>OKVF01001094.1_pt1 | contig 23623 bp, 16 predicted proteins | sample 1604831 | NCBI WGS metagenome assembly OKVF01 (sample SAMN01760980, study PRJEB22395) | human gut metagenome
GCCAGGGCGGCAAAGCTGCTCGAACCAATCGGAAGCCACAAAGAGAGGATGAGTTAAAGGGCCGTAATGAAGGTCCACATAGCATTCTCGGTATCATCGCTCAGTCTATGGAGCGGTTCGGATGTTCAAAACACTATATTCTCTGGAAGATCAGCTATGCGGAGCTGCTGGTAATGAACATGGATGTCAGCCGGTATATCTCAAAGGAGGAGCTTATCGAAAGGGAAAAGAGCCGTTGTCCGGAGACTTTTACTACAGAATATTTTCAAACAAGATTAGGAGGATAAATGGAACCCGTCAGACTGGAAATACTGCTTGATGACAAGACGCTCAAAGGAATGCGATCCGTGGAGGGCAACCTGGGTGATATGGGCAAGTATACCCAGGCCGTGATAGCACAACTGGAATCTCAGCTCAAAGACCTGCAGAATCAGTTCAAGCAGGCTATGGCATCAGGCACAAACTCCGATGCGCAGATGGCGGATATTCAGGCTCTTACTGGTGTCATTGGGCAGTTAAAAGCTGAACTAAAGGAGCTGGAGGCACAGAAGAAAAAGACAAGTTCTACGCCTATCTTAGGTGACGATCCTGCTCCCAAGCTCAACAATGTGAAGATGAGCATGCAGCAGATTGCCCGTGAACTGCCTGCCCTCGCTATGGGGCCGCAGATGTTCTTCCTGGCTATCTCCAACAACATCCCCATGTTTACCGATGCACTGGCATCGGCACGAAAGGAATACGAAGCTCTGACTGCCGCAGGAAAGAAAGCCACTCCTGTATGGAAACAGGTGCTTTCCTCCCTGTTCTCCTGGCAGACGGCAATGGCCACTGCAATCACTCTTTCCGTCGTATACGGAAAGGAGATCGGTAATTTTATTAAATCGATGATGTCTGTTGGCAAGGCAAGCATCAGCCTTGCAGATGCACAAAAAAAAATAAACGACGCTTTTACTTCTGGATCAAGTAAAGTGGGTGATCAGATAGCTAAAATCAGATCCCTTCAGGAGCAATGGAATCATCTGGGGAATAATCTCGAAAAAAAGAAAGAGTTCATCAAGGATAATGCTGATGAGTTCAAGAAGCTAGATGTTGCTGTTAAGAATGTCAATGATGCAGAGAATCTGCTTGTCACAAATACTCCTGCGTTTATTCAGGCTTTGGCACTAAGGGCCCAAGCTGCGGCGGCACAGGAACTGGCGGCAAAGGAATATGCCCGTATGCTCTCTGCGCAGGCTGATCAAAAGAATGCGGGGAAAGCCAATGTGTTTCAGGCTTTGTATAGAGGATTGTTTGAAGTTGTCGCCAATAAAGGAGGTAAAAAAGAGAAGGATTATTTTACTGCTCAGATAAACCAGGCCAAGGAAGCCGGAGATGTATACACAGAATTGGGTGTAAAAGCCGAAGAAGCTGCAAAAAAAATACTTAAAGCTGCCGGTATCGATGACTATGAAAAAAAGGACACCGGCAAATCCGCCCGCGACTACCAGGACGAACTTGCCGACGCACGTATAAAGGCACAGCAGAAGCTGGAAGCCGCCCGCACCTCCGTCATGAAGGACGGAATCGAAAAGAGACAAAAACTGGCTAAGCAGGAACTGGAAGAAACTCTGGCCGGGATCAACAAGCAGGAACGTGACACGCTCAAGAAGATGGAGGAAGCTGAGAAGAACCGGGGTGTCAAGTCTACTCCTGAAGAGAAAAAGGCGGTAAAAACGAATGCCCAGCAGCAGCGTCTTGTTGCCTATCAGCAATACGCAAAGGATCTTTACGCGATTGACAAGGAGTTTCAGGAGAAGGATCTGAAGTCCTGGATTGAATACAACAAAGAATACGGCACCTACCAACAGAAGCGTGCCGCGATCATGAAGGAATATACCTTGAAGTCCTCTCAGGAGGGTCTTAACGAGTATGACAAGAAGCTGCTGGCAAAACAGCGTGACGAAGCATTGTCCGCCCTTGATTTTACAGAGCTCAAGAACGTCATCAATTGGGATGTTGTCTTCGGTAATCTGGACAGGGTGACAAAGCAGGAACTACAGAAGGTAAAGAAACAAATCGTCGCTTTTCGTAATAGTCCAGAATTTAAGAAGAATGCCACTCCTGAGCAAATCAAGGTCATCGAGGAAGCTATCGGCAAGATCGACGAGGAAGTCATCAATAAAGGTGGACTGTTCGGCAACCTGACCGAATCCATTCGTGACTATTCTGAAGCGGTTGGTGAATTGACCGAAGCGCAGAAGGCATATGACGAAGCGGTAAAGAAATATGGGATAGACAGCGCAGAAGCTGAGACTGCCCGAAAGAACAAGAATAATGCTGAAGCCAAAGTCCGCAATACGGAGGGTAATCTGGAAACCTCAAAGAATAAGGCTGTTAAAAATCTGACAGCCGTCGCTGATGCAATGAACCAGCTCGGAGATGCAGATATGAGTCTGGCATCTTTTGGTAGTGCTGTCGGATCTCTGGTTGATGTGTTATCAGAATCCGGCAGCAAAATTGGAGGACTCATAGCCTCTATCCTGGCTATTTTCGACCAGATTGGAGAGAAAGGGCTGGTAAATTTTGTCGGTGATATTGTAAAATCAATTGGCCATGTGGCTGAGAAAACGTGGGGTGGATTTGCAAATGTACTGACATTGGGTAAGTTTAATATTGGCGGTGCCGATTATTCCGACTACGATGAGATGGTCGACAAGTATAATCGTCTGAACGAAATTTGGGATGAACTCATCGACAAGAAATCGGAATATATTGAGATGTCGTACGGATCAGAAGCGGCAAAGGCTGGTCAGGAGGCTCTTGATATCGCACAGAAAAGTATTGAATCCTACAGATTACTAGGAAGAGAGCGGCTGAATTCAGGAGCGTCTACCGGATCTCACTCTATCGGTGTGCGTATACGCAAAAGTCTGAGTCAAAGTGAGTGGGATCAGTGGGATGCATTTGCTCGTTCGATAGGCATGAACCCGAATGATATCGGTGGTAGAATGACCGGATTGTTCGATCTGACAGCCGAGCAGCTCGAGAAGCTGAAAGAAGAAGCTCCTGCCTTTTGGCTGAAATTGGATGCGGACGTACAGGATTATCTGAATAAGATCATCGAAGGTGGAGAACGTATCGAGGAAATCAACCAACAGATACAGGAGCAACTGACGCAGGTATCATTTGACAGTATGCGTGATGCCTTCTATGACACACTTCTGGATATGGAGAGTGATTCTCAGGATTTTGCGGATGATTTCAGCGCATACTTGCAGAAGGCAATCCTTATGACCAACCTGACAGATGCCTATGATAAACGTCTACAGGCATGGTATGAGAAATTTGCCAACTACAACAAGGAAGGTGGAATAAACACCGACGAGTATAAGGATCTGCAGGAGGAATGGAATAAGATTGTTGAGGATGCGCTTGCCGAGCGTGATGCCCTGAAAGATATTTTCGGCTGGACTTCATCTTCTTCCTCCACACAGGAAGGCAGGGCTGGTACCATTACCTCCATAACGGAGGAGACTGCCGGCAGACTGGAAGGAATCGGCAATGCCATGCTGGATCATGTGATCAACATCGATAACCTGATCTCCTCTGCTCTTGAGATGATGGCAACGGCGATCAGCCGGATTGCGGAGAACTCAGAATATTTGAAGCATCTTGAAACGATAGACGAGGGCATTACGGACTTGCGTCGTGGTGTCAAAATGAAAGGATAGGATTATGAAAGTAGAAGAAGGACTCTTTTATATCAACAATATCGATATGGCCACATATGGCTGTTTTCTTTGGGAGGAAAACGCAGGCGATCATACCAATTATGACTCTCTGCTGAAACCGCCCAAGATGAAGGAGTATACTTCTGTCAGTTATCGGGAGCTTGACGGGGAGGAACTGCCCGACATACTGATTCCATGCTACGAAGCACGGGATATCACCCTGAAAATGGCTATCGCAGCGGACACAAGAACCAAGTGGTACGCGTACTATAATACCGTGATCACTTTACTTAAGTCGGGATGGCTGACGATAAGGCTTCCGGAAATCGACAGGGTCATGAAAGTTTATATGAAGGAATATACCAAGTACAGTCAGTTTACACTACTTAAAAATACCGGGCAGCAAATTGCCGGATTCGCGGTAACGCTGCGCGAACCGAAACCTGTTTAAGTGAAAGTTAAAAACGATTTAAATTGTCTATAAATGGAACTTGTAATCTACGGTAGAGACGGAAATATCAAAAAAAAGGTAAGTCCTGATTCTTCTTCCCGATGGAGTGAAGAGGTTGCTTCCGAGTTCGTGGTGAACGTAAACTTCACCACCTGGGAGTTCTTCATCTTGTCGGTAGGTGATTACATCGAAGTGGGTGGCAAACGGTTCTCTATCAAGAAGGAGGCTCGCCCGAAAAAGACCAACACGCAGAAATATACTTATAACATCAGCTTCTACGGTCGGGAACACGACATGCAGGATTTGCTCTTTTGTCGTCTCAACCAGGGAAGTGATGATCTTGAATCCGTATTTGCCTACGACGGAACTCCGATGGAGTATCTTGAGAAGCTGGTGGATAACATGAACCGGAACGCTGACGGTGTAACATGGAGAGTCGGTGAAGCCATTAGTGCCAACCGGCAAACAATCAACTTTAACGGCCTGTATTGCTGGGATGCTGCTGCAGAGATTGCCGCTGCATTTGAAACGGAGTGGTGGCTGGATGGAGAATACCTGAACCTGAGCAAATGCGAGCGAGGTCAGCGTGTCACGCTCGGCTACATGAAGGGCCTCAAGACCGGTCTTACTCAAACCGAGAATTCGGATTCCATCAAGTGGTTCACCCGTCTGATACCCGTTGGCAGCACAAAGAATATCGATCCGTCGAAATATGGATTTACACATCTGCAGTTGCCTTCCCGTGCTACTCATATAGATCTCAATACTCAGCTTGGTCTTAAAGAGCACAGGGAGGAGAAAGCCTTCAGCGGTATCTTTCCCCACCGGCTTGGTACTATATCCTCTGTCAGATCTGAAGAAAAGACAAACGAGGAGACGGGCGACTATACTGTATACTATGTCAAGGACAACGATCTGCCCTTTAATCCTGACGATTATATGGTCAGCGGAAAGGTGATCCACATCACTTTCGAAAGCGGTGATCTTTCCGGACGGGAATTCGAATGTAACTGGCATAACGATACAAAGGAGTTCGAGATCATCAATACTTATCCGGACGAGAATACCCAGATACCAGGCGGCAATCTTATTCCGAAGGCGGGCGATACCTATATACTGACTAACATCCGTATGCCGGATGAGTATTATCCGATAGCCGAGCAGCAATTCAAACAGGCAGTAGAAAACTATTTGAAAGAGTACAGCCGGGACATCTCGATCTATTCCTCTGATACGGATTACATTTACGTGGACAAGCATGCTGTTCCCCTGCTGCTGGGACAAAGAGTGCGTTTGGAGGATGAGCAATACTTTGACAAGGGGTATATCGATACCCGCATCACAAGGGTAGAGAGAAAGCTTACCAATATCTGTGAGGCATCTATTGACTGCTCGGCGGCCATCAGCACCTCCTGGAAATCATCCGTGGATTCCTCGCTCGGTAATTTGCAGTATGTGCTGGGGAAGCAGGAAGCACAAAGCAACCTACAGGTCTTGAAGACAGGAGATTCACAGGAGCCTTCGGAATATAATGTCTTTTCAGCATTGCGCTCCGTGCTTGAGATGTCCGTGCGCTCCCTCAGCCGCAAATACGACGACACCGCCTTTGGTATCATCACCTTCGTAAAAGGATTTGTCTCCAACGCCGTATCCGCCTTTATGAAGGGAGCCAAATTCGGTAACTTTGTTGCCGGGAAAGATGGTTCGGGCGGTGCCATAACCGTTGACGAAACGACAAACAGAACAAACCTTGAGATGGATGAAGGGCTTTTCCGTGACAAGGTAGAGTCTGCACTGGTCAATTCGGACAAGGCCACAACCCTCAACCTGGTTGTCGAGGAGCTAGCGAAAATGTACGATCTGACCGTATCCCATGTTGCCACCCTGATGGGTACAATAGTCAAAGACTATGTCTCTTCCGAGAAGTTCGTCTCCGGATTCGCAGGCGAAGGTATGAAGCTCTACAAGACGATTGACGGCAGCTGGAACATGGAGCTTGACAAGCTAGTCGTCCGCAAGCTTTTCAGTGTATTCCAGCTTGTAGTCCAGAAGATCGTGCATCAGGGAGGCATGGTCATCCGTTCTGCAGCCGGAGGCAAGATAACAAAGGTGACCGATGGCGGAACATACTGGCGATGCGAGCATGACAGCACAGATGATTTCGTAGAAGATGACCAGCTAATCTGCCAGGCGTTTACCGGAAAGTCTGCAAAACGCTACTGGCGTCTTGTTGTATCTGCCGGAGCAGGATATTTCGACTTGTCCAAGACGGACTGCGAAGCGGGAAGCGCAACACCGGAAGAAGGAGACGATGTCGCGGTATTGGGTAACAGGACTGATACATCACGCCAGAAGGCACAGATCGACTGTGCCATTGGTGATAATGCTCCATACCGGGATGATTACGCAGGCATCAATTCTTATTCGCTGGCAGGTAAATTGATTACCCGCACCGGAGAATTGTCAGGGATCACCGATTCGGTATTCGGGGTATTGTCCGGTCCCGGCTTATACGGAACAAACGTATACCTGAGAGGTATGTTTGTTCTGCGTTCCGGCAAAACGGTAGAAGGAGAGATCGCAGGAGCTATCGATGATATTGAGATTGGTGGACGTAATCTGTTGATGAATACAAAAAGTTTTGCCGGGTGGAAAAACATGAATGGTGCCACGCTTCTGAGTGAAACCTACCAGGAACTGACTATAGTTAATCAAGGAGGTTCATGGGTCAGGTTTGAACAGGATTATTCGTTTGAAGCTGGCCAAACGTACTCATTAAGTGCATTTGTACGTTCTACAACCGGAGGTACTACATTGTATGCGGTTGCTCCTGGAAACTCAAAGGAACTGACACGTAATCTTTCTACTGAATGGCAGAGAGTCAGTCATACTTTTACCATTACGGAGGATGTCGTATCACCGGCTTATTTTGTTATACCTAATGGAACTAATTCTACAGGTTCATTGCAAATCTGTGGATATAAGCTTGAAAAAGGCAACAAGGCCACCGACTGGACTCCCGCTCCGGAAGACGTGGAAAATCGAATCACCACCGTCGAAACGAACTTCGAAATCCGCGAAGGCCAGATATCCTCAAAGGTAACAGAAGCTACCGTTGCCGCTTCGAACGCGAAGAAGAGCGAAACTTCCGCAGCAGGTTCCGCTTCTACGGCAACAGCCAAAGCGGGCGAAGCTTCTACAGCAGCTACTAACGCAACAAATAAAGCAAATGATGCCGCTTCCTCGGCAGCTGCTGCGGCTGGATCTGCTAGCTCTGCTGCGGCATCTCTGCAAGCGGTCACGATTAAGGAAAGCAGCATCAATCAGACTGCGAGCAATATCACTCTGCAGGTATCAGAAGTAACAACGAAAGCTGGTCAGGCAAGCGCAGCCGCAGAACTGGCAATGGCGATGAGTCAAGGAAGGATGTTATATCGTGATGCTTCGTTTGCTAGTGGACTGAATGATATAAAAGTTTATAATAGAATATCTGGTGGCAAGGTTACTATCTCGCGTGTATCAGGTGTTGCAGGAAATCCAAACTCATCAGGGTATTGCATTAAAATAACAACTGCAGGAGCAGCCGACCCTGATCATGGAGGATTTTACTTTGCAACGCCTACAAAAGCTAACAGAGTGTTAGTTGCCCGTTTCATCGCTAATGTTCCTACAGGTTATACAATAACATTTGGGACTAATATTATAGGGAATGGAAGTACCAGTAAATGGCTTACGGATCATGTGGGAACCGGTAAATGGACAGAATATGCCTATAAGGTAACATGTGGCTCATCGGGAACATTCAGTTCCACTATGTTTTTCTACCTGAGCGGTGGTGCAACTCCTACCGATGCGAATCCCCTTATCTGGTATCTATGTTATGCAACAGTTTTTGATGTTACCGATGCGGAGGTAGACTATATTGCCGACGCTGCAAGCAAGTATACAACCAAAATTACGTATGAGGCAGGCATAAAGGTTTTAAGTGACAGCATTGCGTTAAAGGTTGACTCTTCGACTTTCAACGCTTTAGGCAATCGAGTCTCAGCAGCGGAATCCGCAATCACAGTAGCTCAGAATGCCATTGAGCAAAGAGTAACCAAGACTGAGTATAACAAAGTAGGAAGACTCGTTGCGTATGGTACTAATACAGATGCGCTTGCGACATCGTATGTGATGCTCAATGATAAGCAGATAACTCATGCCGGCAGAGGATTTACCCTTTTCAAAATAAACAGGACAACCTTAGAATTTGCCAGAGTGGGGACCTATGACGTGTATGCCGGAGGTGCAAATTTCACCAACTTCGTAAACGCCCTGAATGCTATTGACGCAAACTATGTTGTAGCTGTCATCTCATCTGACGCCATTGCCATTGATACGGCAACGGCTAATGCACTGGTAGCCTACGGTGGCAGTGGTATGACCTGTGCCACAACAAGACGATCCTACGTCCTTATAGGACAGAAAGGGATAGGAAAAGGGAACGGTTTGGAACAATGGAAGCAAGGAGGAGCCGGCAACGTAACCATCTCCACCACAATCATCAATGGAGCGGTAACCGGATTTTTTGGAGGTGGTAATTTCGCAACAGCCTTGTCCACCGCAGAGACGCGAATTAGTCAAACCGAGAACTCTATCAATCTGAAAGCGGATAAAACGACCGTGGAAGGCATCAATACCCGCTTGCAGTCTGCCGAAGCAAAGATAACTCCTGATGCGATCAAGCTGACTGTAAAGGAGCAGACGGAGAGTATTGCGGCTAGCGCAGCAAAACGCACCGAGCTATGGGTAGATGCTACTTCGCTGGACGTAAATAAGTATTATCCGATTACAATCCCGTTGCATACAACTGCACCATACACAATAACAGTTGAAAGAACGCTTAACGCAAATTACGGTAAGCCATCATGGAGTACGCATGCTGGCGGCTTCTCGGTTATGTGTCGCTGGCGATCTAACGGTAATGGATGGGGAACAATCGCTATCCAAAGAACAATTCTAGAGTATGACTATCAATTTTCTACTGTTATACCTGTTGGTAGTATCGGTCAAGTGTCAACTAATTCGATGGAGTATGTGTATGTCCGTGGCGGCTCCAAGTATCATGTAATTGTAGAGGGAGCTTCAGGGCTAAATATAGTTCTTCGCACGGAGCCATATTATGGAGGTGGCGGTCAATCTATTGACATAAAAACAGAAGTTACCCGCCCGCAGGTTGATCTGCTCCAGCGTCCCACTACCGACACGATCAAGAGTCAGATCACCCTTGACGGATTCGGAATTTCTGTGTTTGGGAAGAAGATTGACTTTACCGGACAGGTGACTTTTAATTCGCTGAACTCCGCTCTGCAAAGTACGATTAACGATAAGGCAAGCAATTCTCAGCTTACTACGTTGCGAAACTCGCTCAAAGATATGGCATATCAGGACATGGTAACGCTTGCTAAGCTTGATACTACCATCATCGATGGCGGACATATCAAAACCTCTCTGATCGATGCGAACGCTATTGTGACGGGCGCACTTGTCGCGGATCGAATATCAACTACTGATATAACTACAGGAAGGCTGCATGTAACATCTGGAGCTAAAATTGGAGAATGGGATGTTACAGCAACAGGATTAGCTATAACATCACAAAATGATGCTAATATTCTACTTAATATGTCTGGTACAAAATTTTTAAGAATAAATGAAAATAAATATAGTTCATTGATATCTGCTCGTAATGATTCGGGTAGTATCTTTTCGTTAAGTGTTTATGGCTCAGGAAACGGATTGGATATTGTCGCAAATGGTGGCGAAAAGAATTATGGATATGCTATAAAAAGTGCGGGACAGCATCAATTCTACCAACGATCCGGTGATATATGGAATGCTCCGGGAGTCCTTTGGGCAGGTATAATTGATGGAAATGGTAATATATCACGTTCATGGGGTAATGGGTGTACAGTTTCAAGGATATATCGCAATGGTGCAGGAGATTATGTTATTGAGCATAATGCTGGTAGCGAATATATTCCTATTGCGACAGCTATTCACGGGGTATGGAGTATTGCTTCTGTATCAGATGTTAATCATAACTACTTTCATGTAAGAACATTCCATAAAGATGGAAATTATGGTGATTCCTGGTCCTGCGTAGCTATTATAGGAAGAAATAGAATATAAATATAAAAGCTTATGAAAATAGACTTTAGAACAATTGAAGTTACAGATATCGAAGGGAATAAGAGTACACTCGATGTCAGCAAGGAGTTAGGGAACACGATTTACAACAATACCCCTGATATTGGAGAGTCAGATTTCGCAAAGGAAATCTACAGACAGGGAGAGGTGGAAATAGACGATCAGAAAGCGGAGATCATACGCAAATATCTGGAAATTGGAAAGTTCTTCGCCTTCGTTAAGAAAGGCGTGTATGAAAAACTAGATAGTATTAACAACAATAATAACTAAGGATTATGGGAACAAAAATTTTAAAAGAGAAATCAAGAGTGACGCAAGTAGACGCTCTTGCAAAGGTTGGAGAGTATGAATATCAAGTATCTTATTCCTATGATGGTAGTGAGTTACGTCGGCTCATATGTAACATCAACAAAGTAACTGAGTTAAATGGCACGGAAGATCGCGTCTATTCTGGCTATATGTCATTTGAAAATGGCAACAAGTCCATGAACTTCCCTGCCAATGTCGAGGTAGAACCACATGCCGCCATCTTTGAGGATATCTTGCAGGAAGTCAGAAGCGACTTGACCGGTATCTAAAAATAAACCGCCCGGCTCAATTGGCTTGTCCCTGGTTATGTAACCGGGGACTTTTTTATGTCCAACTGTTAAAGTTTGATGTGGTCGAAACTTTTTTTATTAAAACAGTTTGGTATTACAAAAACAATTCGTGTCTTTGTAACATCAAAATTAAACAAGTAATAACAATTGAAATGTAAAACTATGGGAGCAAATGCAATCACTTATAAAGAAAATGGATATGAGGCGATATTAGTTGAATATAATGTGCGGACAAAGGAAGATGAAATAGTAAAAGGCTTTTATCATCTTGAAGAAGCAGAAAAATGGGTAGAAGATCAATCGTTACACTATCAACAGTCAGGTTTATTTGAGATTATGACTGTTGACGAGGCAATAGAGAAGGGGTTATGATACGAGAAGCGGTCAGAGAGGCAATGAAGCTCCGCAACGTCAAATCAAAGGATCTTGCGGAGCACGTAGAAGTAACAAAGAGTACCATGTCTCTGTTTTTAAATGGTAAAACCAATTTAGGATAAGAAAAAATTGAAAAGATCCTGGACTTTTTGGATATAAAGCTAGTAATAATCAAATAAGTATATGAGGTGTAAAAAATGTGGTTGCGAAAATAGTGACATTAAAAGGACTTGCGAGCATTGCGGTGCTTTCCTTGAAGGTTGGACTTTTAACAATGTGACGGGCAAGTATGGATACAGAACTGATAAGGGGGAATTTCTTTCTCCCGAAACAGCAAAAGAAATGATTAAATATCAAACAGTAGCTGAGATTCAATGCGCACCCGAAAAAGGTGAAATAGATGAGTTAATTGATTCATTGAAAAGATTAGCTAAAAAATGTAAGAAGGAAGATAAGCGTATTTGTCTTTATTCAACCAGTGAATCGATTCGTGTAATGATGCACGAAGATACGAAGGATAATTCTACAACATAATTTACGGAATATGGTGGTGACTGTTAATTAACTGATAACAATAAAATTATGAATCCAAAATTACAAAATATGATTTGTGAAAAAAAAGTTATATCGATGAATATACGTGTATCACCAGGTAAAGTGCCAATAAATGGTATTGTTAGGTTTGAGAAATTAAGTCAACCAGCCAAGAATATTAAAAAGAAATGATGTTGGTGTAGTGATAAATATATAAAGAACTATGACAGAAGAAAACAAATACAATCAAGAATCGATCAGAGAGTTACTTTCGTGGGCACAGGATACTCTCACTAACAAGACCTACCCAGAAGGGAAACTAGTTTTGGATAAATGCATCAAAGTAATAGACTGCAAAAGTCATATAGAGGCGATGATTCAGATGATCTCAAAGAATTGGGAGAATCCAACATTTTACCCAACCATTGATCTTTTTCGAAGGTTCAGAGCGAAAATAGAGACAACTAAATAAGTTGCCTCTATTTTTTTGTAGTTAAATGCACATTTTGTTTTGTGTTAATAAAGGTAAACCGGGAACAAAATGTTTTTTGAAAATGGAACAATTTGTTTTGCCGTTTGTATTATCACCATCTATTATCACCCTTACTGCTTTAATTATAAGACACTTGTCCTGCCAAGGTGATAAGTGACAATAACCAAAGGCTTTTTATTTCCCAGGTTACTTTGCTCAAATTGATGAGATGTGAACCATCGGTCTGCTTATTATGCCCAAACGGAGTCTCATTTTATAAAGTGAGACTCCGTTTAAAAAGTGTGTAAGTGATTGTAATTCATTTGCTTAAATAAAATAAAGTCTACCTAGATGCGTTGAGATTCATCTCCCTTGTTTTTTGAAATCATTCTCCGGAATTGCCTTTATATTTGCATCGTGTTCAAAACCGAAAAAGATAGTATTATGGAGACAACAGCTTACACTTCCGACAACATTATCACCCGTTCTTACGAGGAATATCATCAGGTAATCTTAAACTATATTACCTATCGGATTGCTCACCGTTATGAAGCGGAGGATTTAACTCAAGATGTATTTGTGCGTCTGATGGATTACAAACAGATGCTCCGTCCGGATACAGTAAAATACTTCCTTTTTACGATCGCACGCAATTTAGTGACCGACTATATCCGTCGTTATTATAAAAAGCAGGAGATAGATAGTTACCTCTATGATTTTACTGTCACTTCTTCCAATGATACTGAAGAGAAAATCATTGCTGATGATTTGATGGCGATGGAACGGACACGGTTGGCAGCCATGCCCGAACAGCGACGGCTGATCTATACGTTAAATCGTTTTGAGGATAAATCTTCTCCGGAGATAGCCTCCGAATTAGAATTGAGTTGCCGTACAGTGGAAAACCATCTTTTTCTCGGACGCCGTGATATGCGTGACTTCTTCCGAAACTGTATATAAAATTATTCATATAATAAACAACCTTTGGTGCTTATGGAAAAGGAATCAATACTGAGTGAGAGGTATCTTTATGCCTCAACAAATTTTAGAGAACAAGAATTTAATACTATTTTTAAACCTCAAATTTAATGTTATGAAACGAAGAGGATTAATTTTTAATTCGCAACCTAATAAGGCGGTCATAGTTGCTTTAGGACTGATGTTGATGCTGTGTCCGGCTTCCCGGACATGGGCTTATGCAAATGTTAATGATAGCAGGACTATAGCACAGTCTCAAAAACAAGTCAAAGGTCAGGTTGTGGATGCGACGGGAGAACCTGTTATTGGTGCAAGTATACTCGAGAAGGGAACTACGAATGGAGTAATTTCTGATATTGATGGGAATTTCTCTTTAAATGTAAGTTCTCCGAATGCTGTGATTGTTATTTCGTATATTGGTTTTAAATCAATGGAACTTCCGGCTTCCGATCCTAAATTGCGGAAGATTATAATGAAAGAAGACACTGAAGTACTGGACGAAGTGGTGGTTGTAGGATATGGTACTCAGAGAAAGGAATCTTTAACAGGTGCTGTAACCGTTGTAGGAGCCAAACAACTGGAAAATAAAGGTACGATGTCAAGCCCGTTGCAGGCAATGCAGGGCACTGTGCCCGGAGTACTTATCACTCGTAATTCCGGAGCTCCTGGAGATGAGAGTTGGGGTATGAAACTTCGTGGAGCGTCTTCATCCAACTCTACTGATCCACTCATTATTGTAGATGGTGTGGAATATAGTGACGGTATCAACGGTATGCGTAATTTGAATCCGGATGACATTGAATCTATCAACTTCCTGAAAGATGCTTCGGCTGCTATATATGGATCGAAAGCAGCGGGAGGTGTTGTATTGATTACAACGAAGAAGGCAAAAGCGGGTAAAACTGTTGTCCAGTATAATGGTTCTTTTACTGGAAAAGTGGTAGGGCTTCAACCGGAATTGATGTCGTTGGATCAATGGGCGGATGCAGTGATTACTGCTCAGACTAATGATGGCTATTCTGATTCAAACTGGATTCGCTATGCCAGACTAGCCAAATTGTATAAGAACCAGTACATTGATTTGAGTCATAGTGCACACCCGATTCCCGAAGGATTCAAGGATGTGGAAGACTTTGTCTTTATGGATAATGACTGGCAGGATATTTTATGGGGAAATTCATGGTCTACACAACATGACCTCAGTGTCTCGGGAGGTACAGAGAAAAACTTGTTTCGTTTGTCACTGGGATATATGTATGACAACAGTACCTTGAAATGGGGAAATAATAACAATCAACGTTACAATATGCGTTTGAACAACCAATTTAAGCTATCGGATGCTGTGATGTTGACATCTAGTATCGGTTATAACCGTCAGGATCAAGTATCTCCCAGTATGATAGGGAAAGTTCTTTCCCAGTCTTCCCCACAACCGGGTTTGCCTGCTTCTACTATCGACGGACGTCCCTATGGATGGGGAACGTGGCGTGCATTGAACTGGTGGGCTGAGGAAGGTGGAGACAATAAACTGAAGGTTTCGGCTATCAATATCAGCGAATCGTTGAACTGGAAGATATATTCGGATCTGGATGCCGTTGTCAATGTGGGCTATAACACTTCAACCGCTACACGTGAGAAAGTAGAGAAATCTATTGATTGGTATAATTATGCAGGCACTAAATTGTTGGCGACAGAACCTACTCAGGAAAAGAGTAAATACTCTGATTCTTTTTCAAGAACAGACTACTATATGGTTTCCGGTTACCTGAATTGGCACAAAACATTGGCGGAAGTACATAATCTGAGTGCAATGGCTGGTACACAGTATAATTACACACAGTATAAATATACTTTTGTATCTGTAAAAGATATCAATCCGTCTTTAGAGATACCAAATGGTGCCGGAGAAGTTCTGATAAAAGATGGAGACAGTAAGCCTGCAAAATGGCATGAGGCAATGATGTCCTATTTCGGACGTTTGAACTATGATTATAAACAACGTTATTTGGTGGAAGGCAATCTGCGATATGACGGTTCTTCAAAGTTCCGTCCCGAAAATCGCTGGCAATTCTTTTGGGGAGTATCTGGAGGATGGCGTTTGAGTGAGGAAAGCTTCATGCAGCCGTTATCTTCTTTGGTCAGTAACTTAAAGCTGAGACTGTCTTATGGTGTATTGGGCAATCAAAGTGGCGTAGATCGTTACGATGGTACTCAGTTGTATAATTTTTCTTCGTCTAGCGGAGCATATATTGGCTCTGGAAAAGTTTCGACTATTGATACGAATGGGAAGATTGTAACTACAGACCGTACTTGGGAACGTATTCATAGTTATAACTTGGGGCTGGACTTCGGATTCTTCAATAACCGACTGACTGGTACTGTAGAGTTATTTATGAAGAAAAATAATAATATGTTGATTGATGCCCAGTATCCGGGTGTGTTGGGAGATAATGCCCCAACGATGAATCTTGGAAAGTTTGAGGCTAAAGGATGGGAAGGAAACATGACGTGGTCGGACAAAATAGGACCTGTACAATATCATATTGGAGGGACTATAACTTATACTACTAATAAATTGATTGATTTGGGAGCAACTTCCGTTCTGAAATCAGGTTTTGTTGGTAAGCAGCAAGGTTACCCGTTGAACTCATATTTTGGATTACGCTATGTCGGTAAAATTCAGACCCAAGAAGAACTGGAAAAATACAAATATTACTATTTGGATGGCAATGGAATTGGAATGCAGGATAATCTTCGTCTGGGAGACCACATGTTCGAAGATGTGAACGGTGATGGCAAACTGGATCAGAATGATTATGTATATTTAGGGACGGATGATCCGAAACTTTCTTATTCAATCAACATCGGATTGGAATGGAAGGGCTTTGATCTCTCTGCTATTTTTCAGGGAGTGGGGCGCAGAACAGTTTTCCGTGGTGGTGAAGGAAATGAAACATGGCGGGTACCGATGAGTGCTATTTACTTGAATACTACAACCCAGTCCATCGGTAATACATGGAACCCGGAGAACAGAAATGCCTATTATCCCTCTTATACAAGCATTGGTTCTATAAATAATTATAATTATCAGTGTTCTTCTTGGTCTGTAGAGAATGGAGCCTATCTCCGTTTAAAGAATCTGACTTTGGGATATACGTTACCTGCTTCATGGTTGGCCAAAACAAATGCGATCAGTAAACTACGGATATACTTTACAGGAGCTGATTTATGGGAACATAGTAAGTTAAGAGACGGCTGGGATCCGGAAGCTTCACGTAAAACTAAAGATTTAGGACGTTATCCTTTTAACAGAACTTTCACGGTAGGTGTTAATGCAACTTTTTAAATAGAATAGTATGAAACGATCAAAAATAACAATTCTCCTTGCCATAGTGTTAGGAATGACATTCCACTCTTGTTTGGATCTGGAACCTCAGGATCAGTTGGGTGGTAAGAATATGTGGACTTCTGTCAATGATTATAAGCAGTTTGCCAATACCTTTTATAGTTGGACGCGTGATTTTTCTTCTGTCGTATATGATGGAACACATAGTGACAAACGTTCGGATTTGATTACTTATCAGAGCTACAATGAATTTAGCCGAGGAATAAATTCAATTCCGTCTTCGGACGCCAACTATACGGATAACTACAAGCATATCCGGCGCACGAACTTATTGTTGCAGAATGCTGAAGCTTATGCTAAGCCGGAAGATATAAAGCAATATATAGGAGAGGCTTATTTTTTCCGTGCTTATAGTTATTTTGACTTACTTCAATTGTATGGAGACGTTATCATCACCAAGAAGCCGTTGGACATTACAGACCCTGAGATGAAAGTAAAACGGAATGACCGCAGCGAAGTAGTCGATCTTATTATCGATGATCTTAATCATGCCGTTGAAAATTTACCGGCTTTTAAAGAACTTACGACCGAAGAGGAAGGACGAATTTCTAAAGAAGGTGCACAGGCTTTCCTTTCAAGAGTGGCTCTTTATGAAGGAACATGGCAGAAGTCGCGTAATGGTAATCAGAATACGCAACGTTCCGCTAATCTGTTGGACATAGCTGCCAAAGCAGCACGGACTGTGATTGATGCTAAATATGGATACACATTCCGATTGTTTGGAACAGACAGTGAGACAAAAATACTGGGTGACAGTGCGCAGAAGTATATGTTCATTTTGGAAAATGAGAAGTCAAATCCGGCAGGTATTAAAAAGTCTTCTAATCATGAGTATATTTTTGCTCGTCGTCATGATCAGGTATTGGCCTCAATCGGTAAGAATATAACGCAAGAATGTCTGGCAAATGTGCAATGGGTCACTCGTAAGTTTGCCAATCTTTATTTGTGTGATGATGGATTGCCTATTGAGAAATCGGGGCGCTTCCAGAAGTATGATAAAAAGGTCTCTGAATTTTTGAATCGCGATAATCGTATGCGTTATACGTTGCTGAAACCGGGTACCCGCTATTGGGGGAATAAATTCGGCCGAACTTCGTGGCAGTGGGATGAGACGGATCTTAAAACATCCAAAGTTTATGATCCAGCTTCCGGTACATGTTATGGCAACCAAAAATGGAGTGCTGAACGTGTGGTACCCGATACGCAAGAGGGATATGATTTCCCGCTTATCCGTTATGCGGAAGTCTTGTTGAATTATGCAGAAGCCATATATGAGAGAGATGATAAAATTGAAAATGAAGACTTGAATATTTCCTTGAATCTGGTTCGTCAACGTGTAAATACCAATATGCCGGCATTGACTAACGAGCTTACACAGGCACATGGGTTGGATATGAGAACGGAAATACGGAGGGAACGTACTGTCGAACTCTTTAATGAAGGATTTCGCATTGATGATTTGAAACGTTGGAAAACAGCAGAGAACGAGATGCCGCAGACTATGTTGGGAATTAAATGGAAGGGGACTGAATATGAGTCCTGGAATACAACCTTTAGTTTGAATGATGAAGGATGTGTTGTTGTAGAGACTGGGCGTCAGTGGGCGGATAAGAATTACTTGTACCCATTGCCTTCTGATCAGTTACAGTTAAATCCGACTTTGGGACAAAATCCGGGTTGGGGAGAATAATGGAATATGAATAATAAAAAAGAAAAAATATGAAACATATAGCTTTCTTATCAGTAAAATGGATGTCAGTAGGTCTTGGGATGCTAAGCTTATTACTGTCAGTAGCTTCATGTGGCGATAAGGAATATGGTGATGCTATGAATGAGGCGCAACTAATGAATGATATAGAGGTAAATGTAGGTTCATCACTACCTTTAGCTGTAGGAATGGATTTTGTTTTAGATTATAAGCCGGTTCCGGAGAATGTGACGAATCCGGAGATTACTTTAACATCATCGGACGAAAATGTGGTGTCTGTTTCGCAGGACGGCAGGGTTACGGCTAAGATGATCGGAAAAGCATATATTAATTTGTCTCAGAGTACCGCCTTTGAGACTCTCAAAACAATAGAAGTCCAAGTAATGCCGGTGGCTACAGCTATAGAGCTTGAAAACGTGGAACTGTTTGAAGGAACAAATAAGAAAGTGATTGTCAATGTGACTCCTTCAGACGGATATAATGTGTTTGATTGGAAAAGTGATAATGAAGAAGTTGCAACGGTAGCGGACGATGGTACGATAACGGGGAAAAAGCCTGGAACAGCTAATATTTCAGTTTCAAGTCAAGATGGTAGTCAATTGACTGCTACGGCTGTAGTAACAGTAAAAGAAGTGATTCCTATTGATAAAATCACATTAAGTGAACCGGGATATGATATGATGATAGGAGATAAGACTCTGATAAATTGTCTTTTGGAACCAATTGATGCATCGGTTGGATTATTAAGCTGGAGTACTACCAATGACAGAGTTGCCACAGTGGATGCTGATGGCTTGGTAACTGCTGTGGGTGCAGGTGAAGCCGAAATTATAGCTCAGGATCCATTGTCCGGACTATCAGCATCGATAGCTGTCAAAGTAGTTGGTGAAGGAGTAGTCTCATTGTCACTATCTTATGTTCGTAATCAGGATGAACTGAAAGCACTGGGATGGGGATTTGGACAAACGCCCGCTTCGGTCAATTTTGATGCTGAAGGTATGACTGTAAATATGTCTCTGCAATCGAACAGCAAATATAGGGCAGACTTAAAGATGGCTTCTAATGACCGTCCGGTTGTCTTGAATATAGGAACTTACCGCTATCTTGCCTTTAGAATGGATGTGCCGGGTAACGGAAGTCTTAAGTTGGATACGAACAAAGGTGATTATGGTAACAATCCGACCGGAGTTTTGGCTGAAGATTCGCAGGTTATATATTATGATTTGCAGGCTAAGCCCTATTTTCCAACGGATGCTCCATCGGATAAGTTGACGACTTTCCAGCTGAAGATAGCGGACGTTACTGTACAACCTTATTCTTATAAGGTATATTGGGTACGTACTTTCAAGACATTGGAAGATTTAAAAGTTTACGTAGAAAAAGAAAATAACAAATAAATCTGAAATATGAAAACGAAATATATAAGCTTATTCTTTAGCTTTGTGATAGCATTTGGTATGATGTCCTGCAGTAGTGAAATTCCCAATGGGGATACCAGTAAATTCAGTGATTTGAAAAGTCCTGAAGAAGATATGGTTAAGAAAGACTATTTGCCATTGAAGCATCCTTGTATGCTTCATACACAGGCCGATATTGATCGCGTAAAAAGTAATCTGACACGATCGCCCTGGAAAGATGCCTACGCTCAACTGGAAGCAAGCGATTATGCGCAAAGTTCTTATACAGAAAAAACGAGTGCTTTGCTTGATGGATATTTGAAACGAATGGATAAGAATAATTGGTCGGGTAAATATCCGGATTACTCTAATTACACATCGTGTATGTATGATGCTGCGGCTGCTTACCAACTGGCACTCCGCTATCAGTTGTCGGGAAATACCGTATTTGCAGATGCTGCTGTAAAACTGTTTAATGCATGGGCTACGAACTGCAAGGGTATATTGAGAATGGAAGGTTATACTAATAATATTCCAGACCCTAATTTATATTTGATACCTATTCAGGCACATCAGTGGGCAAATGCGGCGGAATTGCTCAGAGATTACAACGGATGGGATAGGAATGATTTTGAGAAGTTCAAGACTTGGATGAAAGATACGTTTTACAGTGTTTCCAATATGTTCCTTAAGAATCATAACGGCGGACAGGGCAATATGCATTACTGGCTAAACTGGGATCTGGCTCAGATGACATCTATTCTTTCCATTGGAATATTGTGTGATGATAATGTGCTGATTAATCAAGCTATCGTATATTTTAAGAATGAAGAAGGAAGATATAAAGAAGCTGGAAATATCAAAAATGCAGTTCCTTTTTTGCATCAGGATCCGGATTCTGATGAGATTTTGGGACAGTGTGAAGAGTCGGGACGTGACCAAGGGCATGCGACATTGTGTGTGTCATTGATGGGGGCATTCTGTCAGATGGCTTATAGTATCGGTGAGGACCTGTTTGCTTTTGATAATTATAGGGCAGTAGCAATGGCTGAGTATGTAGGCAAGTACAATCTGATCAAAGATGAAGCCTTCAATAAAGGAACATTAGTTGGTGATGATTTTGTATATGATTCCAATTCTTTCCCCTATACTTCCTATTCAAATCCGTCTTATACCAATGCAACTATATCTACAGACCAGCGCGGAACGAAAAGACCGGCATGGGAACTGTTCTATGGATATTGCAAGGCAAAAGGTATATCTTCCATTTACAGCGGGAAGTGGGCAGAGCAAATGCGCCCCGACGGAGGTGGTGGAAACTATGGACCGAATAGCGGTGGATTTGATCAGTTAGGTTTCGGCACATTGATGTATTACCGGGAATGACGATACATTTTGGAATATTTTTGCGAGGGGATTAGGTATTTACCTGATCCCCTTCGTATATATAAGCAAATAGGTCAGTAATAAGATTGTTGAAAAGAGATAAAGGATTCAGTTTTTGAAAGATTGGTTTTAATATAAGGTAAAAAGAACCTGTTTTTAGGAATAACGATTAGTATGTTTGAATGAAATTATTAGTAAGGTAATATGCGTAAAAAGATTCTGTTTATAGCAGGAATGATGGCTTGCTGTACTTGGGCGGGTGCACAGGAAATATCCCAGACCTGGGTGGCTGATAAAGGCAATGGTACTTATCAGAACCCTGTGCTTTATGCCGACTATTCCGATCCGGACGTATGTGCGGCAGGAGATGATTTCTATATGACGGCTTCCAGTTTTAATTGCATACCGGGACTTCCTATACTTCATTCCCGTGATCTGGTAAACTGGTCGCTGGTGAATTATGCGTTGCCGGTACAGGAACCCAAAGAGTTTTTCGATAAAGCGCAGCATGGGAAAGGTGTATGGGCTCCTGCTATCCGCTTTCATAAGGGAGAGTTTTATATTTATTGGGGCGATCCGGATTATGGAATCTACATGATAAAGACCAGAGATCCGAAAGGATCATGGAGCAAACCCGTATTGGTGAAAGCTGGAAAAGGAATGATCGACCCGACGCCACTTTGGGACGAGGACGGGAAAGTATATCTGATACATGCTTATGCCGGCAGCCGCAGCGGAGTGAACAGCATTCTGGTTATTTGCGAACTGAATGCGGAAGGAACGGAAGTGATCTCCGATCCGGTAATGGTGTTCGATGGAAATGACGGGAAGAACCATACGGTAGAAGGACCGAAGCTCTATAAACGAAATGGTTACTATTATATTTTTGCTCCGGCAGGCGGAGTAGCTACCGGTTGGCAGCTAGTGCTTCGTTCAAAGAATATCTATGGTCCCTATGAATCAAAGATCGTGATGGCGCAGGGGAAGACCACCATCAACGGTCCGCATCAGGGGGGCTGGGTAGATACAAATACAGGAGAATCGTGGTTCGTCCACTTTCAGGATCAAGGGGCTTACGGACGTGTTATTCATCTCAATCCGATGAAATGGGTGAATGAATGGCCTGTGATCGGAGTAGATAAAGACAAAGACGGTTGCGGAGAACCTGTCACCACCTATAAAAAGCCGAATGTCGGAAAGATGTATCCGGTAACTACTCCTCCGGAAAGTGACGAGTTCGATACACGGCACTTGGGATTACAGTGGCAGTGGCATGCCAACAAACAGGATACCTACGGATTTACGACCGATCTGGGATATATCCGACTCTATGCAGGCAGCCTTTCCAAAGAGTTCGTGAACTTTTGGGAAGTGCCTAATCTGTTGCTGCAAAAGTTTCCCGCTGAAGAGTTTACGGCTACTACCAAGCTGACGTTTACCGCCAAGCAGGATGGAGAGCAAGCCGGAATGATAGTAATGGGATGGGATTATAGTTATTTGTCTGTCCGTAAAGCCGGCGACAAGTTTATCCTGCAACAAGTCGTATGCAAAGATGCGGAACAACAGCACCCCGAACAAGTGAAGGAACTAGCGAGTTTTCCGGTGGAATATCTGAAAATGCCGGGAGTGGCTGATAATGAGTGGAAGACCGTTTACTTACGGGTAAAGGTTGCCAAGGGAGCCGTTTGCACCTTTGCCTATAGTCTCGATGGAAAGAAGTATACAGCAGCGGGAGAACCTTTTACTGCCCGGCAGGGAAAGTGGATAGGAGCGAAAGTCGGTTTATTCTGCGTCACTCCTAATGACGGAAATCGCGGATGGGCGGATGTAGACTGGTTCCGGGTAACTAAATGATAAGAAAGAATAAGTGAGAATAAAAAATAAGAAACTAACACGAAGATATAGAACGAAAAAATGAAGAAGATTGTAGCAGGGTTGGTTGTAGTACTAGGCTTTTGTGCATGTGCCCATCGGACTTCCGGTACGTTGGATGTGAATAAAGCTCTGGATTATTGCGCGGAACAGACCCAACGTTCACTGGTAGAACTGAAAGGAGACTCGGGTATAGACTATACAATGATGCCACGTAATGTCATGGCAGACGAACATCATTGGAACTGTCGGAAAGCAACGAAGGAAGAATGGTGTGCCGGTTTCTGGCCGGGAGTGTTGTGGTATGATTATGAGTATACACAAGACAAGCATATACTGGAAGAAGCCGAAAAGTTTACGGCATCCTTAGAGTTCCTTTCCCGCATTCCGGCTTATGATCATGATCTGGGCTTTTTGGTTTTTTGCAGCTACGGCAACGGATATCGCCTGACCAAGAATCCCGCTTACAAACAAGTGATTCTGGACACAGCCGATTCATTGGCTACTTTGTTTAATCCGGTAGTCGGCACGATGCTGTCCTGG
>OKVF01001106.1_pt1 | contig 23366 bp, 16 predicted proteins | sample 1604831 | NCBI WGS metagenome assembly OKVF01 (sample SAMN01760980, study PRJEB22395) | human gut metagenome
AGCTGTTTGGGAACACACCTGCATAGCAGGTGGTTTATTTTTATTGCCAATACAAATAAAACCGTGCCTGCCGGCTTACGAAACACCGACAGACACGGTCTGACTTTTTTATCGAATTTCCTGCCTATGAATGATATCACAAATCACACCGGCAAGCTCCGGTTTTAATTCTTCTAACGTCACCGGCTGTTGCTGCAAAATTACACTATGACAAGTTGAATTAACAAACTCCACAATCATATACAGCATCAAATCCGGATTACGAAACATCCTTCCTGACTGATCCAAAAGCAAATAATATCTTTGATAAAAACTGTCACCATCTTCATTATTCTCCAACAAAAGTGCCTTCTGAAAAACTCCCCAGCTTAAATTTTTTGAAATAAATTTCAATAAATTTTTGTTCTGGTTCAATTGATTAATAACAGAGTTAATCAAAAAGATTACATGGTCTTCCAATGAATCCAGCTGCACCCGATTCATCTCCTCTAATGCACGGCAAAACACCTGTCTCGCCTTATCCGCAATCAATTTGTCGCGGATATCAAATTTATCTTTGAAATAAAGATAAAATGTTCCTTTTGCCATATTTGCCTTTTTAGCTATATCGGAAATGGATGTGTCATTTATTCCCTTCTGCGTAAATAGAGCAAATGCTGCCATCAGCAGAGAATCTCTCTTTTGCTTTTTCTTATCATCCAATTTTCCCATACAAAATCACCTAGTCCTCTTTTTCAATGGCTGCTGTCTCAATGACAAATTTCACTTCACCATTCATAGAACCGTGAATACCACTGAAGCTCTTATAATCTTTTCCAACTTCACAAACGGCTTTCAGACGGTCAATCAAACCTTTGACATCATCTTCATATGTGTCATTGATTTTTTCAATACCATCCTTATTAAACTCGCTCATTCCGTCGGCTAATTTCTTGCTTCCATCTTTCAGCTTACCACTCGCTGTATCCAGTTTACCAACACCTGTTGACAATTTTCCGGCAGCACTCTTTAAGGATTTGCTTCCCTTGTCTAACTTCTTCACACCGCTTCCTACCGTTTTAATGCTCTTTTTCAATGTCTTTCCGGATTTCACAAGTTTCTTTGACGCACCCTTTAACTTCTTATTGTTCTTTGCCAGTGTATCGCCACCCTCTTTCAGTGTTTTCACGCTGGAAACTAATGTCGGCATACTGGTTTTTAATTTTGTAGAAGCTTCTGTCAAAGTTGAGGAGTTTGCAGATAATTTATCCAAGCTGTCCATTACTGTTGCTACGCTGCCGGATACTTTTTCTGCACCCGCCTTCAAATCACCGGTTGTGGACGTTGCCTGTTTCATTGCCTGAATTGCCTGTTTCTGTCCGGCAAGCACCTGCTCTAACGTTGCAACTGTTGTTGCGTCAGCACCGGTCGCTTTCAATTTCTTTAACAGTAAATCCGTAGTCTCATACGTTTTTTCCAAACTTGCCAGATTGGTATTTAACGATGTCACACCATCACTAACCGCTTTTGCTCCGGATTTCAGTGCTGTAACATTCTGTTTTGAACCAAGCTTGTCAACACTGCCAGTGTAGGTCTTCAAGCCGGTGTCAAAACTCTGAATCTGAGTCGGAATATCCTTTACGGATTTATAAAGCAGGGCACATCCATTTGTAATTTTTGCTGCGCCATCTACATAACTTGCAGTTCCTTTTGCAAATGTTGTTACACCATTTGCATAATCGGTAACGCCTTTTACTAATGTCGGAGCACCTTTTGCCAGTGTGCTGATCCCATTTGCCAACTGGTTTACGCCCTCTTTCTGGAATTTCTTCACAGAAGTGTTAAGCTCTCCCATTTTGCTGTCAAACAATTTCAAATTATCATACAAATCATCGGAACCATCAACTAATTTGTCAGAAGCATCGGTCAAATCATTCAGTTTTTCTTCCAAATCATCTAACTCATCTACATCGTCTAAATCCAAATCATTCAAAAGACTTGCACTTCCGTAGGTAAATGTATTACCAATTGTAAAATCTTTTGCATCGGCTGTTACCGTAAAATCGGATGGGATTTTATCTGCCATATCATCACTCAAATCTAAGTTCTCAGCCATTCCGGGAACGCCCATGCCAATAATCATCTGATTATCACCATCATTGACTACTCTTGCATTATCCACTTCGACATTTTCAAAATGGTCAGAAGAGAGAACCATTGCGGTCACCATAACAAATGGTGTATAAATTGTTGTTTCTTTACCATCAATTTTTTTCTTCCGGCTAGACTTATTCGTATAGCTAACATGGATTTCCACTTTACCGCTTTTACCAAGCATATCTTTTGCTGCGATTTCTTTTCCATCCAATTTGTAAGTAATCTTCATATCAACCGGAAGTTTTTCATCCGATTCACCCTGATAGTAAATATCTTTTCCGGCGCCGCTCCAGTCAACGTCCTTACCATTCTGTTTGAATGTCTCATCTCCTTTGACATTTGAGATGTTTTTCAAATCGGAAATATCATTAATGGTTCCGGTTGTTTCATTTGCGCCCTTCAGCCAGTCCGATACGGTAATCTTGGATACCGACCCATCGGCTGCTGCATTAACATAAACTGATTCCTGTTTTTTGATTTTTTTCGCTTCTACAAAGGAGCTGTTGCACACTACCATACCAAAACTAAGCACAGCACACATTGTACATTGTAAAGTTTTTTTCAATTTCTTATTCATAGTCATCGTCCCTCCAAACTAATAATCAATTTTCCGCATATCCCATGTGGTCTTGCAAATCCATTTATCAAACACTGTCAGCATCGCCGGCAGAACAAGAATAACAACGATTGTACTAATTACTGCCCCTCGGGACAACAACGTACAAATTGACTTAATCATATCAATACTTGACGACATCGTCACGCCGAATGTTGAAGCAAACAAACACATACCACTTATCATAATGGACTTAATTGAAGTCTTGTGTGCAATATCGATTGCTTCCTTCTTACTCTTTCTTCGTACCACACGCTCTTTATGATAACGGCTCGTCATCAAAATTGCGTAATCTACAGTCGCACCGAGCTGAATCGTACCGATTACGATACTTGCCACAAACGGCAGCGACTCGTGTGTATAAAATGGCACTGACATATTTAAGAATATCGCAAACTCAATTACCATAACCAAAATGACCGGAATCAAAATGGACTTAAAGGTAATGAGAATTATAAGGAATATCGCAGCAACCGAAACATAGTTTACATTTACTAAGTCGATATCGGTTACATCCTGCAAATCCTTTGTCAATGGTGCCTCACCAATCACCATCGAATCTTTGCTGTATTTCTTAACAATCTTATTTATATCAGCAATCTGTGAATTTACCTCGTCTGTTGCTGCTTTATAGTCGGAGCAGACAAAGGCAATCTCATAGTTATCACTCTTTAGTTTAGATTCCAGTTTCTTCGGAATCATACTGCTTGGAACGCTGACCCCCTTAAAGGAATCAATTCCGAGTGCCCATTTAACACCTTTCACATCCTCAATTTTCTTTAACATTTCACTCTTTTCTTTGGATGCCATACCATTTTTCATCAATACGATATGGGTGCTGTTCATATTAAATTTCTCTTCGAGTTTTTTATTTGCAACGGCAGAATCCAGTGACTGTGGAAGTGCCCCCGCAATATCATAGTAAATTTCGTAATTGCTGTTTCCGTACATCGCAGGTCCCAGTAAAACTAAAAATAATACTAAGACAACCGGCCATCCCTTTACAATCTTTTTCGATAAACCATCGAGATTTGGAATTAGATTCTTATGGGTGGTTTTATCGATTGCTTTATCAAAGCATAGAATCAATGCCGGCAAAACAGTCAAACATACGATAACGCCGATGATAACACCTTTTGCCATAACAAGACCTAAATCCATACCTAATTTAAAGGTCATGAAACAAAGTGCAGCGAATCCGGCAATTGTTGTAATCGAACTACTGGTAACGGAAGTAAATGTATTGGAAATCGCATGTGCCATTGCACGGTTTTTATCCCCGTCATACCTGACTTTATTGGCTTCATAACTTTCCAAAAGGAAAATGGAATAATCCATCGTTACACCAAGCTGTAAAATCGCTGTCAGCGCCTGAGTAATATAGGAAATTTCTCCAAATACCATATTCGTTCCCATGTTATAGACAATCGCCATACCGATACCAAGCAAAAAGATAAATGGTGTTACCAGGGAATCCATCGTCAGTAACAAAATGAGAAGCGAAAGCACCGCTGCTACAACAACATAAATCGGCATCTCTGCCATCGCCAGATTTTTAATATCGGTAACGACACCGCTCATACCACTGATAAATGCCTGTTTCTTTACAATGCCACGCATTTCGGTAATCGCATCCATCGTTGAATCTGCCGATGTTGTATTGTCAAACAGGGCAATCATCATCGTTGCGTTCCCATTAAACAAGCCCTCTCTAAGTTTATCCGGGAGCATCTCTGTCGGAACTGTAATATCCATTGCATCATCATACCAGATAACGTCCTCCACATGATTCACTTTTTTTAATTTTTCTTTAAGAGCTACAATGTCCTTCTTCTCCATGTCTTCTACGACAATCATGGAAAAGGCTCCCATCCCGAATTCATCTACCATCGTATCCTGTCCGGATACTGTCTCAAGGGAATTCGGAAGATAACTTAACAAGTCATAGTTAATTCGCGTTGACACATAACCAATTGTCGCAGGGATTAACAATAAAAATGCGATAATCAGGACAACTGCTTTGTGTCTGGTAAGCCATTTACCAAACTTAATTACCATCGTGCACGCCTCCTACTTTTTGATAAATAATTCCAAAAATGACCAACAGTCACTTTAACTATATGCAGTGTAACACAAAAATGACCAACGGTCAACCATTAATTTGAAAAATTTTTGAATTGACACGATTCGTCACAAAATGCATATATTACCAATATACAGTTACGGGGGAAGTCAGCAGATGAATCGAGTTCGTAAAGCGGTTTTTTCACAAGCAGTGCATAAACAAGGAATTTTAGGAAAGGGCATCGGGGTTGCGATTGTTGACACCGGGCTTTTTCCGCATCCGGATTACCGCTCACGCATCACCGGATGGTACGATGCTCTCTATCAAAAGCCTGCGCCTTATGACGACAACGGCCACGGAAGCCACGTTGCAGGGATTGCCGCCGGAGCAGGAACCTTTTCTCATGGAAAATACAAAGGCATCGCACCGCAGGCAAATCTAATTGGGGTTAAAGTGCTAAACAACAAAGGCAACGGCACCATTCATGACATCATGAATGGGCTTCAGTGGATTCTTAAAAATCAGGAGCGCTTAAAAATCCGCATTGTAAATATTTCCATTGGCACCAATGACCGGCATGCCTATCCCGAAGACAGTGCTTTAGTCCGCAAAGTTAATCAGCTTTGGGATGCCGGTATTATCGTGGTTGCTGCAGCCGGTAATCAGGGACCTGACCCACAGACTATTAGTGCACCCGGAAACTCCCGAAAAATTATCACCGTTGGCTCGTATGATTTTGCCGAAAGAACCGATGTAATTCCTTCCTCTCACTCCGGCGCAGGTCCTACGTTTTCCTGCATCAAAAAACCGGACGTCGTTGCGCCCGGTTCTCATATTATCAGTTGCTGCCCTCCCGACAAAACAAACGGCTCTCTCTACTCAAAGAAAAGCGGCACCTCCATGTCCACACCAATTGTGAGCGGTGCCATTGCCCTGCTTTTAAGTAAATATCCTTCCATGAGCCCAAGAGAGACAAAAATCCGGCTGAAAAACTCCAGCACGGATCTTTCTCTCCCCCACACACGCCAGGGATGGGGTTATTTAAATATTCCTTCCTTACTTAGTACCTTCTGACAGGTGCCAAATTTCATCATTGTATTGCGAAATCGTGCGGTCAGAGGAAAAGAAACCTGCTTTTGAAATGTTGACAAGCATTTTCTTTGCCCATTCTTCCCTGTTTTCATAATCCGCATAGGCTTTTTCTTTGGCTGCCACATACGCTCTGTAATCCGGGAATGTCATAAACCAGTCTTTATTCAATAACTCGTTATAAAGTCTTGTAAGCATCGTCTTGTCACCAAGTTTCTGCATTTTCTTGCTGACAATAAAATCAACGGCTCCTTTTAACTCCGAATCTTTTTCATAATAATCTTTTGAGCAGTAATCTCCACGCTCATAGCGGGCAATTACCGTATCACTGTCCTCTCCGAAAACATAAATATTATCATCGCCGACAAGCTCATGAATTTCCACATTGGCACCATCCTCGGTTCCCAAAGTAATTGCACCATTTAACATAAACTTCATGTTGCCGGTACCACTTGCTTCTTTCGAGGCAAGCGAAATCTGCTCCGAAATATCACATGCCGGAATCAGTTTTTCAGCCTTTGTGACGTTGTAGTTTTCTACCATAACAACCTGCAGATATTTTCTCACCTTACGGTCTTTTTCAATCAGACGCTGCAAGCACAATATCAAATGAATAATATCTTTGGCAATAACATACGCCGGTGCTGCCTTTGCGCCAAACAAAAGAACAATCGGACGTTTCGGAATCTTACCTGCCTTAATTTCCAAATATTTGTGAATCGCATACAACGCATTTAACTGCTGTCTCTTGTACTCATGCAGTCTCTTAATCTGGATATCATAAATCGCATTGTCTAACAATTTGATTCCCTGTGTCTGTTTCAAATAAGAAGCAAGTGCTTTTTTATTTGCATCTTTAATTTCTAATAATCTCCGGCAAACTGCTTTGTCATCGCGGTAATCCAAAAGTGCATTTAATTTTTCCGCATCTTTCTTATATCCATCTCCAATCGTTTCCGATAAGAAGGAAGAAAGCAATGGATTTGCGTGAAGCAGCCAGCGGCGGAATGTAATCCCGTTCGTTTTATTATTGAATTTTTCCGGATACAAGGTATAAAAATTATGCAGTTCCGTATTTTTCAAAATCTCCGTATGAAGATAGGCAACGCCGTTGACACTGTGTGAAAAATGAATATCCATATGTGCCATATGAACACGATTTTCACCATCAATAATTGCTACTTTTTCATCGTGATACTGTGCGTTTATCTTCTCATTTAATTTCTGAATAATCGGAACAATCGCCGGTGCCACTTCTTCGATAAACGACATTGGCCATTTTTCCAATGCCTCTGCCAAAATCGTATGATTCGTGTAGGCGCAGGTATTTGTTACAATTTCTGCTGCTTCATCAAATGGGATTCCCTCTTTCATCAAAAGACGAATCAATTCCGGAATCACCATGGATGGATGCGTGTCGTTAATCTGAATTGCCGCATAGTCTGCAAGGTCATGCAGATTACAGCCTCTGTCCTTTGCTTCCGAAAGAATCAGCTGTGCACCGCAGCTTACCATAAAATACTGCTGGTACACGCGCAAAAGACGGCCTTTGTCATCAGAATCATCCGGATACAAAAATAAGGTCAGATTTTTTCGTATGTCTTCCTTGTCAAATTCAATTCCATCATGAACAATCGTTTCATCCACAGAATCCAAATCAAACAAGTGAAGGCGGTTCGTCCGGCTCTCGTAGCCGGTCACCAAAATATCATACAACAATGCTTTCACATCGAAACCGCCAAAAGAAACCGTAAAAGATTTGTCACTGCGAATCAGCCAGCTGTCCTTATTCATCCATGGATTTGGCTCTTCCATCTGTTTTCTGTTCTTAAATTCCTGACGGAACAGACCGTAGTGATAATTTAATCCGACACCATCACCCGGCAGAGAAAGCGTCGCAATGGAATCTAAAAAGCAGGCTGCCAGTCTTCCTAAACCACCGTTGCCAAGTGATGGCTCCGGCTCGTATTCTTCTAAATCTGTAAGACTTTTACCGGCATCGGAAAGTTCTTTTTTTACTTCCTCGTAAATGCCAAGATTAATCAGGTTATTACTGAGCAGTTTTCCAATCAAAAACTCTGCTGATATGTAATACAGTTTCTTCTTTCCTGTATTCTCTTCCTTTTCCCCTGCCTTTTTCTGCACCAGCGTAAGCAGTGCATGATAAAGTTCTTCCTTTCTGCATTCACTGATTTCTTTGCCATAACATTCTCTTACGATTTTTGCAAGCATAAAATAATTCCTTTCTACTACAATTTATTATAATGTAAAATTAAGTTCTCTTCCGCCGGAACCAATTGTAAACCGGTATACGGCATCTTTTCTTTCGCCAAGCGAAGCTATAATCTGATAGGTTCCCTCGCCGACATTTACAACATAATTTCCTTTTTCATCCGTTGTCGAAGTAAAAATGCTGCCATCCGTCAAATTCTCGCAGACGATAGAAACACCTTCTACTGGCGCTCCTTTCTCATCTGCTACAAGACCGGCAACTCTTCTTTGGTCAACCACCCGGATAAGGGCAGAAGTTTCAACCATGCGGTTTGTATTTTTCTCATCACTTACCGTAATCTGCACACGGTATTCGCCAACACCGGACACTTTACCACTAAGTGTTCCGGTTTCCGCATCCATCTTCAAACCTGCCGGCAGAGAAATTGCAGAATAGTTATAAGAACCGCTGCCGCCAAGGACCTCAAGAAATGGAACTGCATCTAACTGGGTGCCGGTCACAACCGTCATATCCTCTGCTTTCGCCACGATAGCAGATTCGTTTCCAACATACACATGAATCACTTTTGTGAACTTCGTTCCCATTTCATCGGTTGCCTTAATGGTAATATCCGTTCCCACGGTCACAGTTGTCAATGTGCCGGAGAATATGATTTCATTATTTTTAATTTTGCGGGTAATTCCCGGAATCTCGCCCGTAATCTGATAGGAAAGATTTCCACAGCCATACTCGCTTAAATCCACTGTTTTATTCCACTCATCACCAACGACTCCAAGCCATTTTTCTTCTTTTGGCTCGCTTAATTTGGTAAACAGTGCCTGTGCTTCCATCGTTTTTACACCATTACCCGGCAAATCCGAGATTGTGACACGGACATAGGAATCCTTTTCTACACTATAATCATCCGTCAGCTTAATATCATAGGTACGATTATCATAGTTACGAATACTTGCCACGGAATAGGTGCGGTTATATGTTCCATAAGAATAGCGCTTTCCTTCTATTTTAAATTGTTTGTTTGTCAATGCCTTCGCTTTATCCAGAGATACCCGGACAACATCGTTGCTAAGCACCTCCACAGAGGCAATGCCGACACTGTTGGTTGCCATCACAGTCATTTTCAAACTTGCTGTTTTTTTACTTCCCTCCACAGAAGTTGCTTTGATTGTGACGTTTCCCGCTTTGATTCCTTTTACCACACCGGCTTTTGTAACTGTCGCAATCTTTTTGTCCGAAGATGACCAAGTTACCTTTTTATAGCTTCCACTTGCCGGTTTTACAGTCGCTTTCAGAGTCAGACTGTTTCCTACATATAACTGATTTTTCGGCTTTTCAATCGCAACGGATGTTACTTTCTTTACGACCGTTACCGTAATTTTTGCTTTCTTCTTTTTATTCTTTTTGGATGTCACGGTAATTTTACATTTTCCGGTTTTGATTCCTTTCACATATCCTGATGATGAAACCGTTGCAATCTTTTTATTGGAAGATTTATAGGAAACTTTTTTATTTGCCGACTTATTCGGTGATACTTTCACAGTCGTTGTAAGTTTCACTTTTTTTCCAACCGCAACATGGACACTACTTCCATAATTACTCTTTACCGTTACCTTTTTTACTTTTACCTTTGCCTGTGCCTGCGGTGCCTGCATAAGCATAAGTGCTGCTGCCGCAAAGACAATTCCCTTTACCAATTGTTTCATTTCTTTTTTTTCCTCCATTCTATCTTATACTGCCCAGGGTCTAAAATTCAAAATTTGATTATCCCCCAACATTCTATTATAGTTTAATTCTTTGTTTTGTCAAAAAGTTGTAATATATCTTTTCAGCGTATCACTTGACATCAAAAAATGTTCTTTTAATGCCCGAAGCAACTTTCGCTCTAGTCCCTTTTTTACACGGATTTCAAACCCATTACCCGGGTTCACATCGCATTCGCCTGTAAACTCCGGAACTTTATCGCCAAGAAACACTACTCGTCCGGTTAAATCTGAGAAAATTCCTTCAACATTAACCTTCTTTAACGATTTCGGAAGAATTACCTTCTCATAAGTTGAAAGGTTTGCCATTCCCCAAATTTCCTTAACACCTTCCGGCACTTTCACTACAATACAATTCTTTTTATATTTCTCGTAATATTCATTAGGTAGTTTTTCAAAATCACCCGATGCCATCTCCATCTTTTTTAATCTCGAATTATATTGTATCACATTTGTTGTGCAAAGGACACTGCCATCTTTGGAACGAATCCACTGTCCAAATGTTTTTTCCTGTTTGAATTTATTTAATCCACTTTTATATACAAATTGCTGTACACTGCCTCCAAAAATTGCATCATCCTCTAAAATCTCCAAATCATCTGGCAGATACAGTTCATCCAAAGTATCCAACAGATAAATGGTATGAGATTTTAGTTTTTTCAACGAGACGGGCAGCGCAAGCTTACTATCGGAATCATAACCCGAACTATACAGCTGAACCGTATAATTAGTCCCCAGATAAGTTAGTCCTGGTGGAAGTCCATCCATATCAATTCCCCAAAACGCATTATCTCCTATATATGTAAGTGTAAATTCTCTCATTATCTTTAAAGTATTTATACGTACCGGTATTCTCTCAGAATCCCAGGAATATATCTGCCAGAATCTGCGCAGTTTGTCTGTGGACTCTCCCAAAGCAAACGCTCCCTCTTCCACCACTTCAAGGGAAGAAGGCAGATTTACCTCTACCCACTTAACTTTTTTCATCATGGACTCTTCTGAAACCATATGGGCAAACGCTTTTTTCGTTATTTTCGTCGTTCCCTCTGCAATCGTTATCGTAAGAGAACCGCAATTTGCAAACGCATCCTCTTCAACAAATACTTTTTTGGGAATCGTAATGTTCCTTGTATATTTCCGCTTTTCATTGAGTGAATACCCATATTCTCCTGCATCAAAAGCATGCGAAGAAATCCGGTTACATTTTGCCGGTATCGTAATTTTTATTCCGCCAGTATAATCCCCGGCAAACCGATACAAGGAATTTCCTTTCAGTATAAATTCCCCTTCTCTCTTTGCTCCGGGCAGATTCTTAAGCTGACAATCCATTTCTATTATAACACCAAATTCATTGGTTACAATGGTGCTGACATACTTGTCATTTTCATACTGTCTCCGTATTCCTTTCCAAACAAGTGTCTGCTCAGATATCATCCTTCCAAGTGTCCTCTTACACTCAGACAATGTTGAATTCATGGTAATTCCCAATAAATCCGTTTTAAAATATTCCCCTGTTTCGTCAAGAAGCGTATGCACCCGCCATATCGTGCCATCCTCTAACCGGCTAAACGAGCAATACCGATTCAATGCTCTCGCTGGCTCCTTTTTTGTTCCCAAATAATCGGAAAGCGAATAAGCCTTTTGATTCACCAATGACGTTTTTTTCGTCAGCATGCCATTAAATCTTGGCGGTTTCTGTTTTTTCATTCCTCCACCCGGGAAATTTAATCTGACCTTTTTGTCTAACAACTGAATTGTCAGCTTATTTTCCGTTCCCGGCCGGATTGACATCCGATACATGTTCCCCGTCGAATTATAAGTGAATTCATAGGTTTCATCCCCTACTGCTCTTCCAGAAAACAGTCGATTGTTTTTTTCATCTAAAGAAAAGAAAATAGCCTCACTTGTCACCCGCTGTATCTCAAGAGATATCGTCTTATCCTTATCTGTCCAAATCCCAGCGAATTCACTGCATCTTTCTGCGTATTCTTTTTTATTGTCTGATATTGCCCTCTCCCCTATCAACACCGCAATAAGTGCACACAAACAAACGCCAAGCACCATGAAAAGCAATCGTTTCTTTTTCGCTGTCATTTTTTACTCCCCCTTCTTTTGCTTTTACAGCATTGCTAAAATTTCGCTTTTCGAGGCAGCCCCAACAATTCGGTTTACCTCTTCTCCACCCTTCATAACAACCAATGTCGGAATCGACACGACACGAAACTGCATCGTAAGTTCACCCTGTTCATCCACATTTACTTTACCGACGCGGATCGAATCATTTTCCTCTCCAATCTGCTCAATTACCGGTGATACCATCTGGCATGGTCCACACCAGGATGCCCAAAAATCTAACAGTACCGGTTTGTCCGACTGTAATACTTCTGCTTCATAATTTTCCTTCGTTATTTCAATTGCTGCCATTTGTCATTCCTCCAATTCTTATTGATCTTTTAAAATTTCCCGTATCGCCTGCTCTGAGCGTTTCACATCCGCCTCAAAATCTCTGGCAGACAAAAGCCTGCACCCGGCTCCGCGAATGATAATCTGCTCCAACCCATCGGATGTCGCAACGGTGATACGATATTTTTTACCATTTTCGTGAGCAAACTTTTCAATGTACTGGTCTGCCGTTTCCGCCTCTTTTGTGTAAACCACATGAATGTTATGATAATCCAAAATTTCTGTCTTGTGATTTACCACACGGTATGCATCAAACACTAAAATCAACTCACATTTATGAAAACCCTGATAATTACACAGGATATCCATCAGCTTTCCTCTTGCCGCCGCAATGTCGGTTTGCGCCAGCACTTTCAATTCTTCCCATGCAAAGATAATATTATACCCATCAACCAGCAGGTAATTAACATCCGGCATCTGTTTTTTTCTTGGCTTTGACAAACCAACCGGCTTTTCTTTGACAGAACTTACCCGCTTTGCAGAAATTCCTTTGTGTGAAACAACCCCCTGCTTACGATTGGCAAAAGAACTTCTTTCCAAAATGGAATCAATCTCTGATACATCCAGCCATTCTTCTTCCTGCTTTTTTGGCTCTTTTTTCTCTGTCACGTCATTTTCCATTTCAGAAGAATCTCTGTTTGCCCGTTTTGACGTGTCAATATGCATATAGTCAAACACCTGATTCCATGGAACAAAAAATCCGGCACCATGTGCACAGAATACCGAACCACTCGGATTTTTCACATCATGGTCAGCATCGTATTGTTTTGCGGCAATTACTTCATCTGCATTGTGGCACGGACGATATCCTAAAAGCGAGTAGAACAACTGTCCATGTCCTTTTGTGTAGGCGGTGACTTCCTGCGTATAATCCCGCATGGTACTGACAGGAGCTTCTCCGGTAAGAACTGCCATCGGTTGTGCCCCTTCGCCATTTGTCTGCGGTAAATTCTGCTGCAGGGTAAAACTCCCCGCCATGCGCTCAATATCTGTCATTGCCCGTCCAATTGACGTTTCCGGCACAATAAGTCGGTATTCATAATACGGCTCTAACAATACCGATTTTGTCTGCATCAGTCCCTGACGCACGGCACGATAAGTCGCCTCACGGAAATCTCCGCCCTCGGTATGTTTATTATGCGCTCTGCCGGCAATTAATGTAAGTTTTACATCGGTAAGTCCGGCTCCCGTAAGCACACCTTTATGTTCTTTTTCTGCCAAATGCGTCAAAATCAGCCGCTGCCAGTTTTTGTCCAACTTATCTTCACTGCAGTCTGTCGAAATCTGAACACCGCTCCCCACGGCAAGCGGCTCCATCCACAAGTGAACTTCCGCATAGTGCCGTAATGGCTCATAATGACCGACACCCTCGACCGGCTCGCAAATCGTCTCTTTGTAAACAATGTTGCCGGTTCCAAATGTGACACAAACACCATACCGCTCCAAAATCCACCGCTTAATAATTTCAATCTGCACTTCTCCCATCACCTGCGCATGAATTTCCTGTAATTCTTCATTCCAGACAATGTGAAGCGCCGGTTCCTCTTCCTCAATCTCACGAAGTTTTGGAAGCATTTTTGCCGGTTCTTCTCCATCCGGAAATAAAATGCGGTAAGTCAGTACCGGCTCCAATACCGGTGCACCGCTGTCAAACTCTGCACCAAGTCCCTCCCCGGGATACGTCTTTGTGAGCCCCGTCAGCGCACAAATCATACCCGGAACTGCTTGTGCCACAGTCTCAAAACGGCTTCCGGAGTACACACGGATTTGATTAATTTTTTCTGTCCACTCACCCTTTCTATCGGACAGTTCCATACGAGGTTTTAACTGCCCTCCGGTCACTTTAACATAAGTAAGTCTGGCTCCCTTATCATCACGCATTATTTTAAACACTTTTGCCCCAAACACCTCATCGTAAGATGGCTCCAAAAGAAATGTCTGCATTACCTCCAGTAAATGCTTAACGCCTTCCATCCGCAGTGCCGAACCAAACACACAAGGAAAAATCTTTCTCTCGCTGATTTTTTCTGCGATCTGCGAAATTTTCACTTCTCCCTGTTCTAAATACTGATTCAGCATTTCTTCTTCGCAAAGAGAAACCTGCTCATAAAATTCTTCACTTTGTAATTCTGAAAAATCTGTCACCGAAGAATTTAGTTTTGCCTGAAGTTCTCCTAAAATAAATTCTTTTTCCGTTCCCGGCTGATCCATTTTATTTACAAAAATAAAAACCGGAATCTGATATTTTTCCAAAAGTTTCCACAGTGTCTGTGTGTGCCCCTGCACCCCATCCGGTCCGCTAATTACTAACACGGCATAATCAAGAACCTGTAATGTCCTCTCCATCTCCGCTGAAAAATCAATATGCCCCGGCGTATCCAACAACGTCACCTGCATATCCTCCCACGAAAAAACTGCCTGCTTGGAAAAAATCGTGATTCCTCTCTCTTTTTCCATCGCAAATGTATCTAAGTAGGCATCCCCCTTGTCCACACGTCCCGGATTTTTCAACACTCCCGCCTGATACAAAAGGGCTTCTGACAACGTTGTTTTTCCTGCATCTACATGCGCTAACAACCCGATACAAACATTTTTCTTGTCTTTGTTCATATGCAAAAAGCCCCCTTCCTAAGTCATAATGAGTTATTATAACATAAAAAGGAGGGAAGGTCGATATTTTTGTTGAGTAGTTTGTGTCAATTATTCGTTAGCACTTTTTTGTTTTCCTTAATTCCGCAGAAAAGCTTTGCGTCTCGTGGGCACTCCCGTTTGTTGAGTGCGTAGCGGTATGGGCACTGAAACTACCAGTGCTGCATACCGACGCACTCAAACCCACGAGTCACAAAGTTTTTCTGCGGAATTACTGGAAGCCAAAGGAACCGGCAACGAACAATCGTCACAAACCCATCATTTCAAACTCAGTTTCGGCATCCTGTTGACCTAATTCCAAAAAACTCCATTTACAGCCACCCATATTTCAATTTTTATATGACCTGTTTTCGTTTTTTTCTTATTTAGGTCAACCTTTTCAATTTATTTGTTGGCTGAAATTAACATTATCACAAAAACAGTCATTTATTTTCATTATTTTTATGACCTATTTAATTAAAACTCTTTTTACGGTCAACGCTTATCCAGAAAATGGTTGACTGCATTCGTTGCTTTTTCAAATCCAGTCAACAAATTAGCATCATCATTTTCGATTTTCCCCACAACACGGTCAGTTATAAATACTCATCCTCTTTTCATATACAAAAGCGGATATGGATTTCCCTGCTCATCAAGGTCTGTTCTTTTATAAGCTGCAAATCCCATATGCTCATAAAATCCTACTGCCTGTGGGTTCTGCTCATTCACTGTCACTTCTCTAATTTCATAATTATGAATTCCATATTGCAGCAATTGTCTGCCAATTCCTTTTCCTCTTTCCTTTGGGGAAAGAAAAAGATGCGTTGCACGAACCGACTGCTCCCAAACTTTTATAATATTTGTCAACAATTTGGTTGTTCTTTCGGAAACTTCGTATATTTTCATATTCCGTAACGATACTCCTTTTCGTCTTTTTCATTTGCAGCAATGTGATATCTCTCAATCACCATATCTGCTACTTCATCTGGCGAAAGATTTGTGTTATCAATTTTTATATGATTATCAAATAAGATTTCTCCATCTTTCGTATTCAGTTGATGTCTTTGTGCATCCCTAAGTAAATTCTCTCTACTCCATTTTACATCACGTTTGGATGCCTTTCTTTCCATTCTGTGCGGTGTCAGATTGCGCTCTAAACGAGTCTCTAAATCTGCACTAAGCTCCACAAAATAAAATTTTCCACCGCTTTTTACAAATTGGTTTTCCAAATTTTTTAGATAATCAATTTCTTTCTGTAATTCAAACGCGGCAACATAAGTAAATATCATATCCACATTATGTTTAACTGCCAGCTGAAATGCTTTTTCTCTAATATAATAATTAAATTCCTTCTGTGCAGGTGTAGCAAATCCAAATATCTTATCTGATATTTCAATACTGTCATGATTCATCATCATGTTGTATTTCAGTTTATCTCTCAGACTCTCTGCTACCGTCATTTTTCCAACTGCCTGCGGTCCACATACTATAATTAAGTTCGCCATATTCTTTCCTTTCATCCGGTTATGCTGTTGACCTAATTTCAAAAAAATCCATTTACAGTCATCCATATTTCAATTTTTATATGACCTATTATCGTTTTTTCCTCAATTAGGTCAACCTTTTCGATTTATTTGTTGACTGAAATTAACATTATCACAAAAACAGTCATTTATTTTCATTATTTTTATGACCTATTTAATCAAAACTCTTTTTACGGTCAACGCTTATCCAGAAAATGGTTGACTGTATTTGTTATATTAGCAAATACAGTCAACATTTTCTTTTTCCACAACATGGCTAGCTATAAATACCTATCTTTTCTTATAAAGAATCAGCTCTGGATTTTTTCCTTCTGCCTCATATGTGCAAACCATTATAAAATCCATATTTGCTAAAATACCATAACATCTGGCATCACCAAACTCGGATTCTAACTGATTTCCCAAATATGTTGTCTGGTCGTTTAGGAACTTAACACTTGCACCACTTGGTAATGGGTATGCCAAGTTCACATAGGACCCAACTAATGCATTCAGCCTTTCAACCTTTGGCATCCCTTCAATAGGAAGCTCATTGATTTCTTTAATCAGCTGTTCCTTGAACATTTCAAACTGCCCATCATCGCTAAGCTGTTCATACTTCTTCCAATAATCCAACGTCGGAAGAGTTGCTTTCATATGAGCACGCGCCTGTTCTTCTGTAAAGCCTTGATTTATCATATGCTTTACACACACATCAATCAAATCGTCCATATTGCTATAGGTATAAGTTCCATCGGCATAACACCACTTACAGTAATTCTCGTTCAAAGAGCCATCCCTATCATGACTAACAATTTCATCTTCCAACGGCATACCACAGCACTGGCAAATCAGTTGTCTGGGAGCACCTAAAAGCGTATTAATTGTAACATTGAATTCCTTTGATAAAAGCTTTAGCGTTTCTGTATTGGGGACAGTTTCACCATTTTCCCAGCGTGAAACTGCCTGTCTTGTAACCATTACCTTCTCAGCTAATTCATCCTGAGATAATCCCTTTTTCGTACGAAGTTCTAATATCACATTTTTTGTTTCCATTGTTTTCACCTCCAACACTAATATCATATCAGCATATTAGCATTTAGAAAAGCAACCTGCTGTTTCCCCGCTGTCAATAAACTTTATAAAACGGCATCAGCGTTTGATATTTCCCTTCTCAATATTATCTTCAATAATCTGTTTTGTAATTTCATATAGCTTCTCCGAGCCAAGACGTGTTTTATTTTGTCTGCCGTACACCTGCTCTGCGCAGACCCCATGCCTGCGCCAGTCGCCGCCATCGTTGCTGTTATTTAACATAAGCGGCTGCAAATTATCCATCGCATGGGCAAACTTCGACTCCGGCGTGGCAAACTCTTCAAATTCGTCGAAAAGTGCCATAAACTCTTCTTTTTGCTCCTCCGGCAAAATTGAAAAGATTCGTTCTTTCGCTGCATCTTCACGGACTTTCTGCGTCTTTAACGCTTCCTCATCATACGCATAGGTATCCCCCGCATCAATTTCTACAATATCGTGAATCAGACACATAAGCATTACTTTCGCAATATCAACCGGTTCGTTCGCATACTCTTTTAAAAGATACGCCATAATCGCCATATGCCAGGCATGCTCCGCATCATTTTCATTGCGTCCGTGGCCGGAAAGATGAGTCTGTCTGAAAATATTTTTTTCTTTGTCAATTTCCAAAGCAAAATCAAGCTGGCGCTTTAATCGTTCCTCCATTACTTAATCCTCCGTTAAATTGTTTCTTTCCGACACATTTATACGCAATAGTACCACTAATCCTCTAACGCCTGCTTCAAATCAGCAATTAAATCCTCTTTATCTTCAAGTCCGCAAGAAATACGAACAAGGCCTGCCGGAATACCGGCTGCCAAAAGCTGCTCATCATTCATCTGACGGTGTGTCGATGTTGCCGGGTTTAAGCAGCACGTTCTGGCATCTGCAACATGGGTTTCGATTGCTGCCAGTTTCAAACGTTTCATAAAACTTTCTGCCGCCGCACGGCCGCCTTTTAATTCAAAAGAAACAACGCCGCATCCACCATTTGGCAGATATTTCTGACCTAATTCATAATACGGGTCATTTTTAAGACCGGAGTAACTTACATGCGCTACCTTTTCATGACTTTCCAAGAATTCTGCAACTGCCTGCGCATTTTCCACGTGGCGTGGCATTCTCACGTGAAGAGACTCCAAGCCAAGATTTAAATAAAAGGCATGCTGTGGAGATTGAATACAACCAAGATCACGCATCAACTGTGCGGTACATTTTGTAATAAATGCGCCTTCCTTACCAAACTTCTCTGCATACGTGATTCCGTGATACGACTCATCCGGTGTACAAAGTCCCGGGAATTTATCTGCATGAGCCATCCAGTCAAACTTGCCGGAATCCACAATTGCACCACCTACTGCTGCACCGTGGCCATCCATGTATTTCGTCGTCGAATGAGTAACAATATCAGCTCCCCACTCAATTGGGCGGCAGTTAATCGGCGTCGGGAATGTATTATCTACAATCAGCGGTACCCCGTGTGCATGTGCTGCTCTCGCAAATTTTTCAATGTCCAAAACCGTAAGTGCCGGATTGGCAATCGTCTCGCCAAATACCGCTCTTGTGTTATCTTTGAATGCCGCATTCAGTTCCTCTTCTGTACAGTCCGGAGAAACAAATGTAACATCAATTCCCATCTTTTTCATCGTCACTTCAATTAAGTTAAAGGTTCCTCCGTAAATGCTGGAGGAAGAAACAATATGACTTCCATTTTCGCAAATGTTAAAAAGTGCAAAGAAGTTGGCAGCCTGTCCGGAAGAGGTAAGCATTGCTGCTGTACCACCCTCAAGTTCTGCAATTTTAGCCGCTACCATATCATTAGTCGGATTCTGAAGACGCGTATAAAAATACCCTTCTGCTTCCAAATCAAACAATCTTCCCATATCCTCGCTGGTATCATACTTAAATGTAGTTGACTGAATAATCGGAATCTGTCTGGGTTCCCCATTTCCCGGTGTATATCCCCCCTGCACACATCTTGTATTTAATTTGTACTCACTCATTTTTTAACTCCTTTATTTTTCATGTAATTTATTATCTATTCTACCACATTTTACAAGGATTTCCTATTATTTTTTTATCCCCAATATTTCTTCTGCGTCCTTCACTTGTTCCTCCGTTGGCACCGGAACACCTTCAAGTGAATACGGAATGCCAAGATTTTCCCATTTAAAAAGACCAAGTGTGTGATACGGTAGAATTTCCACGCGACTCACATTCGTCCACTCATCCAGTTTTTTTCGAAGTGCTTTCAAATCCTCTTTGCCATCAGTAAGCCCCGGAACAAGAACGTGGCGAATCCACATTTCTTTTCCCATTTCATTCATTTTATCTGCCATCGCAAGAATATTTTTGTTGCTTCTGCCAGTCAATTTCTTGTGTTTTTCCTCATCCATTTCCTTGATATCTAACATTACAAGGTCTGTAACTTCCATCAGTTTTTCAAACTTTTCAACGGTTGCCGGTTCTTCTCCATAAACACTTCCACTGGTATCTAAAGTCGTGTGAACCCCCTTTTCTTTTGCATACCCAAAAAGTTCGGTCACAAAATCAATCTGCAACAATGGCTCGCCGCCACTGACGGTAATCCCTCCATTATTTTTCCAGTAATTCTGATAACGGTAAGCACGATCAAATGCCTCTTTTGCCGTCTGCCAGCCAAGTCCGACATCCATTTTTTCATCTTCATCTGTGCAAATCTTCCAAGTCTCCGGATTGTGGCAATACCGACAGTGCATCTTACATCCCTGCACAAAAAGTACATACCTCACGCCCGGTCCATCCACCAGACCAAATGTCTCAATACTATGAACATATCCCTTCATAATTACCTCTCTTTCACTTGAAAAAGATGCACAACCGGGACAAACTTCCCGGCTGTGCATCCAGAATTTTTTTGAAGCTTTTCTTTACATTCTTCCGTGGCAGGTACGTGCAATTACATCATTCTGCTGTTCTTCGGTCAAATCGATAAATTTAACGGCATAACCGGATACACGAATCGTAAAGTTTGCGTATTCTTCTTTTTCCGGATGTTTCTGTGCATCCAACAATTTTTCTTTTCCAAATACATTGACATTCAAGTGATGTGCTCCCTGATCGAAGTATCCGTCAAGTACCTGAACCAAATTGTTCTTACGCTCATCCTCATTATGTCCCAATGCGTCCGGATTAATCGTCTGCGTATTGGAAATTCCATCCAAAGCCCAGTGATATGGGAGTTTAGCAACGGAGTTCAGGGAAGCAAGCAAACCATTCTGCTCTGCTCCGTAACTTGGTGATGCACCAGGTGCAAATGGAGTAAATGCTTTTCTTCCATCCGGCATCATACCGGTTGCTTTACCATATACCACATTGGAAGTAATGGTAAGAATCGATGTTGTAGGCTCGGAATCACGGTACGTATGATATTTTTTAATCTTATCAAGGAATGTACCAAGAAGCCATACACCAATCTCATCGGCACGCTCATCATCGTTACCGTAACGTGGGAAGTCTCCCTCTGTCTCAAATCCTACTACAATACCATCTTCATTACGAACTGTCTTAACTTTTGCGTACTTAATTGCACTCAAAGAGTCAATTACATGAGAGAATCCTGCGATACCGGTTGCGAATGTACGGCGTACATCGGTATCAATAAGAGCCATCTCAGCAGCCTCGTAATAATATTTATCATGCATATACTGAATCAGGTTCAAAATATTTACATACAGACCTGCCAGCCAGTCAAGCATGCGGTCATAACTTTCCATAACCTCATCATAGTCAAGGTATTCGGACGTAATCGGTTTGTAGGCCGGTCCGACCTGATTAAATTCTTTTTCATCCACACCACCATTGATTGCGTACAACAGCGCTTTTGCAAGGTTTGCTCTTGCTCCGAAGAACTGCATTTCCTTACCTGTCTGTGTAGCAGATACACAACAGCAGATGGAGTAATCATCGCCCCATACCGGTTTCATCACATCGTCGTTCTCATACTGAATGGAACTTGTACGAATGGAAATGTCAGAAGCATATTTCTTAAATGTTTCCGGCAAATCAGACGAATACAACACGGTTAAGTTAGGCTCCGGTGAAGGTCCCATGTTCTCCAATGTATGAAGGAAACGGAAGTCATTCTTCGTTACCATGGAACGTCCATCCATACCGATACCTGCCACTTCCAATGTTGCCCATACCGGGTCACCGGAGAACAACTGGTTGTAAGAAGGAATACGGGCAAATTTAACCATACGGAATTTCATTGTCATATGGTCAATCAATTCCTGTGCTTCTGTCTCTGTCAGGATGCCTTTTTTCAAGTCACGCTCAATATAAATATCGAGGAATGTAGAAATACGTCCTACACTCATGGCAGCACCATTCTGTGTCTTAATAGCAGCCAGATAACCAAAGTAAAGCCACTGAACAGCTTCTTTTGCATCTTTTGCCGGACGTGAAATGTCATAGCCATAAATCTGAGCCATTTCTTTCATTCCCTGCAATGCTTTAATCTGCTCTGCAATTTCCTCACGAAGACGAATTACATCGTCTGTCATCGTTCCGCATCCACAGTTTGCTTTATCTTTCTGTTTCTGCTCGATCAAAAAGTCAATACCATACAAAGCTACACGACGGTAATCGCCGACGATACGTCCACGTCCGTAAGTATCCGGAAGACCGGTTACGATGTGGCTGTGACGAGCCTTTTTCATCTCCGGTGTATACGCATCAAAAACAGCAGCATTGTGTGTTTTGTGGTATTCATTAAAAATTTTATTAAACTTTGGATTTGGTGTGTAACCATAAGTTGTACATGCCTGTTCTGCCATCTTGATACCACCGTATGGCATAAATGCACGTTTCAACGGCTTGTCTGTCTGAAGACCAACAATTTTCTCCAAATCTTTCAATTCTTCTTTAATATATCCCGGGCCATAGGCAGTCAGAGAAGATACAACCTCTGTCTCCATATCTAAAACGCCATTATTGGCACGCTCTTCTTTCTGAAGTTTCTGCAACTCGCCCCAAAGCTGATTGGTTGCATCAGTAGGACCTGCCAAAAAGCTCTCATCTCCATCATATGGGGTGTAATTCTTCTGAATGAAATCTCTGGTATTAATCTCTTCTTTCCAGATTTTTCCTTCAAATCCATCCCATTCTTTGAACTCTTTCATCTTGTTACCTCCTTAAAAATCGCAAATGTCTATTGCTGAATGTAATACTAACATTTTCTATACCTAATTTCAAGCAAATCAATGATATTATTTCTCATTTCATTTTTGGTTAAAATCTCTCAATTCCCGGTAAACCATAATAAAACAGACAACCGCCGCTAAACAGTCTGCCACCGGACCAGCATACATAATTCCATCAATTCCCAAAAACAACGGGAATAAAAGGATTAACGGCAGTAAAAATAGAATCTGCCTTGTCAATGCCAAAAAGCTGCCAACCTTAGGTTTGCCAATCGCTGTGAAAAAATTCGACGTAATCGGCTGCATAAAATTGACAAATGTAAAAAACAAAAAGACATGAAAATACCGAATTGCAAACTGATAATACAGTTCGGAACCATCTCCGAAAATGGAAATAATTTGTCTTGGGAAAAACTGAAACATAAAAAATGCAATTACTGCTAAAACAGCACCAATGGAAATTGCTTTTATATATGCTTCCTTCACACGCCCCTTTTTCCCCGCTCCATAATTAAAACTTGCAATCGGCTGTAAGCCCTGCGAAAGTCCAATGACAAAGGACATAAAAATCATGTTTACTTTTGTAATAATGCCGG
>OKVF01001110.1_pt1 | contig 23193 bp, 19 predicted proteins | sample 1604831 | NCBI WGS metagenome assembly OKVF01 (sample SAMN01760980, study PRJEB22395) | human gut metagenome
TTTGCGCTCGGCTTGTACTCTAAGCATTTGAGATGCAGTTCTTAGAAACTCTTACGTCACGTACGTGGCAAAAGAACCGAACTGCCATGACCTGCGGCGTACCCAGAATTAATTCCTTAAACTGCAATCTAAACATCAGAAAAGAGGTTATAACATGAATTTCATCAAGAAAAACTGGAAGGGCACTCTCACATGCTTCATTATTGCAATTCCATGCTGGATACTGGGACAACATTTTCCGATCATCGGAGGTCCGGTCTTTGCCATACTCGCAGGCATGATCGTCACCCTGTTCCTAAAGGACAAGACCAGTCTGCAAAGCGGCATCACCTTCGTATCCAAGAAAATCCTGCAATATGCTGTCATTCTCCTTGGCTTTGGCATGAACCTGTCCGTTATCGTACAAACCGGTAAACAGTCACTCCCCATTATTATAGCAACGATATCATCCTCCCTGATTCTTGCATGGACGCTCCATAAGGTCATGCATATTCCCGGCAAAATATCTACACTGGTAGGCGTTGGTTCTTCTATCTGCGGAGGTTCCGCCATTGCAGCTACAGCTCCAGTGATCGGTGCTGATGACGAAGAAGTTGCACAGGCGATTTCTGTTATCTTCTTCTTTAACATGCTCGCAGCCCTGTTCTTTCCAATGCTTGGTTCCGCCCTTGGTTTCTCCACTGTAAATGGAGAATCCTTTGGAATTTTTGCCGGTACTGCCATCAACGATACCTCCTCTGTCACTGCTGCCGCTTCAACCTGGGACTCCATGTATGGACTTGGTTCTGTAACTTTGGATAAAGCTGTCACTGTGAAACTGACCCGTACACTTGCCATTATCCCAATCACACTGATTCTGGCATTTATCCGTACTCATAAGGCTCAGACAGAAGGAAACCAGAAAGTAGATTTCAAGAAAATATTTCCATTTTTCATCCTTTACTTCCTGCTTGCCTCTATTATTACAACAATTGCCGTAAACCTTGGCGTTCCAGCAGACACATTTGCTCCTCTTAAAACTTTGAGCAAATTTCTGATCGTACTTGCCATGACAGCGATTGGTCTTAATACCAACATTGTCAAGTTGATCAAAACCGGTGGCAAACCAATTATTATGGGCTTCGTCTGTTGGATCGGTATTGCCGGTGTCAGTCTTCTGATGCAGCATATTCTTGGTATCTGGTAATTAAATATATGGTTGACTTTTATCCGAAATCGGACTATAATCAAAATCGTCCGATTTCGGATTTTTTTATTGGAATAAAAAGGAGGAATGATATGTCTGCCGAACATGACGTATTGATTCGTTTTAATAATATTTTTAAGAAAGAAGATGATCTGTATCGCAACGCTGCCAGACTACTCGGCTGCTCTGACTGTGAATTCTGGATTCTATATACCCTGTGTCTTTCTGATCATCCCCTGACCCAGAGCGAGTTATGCGATATGCAATATCAGCCCAAGCAAACTGTAAATTCTTCTCTGAAGAAGCTGGAAGCTGACGGCTATCTGACTCTGGTTCATAAGGATAACCGCCGCAGCAAATACATTGAGCTGACTCCTCTTGGGAAAAAATTAGCTGCCAATACTGCCCAGCAAGTAATCCATATAGAGCTGGACACTTTTGCAGCCTTTTCCAAAGAAGAACAGGATGCCTTCTTGAATCTTTATGAGCGATATGCTGATGCACTGAAAGAAAAAATGCAGCAGCTTCAACCTTACAGAAAGGAACCTTAAATGAACATTCAATTATCTGATCACTTTAACTATAAGAAACTTTTCCTATTCACCCTGCCATCAGTTGTTATGATGGTATTCACCTCTGTCTACTGTGTCGTGGATGGCTTCTTCGTGTCTAATTTTGCAGGGAAGACAGCTTTTGCCGCTATCAACCTGATCATGCCTTTTATCATGATACTCGGTGGTATCGGTTTCATGATTGGTACCGGTGGCAGTGCCCTGGTTTCCTATACACTCGGTACCGGGGATAAGGAAAAAGCTAACCGATACTTCTCCATGATGGTGTACTTCACAATCCTGGCAGGTATACTTCTCACAGTACTTGGCATTATCTTCGTCCGTCCAATGGCGGAGCTGTTCGGTGCTGATGAGAGCATGATGGATACCTGTGTATTATATGGAAGAATCGTGATTGCTTTTAACGCAGCCTACATGCTTCAGAACATCTTCCAGAGCTTCTTCGTTGTTGCCGAGAAGCCCCGTCTTGGGTTAATCGTCACTATAGCAGCCGGCGTTACCAATATGGTGTTGGATGCTTTATTCGTTGGTGTATTCAAATGGGGCATTGTGGGTGCTGCGCTGGCTACAGGAATCAGTCAGTCTATCGGTGGACTTCTTCCTCTTCTTTATTTTGCTCTGCCTAACAATAGTCCGTTACAACTGACCAGAACCGGATTCGAACTTGCTCCACTATTAAAAGCCAGCAGTAACGGCTGCTCAGAGTTAATGAGTAATGTTGCCTCCTCACTGATTGGAATTGTGTACAATTACCAGCTCATGCGGTTAGGTGGTGAGAATGCAGTTGCTACCTATGGTGTGCTGATGTATATACAGTTCGTATTTATCGCTATGTTCATCGGTTATTCAGTTGGCAGCGCACCTATCATCGGTTATCACTATGGCGCCAATAATTTCAAAGAATTACAGAATATGCGTCGTAAGAGCCTGAAAATCATGAGTATCTCCGGTGTACTTATGGCAATCCTTGGGTTTACACTGGCTTCTGTGATTTCAGCTATATTTGTCGGATATGATGCCGAACTGTTGTCTATGACGATTACAGCCTTCCGTATTTTCTCATTCTGTTTTGTACTGGCAGGCATCAACATTTTTACCTCGTCATTTTTTACAGCCTTGGGCAACGGTCCTATCTCTGCCGCAGTATCTTTCCTACGTGTACTGGTATTCCAGTTGTCATCAGTATTGATTCTGCCTATTCTCTTCGGACTCAATGGTATCTGGTTAGCCAATATCGTTGCCGAGATATGCGCAGTTATCGTTTCCATCTCTTTCCTTATTGCCAAGAGGAAAAAATATCACTATTAAACAGAAAAGTGCTGAACCGGATATATTCAAAATCCGTTCAGCACTTTCTTTATATAGCCTTATTTTTTTACAGGTACAAATTTCGCCTGATTCATCAACGGATGCTCCAAGGTAATCGCACCCTCTCTTGGACAGACCATAACGCAGGTGCCGCAGTAATAACACTCACCCGGATACATAACAATGGGTGGCTTACCCTTCTCCTGATTTGGCATCAGAATATCGCACTGACAGGTATCTACACACCGATTACAGCCAATACACAATTCAGGATCATAATGTATCGGTCTGGTACTACACTCTACCGGTCTGACTGTGTATTCCTTTTTCTCATCATGCTTCATGTGTTGGCACCTCCCCTGACGCAATATAATCTGCATTTCTCTTCTCGTATTCTGTCTTCAAATCTCCGAAGAAATCAAGTGGCACTTCACGGCTGATGATCCTGCCATTTTCCTGACGAAGCACGATATGCTTACCCTTGGTCTTTTCCTCAACAGCATCTGTATCTGTTCTGGCAAAGCACAACGTCTCTGAGTTTTCCCTACGCAACAAGCAAGCCTGTAAAATAAGCTCTGCTACTGTAAGAATATCCAATACCTCATGGGTTCTCATCAGATCGTGTGGATTCGTACAGTATAATTTTGGAACAAATTCCTTCTTGTAGGTATCTAACAAGTCTAAGCCTTCTTTTAAAAGCGCATCACATTTCACACCGCCGCAATAATTCTGCATTGCTTTGGATATTGCCATATTCAGCTCTTTCCAGTTCATTCCTTCATCAGCATCCACATAGAGGGGTGTGTAGAGTCTTTCTACTTCTTCCTCTACCTGCTCCTTATCATACTCGACTAACTCCAGTTCGCCTGCTGCCGTTGCTGCCTTTCTGCCTGCATAATAACCTGTGGCACAGGCAAATCCTGCACAGTCAGAAGCATAGAGCTGATCACCTGCTGCATAGATTCCCTCAATATTCGTCTTGAGATCCCAGTCATGCATGATACCGCCGGGTGCTCCGAACAACTGTCTCTCCTACTCCAGGAAATTAGCCGACTGCCATCCTGTTCCGTAGCTTTGCAGCATATGTTTGGAGGAGTCAAAGCCCCTTCTCGTATAGTTCTCCAGAATTGGAATCTTGGTCTTGCCTTCCTCGCCGACCATCATTCCCCAGATTACCCTTCTTTCTTCATCCGGCATACGACTCAAATCTGCATAAAAAGGCAGCTTATAGCCGCGCTTCATCAATTCTTCAAAATCCAGCGCCTCCGATCCCCGATACTCATACTTCGGGTTGTCAATGACACCGCCCTTTAAGAAGAATTTCTGTCCCTTTCCCGGCATATATCTCTCCAGAACAGTCTTTAACTCCTTGCCATCTCTATCCACATAGGGAATCTCCACACCTCTGGCATCTACCATAGTTGCTGCATACCAGGTATTATGATTGTTGCCCGCTCCATAAGGCGGGAAACTTCTGCCTGCGGCTGAGAATTCTGCCCGGACAGACTTCTCCATCATGGTAAATTCCATACCTGCACGATACCCCATGGCATGTCCACTTCCGATACTCTGCATCGGTCTAAACTCACACAGTCCTACAGTATCAGGATTAAAAAGCCATACTCTCAGTGTAAATTTATTCTTATAATCATAGGCGAACATGAGCTTCGTCTTCTCATCGCGAAAAGCAGCTCCTTCAAACTCTCCTTCGGTATCTCTGACTTTTCCGCCAAAAGATTCCATATCGATCAGGCGGTCATAACCTTCTCTACATTCGATATAGTGAGCGATACCATTGCTGTACCCATCCTGTTCATGGACATATGCCCATGCGATTTCTTCCGGAGTTACTTCAGAACAGGGATTGGTACATGCTGATTCCCAATGGTCAAATCCGGTTCCGGCTGAACCACTGTGCTCTGTATTGCCCTTTTCCACCAGAATAACAGACTGTCCTCTTCTGGCTGCTGCAATGGCTGCATAACAGCCGGCAAGACCGCCGCCCAGTACCAGCACATCACAGGTGGCTTCTTCTCTTTCACCCAGTTCATTGCCATATGGCCAGTTATATGTTTCCATTATGTCCTTTCTCTTTATACATAAGGGCAGGCTACCCAGTGCCCCTTAGATACTTCCTGTAATTCCATGCTCTCCTCATGGCATTTTTCGCATGCCTTTGGACAACGTGCTGCGAAGCGACATCCAGGCTTAGGATTGACTGGACTTGTTACCTCACCTTGCAGAAGCTCCCTTCGTTTATGACAGGATTCCACACTTGGGATTGGGATTGCCGCCAACAATGCTTTGGTATAAGGATGCAGCGGATTGGCAAAAAGCTCCTGCGCACTGGCTTTTTCCACACATTTACCCAGATACATAACCATGATCTCATCAGAGATATGCTTTACCACGGACAGATCATGCGTAATGAACAGGTATGTCAGGTTATGCTCCTCCTGCAAATCCATCAGCAGATTCAGAATCTGCGCCTGTATGGACACATCCAATGCAGACACCGGTTCATCACATACGATGAACTCAGGATTCAGGATCAACGCTCTCGCAATTCCTATACGCTGTCTTCTACCGCCGTCCAGCTCATGTGGATAGGCAAAAAACTGTTTCACCGTCATTCTGCCATTCAGACTGGAATACGGGTCCTGAAAGATCATCTGCATCTTTGGTCTGATTTTACTCAGTTCTCTCTTGGATGCCTTCACAACATCCTGTCCATGGAACCAGATTTCACCTGCTGTCGGCTCATTCAGACGCAGGATTGTGCGCCCCAGTGTGGATTTTCCACATCCTGATTCACCAACGACACCTAATGTGGACGCCTCGTTGATGGAAAAGCTGACATCATCTACTGCATGAAGACTGCCGCCGGGAGTCTGGAAAAATTTCTTTAAATTCTGTACTTTTAACAATTCTTCGCTCATTATGACTCCTGCTCCTTTCTGTCTGCAATCTCACCTGTATAGAGGTGACAGCGGATAGAATGTCCACCCTCTTTAAAGACATCGGGTTTCTTATGATGACAGACTTCACACGCCTGCTTGCAACGGTCTGCAAAAGCACAGCAATCTGGCAACTTCGTAGGATCTGGCATCAGACCTTCGATCGGATGCAGTCTGCGTTCATTATCTTCAAGGTTTGGAATAGAACCAAACAGCCCCTTCGTATACGGATGATGCTTTTCTCCTGTGAAAATGTCCTCCAGACTGCCATATTCCACTGTCTCACCTGCGTAAATGATTCCTACCTTGTCACAAGTCTCAGCTACAACGCCCAGATCATGCGTGATCATAATAACGGAGGTTCCATATTTTCTCTGTAAATCACAGATCATAGAAAGAATCTGCGCCTGAATCGTCACATCCAGAGCTGTTGTCGGCTCATCAGCGATCAAAATGTAGGTGTCACTGTCATCAGCCTGACCGAAAAAGACATCAAAGAATTGTATCAATTTATCGGAGACATGGATGCCCTAGCAATTCAGTATACTTCCTCCCATCCCAATCAGTCTGCCCTCCTTGAAGAACTCGCACATATCGTAGATCGTACTGCTGCCCTTCACGATAAGGATTCTCTAACTGATGAAGAAAACCAGGAATGGACTACTCTGTCTGACCGTTTTCACCTGGTATTCTATGATTATTGTGATAATTCCCGCCTTGCCAGAGCAGCAGAAAAACAGCGCAGCCAACTGACCATTTTATCTAAAATGTATCAGACCGACCACGCTGTACAAAAAGAGATTGAAAAATCTCACCTATTCATTTATGAGGCATATCGAAGCAAGGAATATCAGAAAGCAGCCACTCTTATGAAAGAACATCTGAAACAATCTCTGGAATATGCCTTGCGATGCATTTAGAAGTTCTGCTTTAATCTGGTTAATTCCTCTTCTGTGATCTGTAAAATACCACCATGACGTTTCTTTAATTTACCAAGATCATAGGAGCCTTCCTCTGCTATCTGGAAATTACCAGTAGAAAGATCATTACATATAAGTGGCAGATAGCCTTTTCCTGTTGCAAACTGATCCACGATCAGACACCACCTGCCATCCGGAAGTTGATATGTTTCCGGACCTTCCACGCCGAACAGTTGTGACAAAACTTCACTATGTATTGGTTCCGGTTTGATTCCTCTGCCCAGTTTAGCTACTCTGTCTGTACGAATGTTCTTGTTTGTCTCATCTTTTACGAAACGGTAATACCATCCATTACTGTATACAATATTCATATCGATCACATGGCAATCTGCTTCTTCATAGATAAAAGGTTCTGTGAACTCCACAAAATCTTTCGTGTATGCAGCATAAATACGTTGTTTTGGCCCTTTATCCCCATCCAGCTTCACCATAGAAGCCCAAAATACAAAGAAAGATTCTGTTTCTGTATCATAAATCGCCTCTGGAGCCCATACACAGCCTGCCCCGTCTACTCCCACATGGCAACTTCTTGGTTCGCTCCAATTGACCATATCCTCTGATTCCCATACGATCAGGTCACGACTTGCTTCTGTAACAGCCCACGTCCAACCCTTGCCTGAACCAATGCGAAGATCCGTTGCGATCAGATAGAACTTATGCTTTTTCTCATCTCTGACAATAAAAGGATCTCTGACACCAGATTCTCCAATGTCTGATACCAGTACCGGTTGTCCACCATTTAGATCCTGCCAGTGCATCCCATCTTCACTCACTGCAAAATAAATCTGCTCTCCATTCTCCTGTTCCCCAATAAAATGTACAAATAAATAACCCGCCATAACGCCCATACCTTTCTGTAAACTGCAAACTTTCAGGTACTTTAGTACCTTATGCTGACACAAATCTGCATGTGAAAAATTTATTTTTCACATTACCTCCTCAATTTTCATAATTTGGAATAATTATAGTATAAAATAAAGCATTTTAAAAATCAATATAACATAACTATTCTATGGAAGATGTACTATCTACAATATTCTGTAGCCAGACATCACTTCTGACCATAAAATATCCAATAATAACTTTGATGATCTCCGTAAACTGCACAAGGAAAAATACCACCTGAATTGAAAGCTGTGTAAAATGAGCCAGCAAATAGGCAATCGGAATCACAATGACCCATGTATATACACTATCAAACAGGAATGTAATAATTGTCTTTCCACCTGAACGCAATGTGAAATAGGAACAATGTGAGAAAGAACATAATGGCATGACCATGGCTGAAATCACAATAAACGTTGTTGCCAGATTTTTGATCGTTTCTTCTGTATTATAAATAGAAGGAAAAAATCTGCCTATCGCGATCATAATAAGTGCTACAACCGTACAGCAACCAACACTGAAGAAAATCATCTTCGTATCTGCATCTCTGGCTTCTTTCTTCTTACCAGCACCTAATAACTGCCCTACTACAATAGAAATACAGGAACCAAGCTGAATATAAACAACATTAAAGAGATTTGTGATCGTAGAAGAAATATTCTGTGCAGCAACTACCTCAAGCCCTCTGACCGCATAACACTGTGCGATCACTGCCATCCCCATTGCCCACAACATCTCGTTGCACATCAACGGAGTACCTTTCTTGATCACATCTCCAAGAACTCTACCCGGAATATACAGGCTGCGATAAGCACCAACAATGAAGCGATTCTTATCCGTATGGGTATGTGTCCAGATTAACACAATCGCACATTCTACGAATCTGGCAATGACCGTTGCAATTGCAGCACCCTCTACCCCCATGGCAGGAATCCCACCAACGCCAAAGATCAGGATAATATCCAGTATCAGATTCGTAACGACTGCAACAATTCCTGCGATCATCGGAACGAAGGTCTGTCCAGTTTCACGAATGGTATTCGTATAGGATTGCGAAAGTGCAAATGGCAGCAGCCCCACCATCATGATCGCCAGATATTCTTCTCCATATTTCAATGCAAGTTTCACATCACCCACACTGCCATTCTCACTTAAATACAACGAAATAAGCTGCGTATCAAAAAAGCCAAACAAAAGCAGCGCAATTCCCGTGATCACTCCACATGCGTAAAGTTTAAATCGAAATGTATACTTCTGTCCTTCATAATCGCCTTTTCCAAAATACTGTGTACCAAAAATACCGGCACCTGATACCCCACCAAAGATACAGATATTAAATACAAACATCAACTGATTGACAATAGCCACTCCTGACATTTGTTCCGTGCCGATCTGTCCGACCATGATATTATCCAGAAAACTGACAAAACTCGTAATCGCATTCTGAATGATCAAAGGAACTGCAAGGGTCAATACCCTCATATAAAATGCTTTATCTCCAATGTATTTTTCTTTCCATCTCGCCAACATATCCATTTACTCCCATGTTTTTTATGATTTTATTATGCATTTATTCCGCAATAGTACCTTAAATTGTGCTGTAAGTTATCTTTCAATTGTAGCAAATTGATATCTAAAAAGCAATCCGGCAATTTTAAAATAACACAAAAATGACAGTTGAACTTTTAACTCAATTCAACTGCCATTTTAGTGATATTCAGTAAAATATGAAATTATTTATCTGCTTTTTTCTGTACTAATTTCTTTCCACTATGTATTACAATAATCACACCCAGGATCATCAGAAGAATTGCGATGATCAACTGCAAACCTTCTACAAGGAATGTTGCTGAACCTGCAGAATACGCCTTGACAAGTGCTATTGTTCTCTCTACCAGAGCAGTGAAGGTTACACACAGCATGATGATAAGAGGTGGGAACAAGGTCTTGTTCTGTCTGCCTGTTACTTTCAGGAATACACATAATGTGATCAGTACCAGTGCACTTAACAACTGGTTTGCACTGCCAAAGAGCGGCCAGATATTAGAATATCCGATCTGTGTCAATACATATCCACATGCAAGTGTGATTACCGTTGCAAAATATTTGTTACACAGAACTTTACGCCAGCCCTCTGCATGCTCCATATCATCTACACTGAACAATTCCTGGAAAGACATACGACCAATACGTGCAACAGAATCCAGACTGGTCAATGCCAATGCGGATACACACATAGTCATGAAGCACTGTGCTACATAAACCGGAATACCAAACATTTCCAGAAATCCTGCAACACCTGATGAGAAAATTGCAAAAGGCGTGCCTGTTGCTGCTGTACCATCTGCTGATGCTGCTGCACCTGCTACACAAAGAGCCAGAACAGCTAACAGACTTTCAAGAATCATGGCACCATAGCCAACTTTTAACATATCCTTTTCATTTGATACTGTCTTGGATGAAGTACCGGATGACACCAGGCTGTGGAAACCGGATACTGCACCACAGGCAACTGTTACGAACAGAATCGGGAACAGATCACCTGATTTCTCATTATGGAATCCCGTATACATCGGAAGATTCATAGTAGGATGTGCCACAACCAGACCTACCACTGCACCGATGATCATACCTGCAAACATAAATGTCGTCATATAATCTCTTGGCTGCATCAGAAGCCACATCGGAAGTACTGCTGCCAGGAAGATATATGCAAATACGATATATGTCCAATTTACCTTAGTTGTGACTAACGGGCAAAACATACCGATACAGAAAGCAGCGATCGTACAAACCAGACCTAACACAACTTCTTTCCAGCCTGTAAATTTCATTTTCTTCTGAATCAGACCAAATACAACTGCAAATGCAATGAACAGAAGTGATATACTGCCTGCTGCGCCGTTGACTTTGGCCGCATCTGATAATTGTGATACCCCATCAACGACTGTATACGCATTGAATGTACCAGCTACCATATCTGCAAAGGCTGCAGTTACGATCAATGTAAAAAGCCAGCAGAATAACAGGAATAATTTCTTGCCCGTCTTTCCAATATACTGCTCGATCAGAAGTCCCATGGACTTACCTTCATTCTTTACACTGGCATAGAGTGCGCCGAAATCTGTAACCGCTCCAAAGAAAATGCCACCAAGAATGATCCAGAGCAATACAGGTACCCAGCCAAATACTGCTGCCTGAATGGCACCGGTAACAGGGCCTGCACCTGCGATAGATGAAAACTGATGTGCAAATACTGTCCATCCGTCTGTCGGGACGTAATCCTGTCCGTCCTCTTTTGCAACTGCAGGAGTCTTTGCCTTAGGGTCAATCCCCCATTTGTTAGCCAGCCAGCGGCCATAAAAAACATAACCACATACAAGGCATACCGCAGCAATTAATACAATTACTAAAGTGTTCATAATATTCTCCTCCTTTTATCTTCAACAGATCAGTACCAGACTCACCTGTTTATTAACATTTTTAAGACCAGCTCATATTTATTCATTAAAAAAGCCTCCATCCTCTTATATTTTATATAAGAAGACGAAGGCTTATGCTTCCGCGTTACCACTTCTCTTATCAATTCACATTGATCTCTCAGTCATATCTCCAATACTAATTATCAGTAAATATGCTTCCCTCTAACGGTGGAAATCCGTTTCAAACTACTGTTATTTCATTTGAAAGGCTCACAAGTGATAATTTCTCACCGCGCTGTTGTCTCACACCTGCCGACAACTCTCTGAAAACGTTGATAGTAAGAAATCTTATCCTGCTCATAGCTAATCTCTTAAATTACTTTAGATTATAGTCCCTGTATTTTAAAAGTCAAGTATATTTATACTTAAATTTCTTAAATTAATGTATTTATTCTCATACAAACCTCTTATTTTTTAATTCTTCTTTATTCAATCAATTGACAAATGGCATCTCTAAAGTTATGATATCTGTAGTGTTCCTATTAAGAACTACTTAATTCGAAAGGAGATTAGTGTATGCCAAAGTTAAATGAAAACTACTTAAATTTGAAAGAAAGCTATCTGTTTGCTGAAATTAATCATCGTGTAAAAGCATATCAGGAAGCTAATCCTGATAAAAAAATCATTCGTCTGGGAATCGGCGACGTTACCCTGCCCATTGGTTCCAAAATGATCGAACAGCTTCATGAAGGCGTTGATGCCATGGCAAGCTCCGATACTTTTAAAGGATATGGTCCTGAACAGGGATATGATTTTCTGAGAAATGCCATTGTTGATTACTATAAACGAAACGGTGTTGATTGTATCGAACCTGACGAAGTATTTGTTTCTGATGGTGCTAAAAGTGATACAGGTAACATCACTGATCTGTTTGCACAGGACAATGTTATCCTGATTCCTGATCCGGTTTATCCTGTATATGTGGACACCAATATCATGAACGGGCGCAATATCACCTATATCGATGCCAATGCAGAAAATAACTTCCTGCCTATGCCAGATCACAATTTCCATGCAGATGTTATCTATATCTGCTCTCCTAACAACCCTACAGGTGCAGCATATAACCGTGAACAATTAAAGGAATGGGTAGATTATGCATTGGCAAATGACGCCATTATCCTTTATGATTCTGCTTATGAATGCTTCATCACAGATGAAACTCTTCCAAGAAGTATTTTTGCTATTGAAGGTGCCAGAAAGTGCGCTATTGAATTCTGCTCTCTCTCCAAAACAGCAGGTTTCACCGGAACCAGATGCGGCTATACTATCGTTCCTAAGGATCTGAAATTTGCCGCTTCCAATGGTAAGGAAATGTCCCTGAACGCTATGTGGAACCGTCGCCAGACTACCAAGTTCAATGGCGTATCCTATATCGTACAGAAAGGTGCTGCTGCTGCCTTTTCCGTAGAAGGTATGGCACAGTGCAAAGCCAATATCAAATATTATCAGGAAAATGCAAAGATCATCGCAGACGGACTTGCGAAAAAGAATATACGCTACTTTGGCGGTGTAAATTCCCCATATATCTGGTTTGAATGCCCTAACAATATGGAATCCTGGGACTTCTTTGACTATCTGTTAAAGAATGCACAGGTAGTTGGTACTCCCGGTGCGGGATTTGGCAAGAACGGACATAATTTCTTCCGTCTGACCTCCTTTGGCAATCGTGAAAATACCATCGAAGCCATGAATCGAATCGATCAGTTATTCTAATTCGACTACTACTTTTTATAACAAAACAGTGCAGATTTAGAAAATTATCTAAATTTGCACTGTTTTCTTTATATTTATTCCTGATTTGTAATTATGTTATTGTCAATAGGGAATGTTACTTGCCAGTCGCCTTCAATTGCACCACCATTGCAAGTCCAGAACTCTCCCCATAATTCATAATCCTGTAATTCCTCTGCATTTAATTCAAAAATATATTCTTCATAGCTGTCTTTCTGCACTTCATCCCAGAAAGAAACATCATACACACTCTCTATTGTCTCGCCATCTGCCTTTTTCAGATACACATAACCATGATTATCCGTATTAAGGATATCATCATATCGAAGCTGCACATGCAACATATCATCTACAAAGCCATACCCTGTTAAGGTAACACCTTCTTCCAATAATACGGTCTGATCGGAATTTATGAGATGTATTTCTTTCAAATCCACCATCCCACTTCCACCATATCCTCGTATAGCAGGGGCTTCCACATAATCCGTGATTTGCGGCAGGTTGTGCATATCTATTTCTGAAATCGGCATACTTACCTGCTTTTTTCCACTCAATATATTACTTACAGAAAATGTAATCTTATCTGCGACAGTCAGACTCTCACTCAACTGTTCAATATTGATCAGAAAAGTAGCTGTTCTCGTCTGGGAATCATACTCTACAAATGTGCAATTACCCATCTGGTCATAGGGCGTATGAATACTATAACTATCGAATAAATCCGCATCTGCCTGAAGACGTTCTCCTACAAGATCCTGCATGGACACCAGTATTTTTACATTTGCTCCTTCAACATCGACAGCCATTACTTTCATTCTGATTCCATTATCTTCGCAGGACACGTTGACTGGCTTTAGCTTCTGCGCAATAGCAGGCGAAATTGCATATAACACCTCATAGGCATACTTATTATCGGCTGGCGCCGCCAAAACCGGAACCGCACTACAAAAACAAATACACAAGCATGCCGCAATGACTCCCCAGCGCTTCCACGAATGTCTTTTCATTACTTTGTAAGAAGCTGCTTCCTCCAAAAAGTCCGGACGAATCTCGGATATACTCTTGTATAAATCCTCTCTAGTCATAGGTCTACCCCCTCTCTGATTAGAAAAACTCGCAATTTTTTTCGTAATTTCATCATTTTCTGAGCCATCTGGTTCTCCCTGTAGCCAAATTCCATGGCTAAATCTTTGACCGAAGCTCCATAATAATATCTTTTTACAAATAAAACACGTTCTTCTTTAGGCAGACTTTCCAACCACTGATTAATCGCCTCTGTGATTAATTGATTCTCATAATTTTTCTCCGTATCAAAGCCAGAAGGAATACATTCTTCCAGCTCATCAAGCATTGCCTCCAATCCCTGATATCTTTTCTTTGCATGGTTCGCCCTATATCTGCTCAGCGAGATATCTCTGACCAGTTTTCCCAGAAAAGCCTTAAACGATATAGGTATTGTTGGTGGAATCTTATTCCACGTTATATGCCAGACATCATTCACGCATTCTTCTGCATCCTCCTGCGCAGATAATATATTTCTTGCAATCTGAAAGCAATATGCTCCGTATTTGTGCTGTGTCTCTTCTATGGCTCGCTCATTGCGTTTGAAATACAACTCTATAATCTTCCTGTCTTCCACGGCTTACCCCCTCATCTGTATTTTGTTCCTCATATATATAGCCGCAAAAAACTCTACGATATTGGAAATAAATTGCAATTTAAGGAAGGAAGTTCTAGGTACGCCGCAGGTCATGGCAGTTCGGTTCTTTTGCCACGTACGTGATGTAAGAGTTTCTAAGAACTGCATCTCAAATGCTTAGAGTACAAGCCGAGCGCAAAACTCGCCCTACGGGCTCAAACAGTTGCGTCTGGCTTGCAAGCATTTGATCTTTGTTCTAAGAAACACTAAACATCACTCCCTAAGCTGCATTCACCGAACTGTCATGACCTGCGGCTGTATACAGAAAGTTTTCATAGCAAATGACAGGCTTACGCTGTCACAATCACTTTAGTATTTTTGCTTAAAAATTGTACAAGGCAGCACCGACTCTTACAAACAGCGATTCAAAATCCATGGAAACTTTTAATACATAGGTGGTACAGCTCACCCTTCATATGTAACGTTCAGAGAAACTTAGAATGTTTCGTAAGAAGCCCTCTGCAAGCTGTCGTCAACGTCCGTTACATCGAGTAGCGGAGTGGAAACGTATCTTTGAGCGAAATATCTATCCAAAATAGAAATTCAAATCCTGTTGCAGATTCTTGAAAACATGAGTCTATAACAGGATTTTTTATTTATTATGTCTTTCAGATAGTATCTATAAATTTTCTTTAAAACATATAAAAAAGTGTGTTCAGAGAATTAAAAGAATAAAAATAATAATACTAAATTTATATTGAAGGGAATTTAAAGATTTTTGCTTAATTATTAAGAAATTATATTGTGTTTGTTAAAAATATACTCTATAATGATAGAATAATCAAAGTATGCAAAATGAAAAAATATTGATACGGAATAAAAGTGGTTCTAATGCAGAGGATAGAAGAATGTCAGAGGTAAAAGAAAAGATACTGATTGTTGATGACAACATCACCGACAAAGAGGAATTGAAGAAAATACTGGAAGATGAATATGAAATACTGGAAGCGGGCAATGATGAATTGGTCATGCAACTTCTGGAGGACAATCTTGGGAGTATTGCGCTGGTGATTATAAACCTGGAAATGCAGGAGATGGATGCAAGTGGTCTGCTTGAGTTATTAAAGGGCAGGAATCGTTTTGACAATCCGGTAGTAATGATCATTACCAGTCAAACAGAAGCTGAAAAAGAAAAATGCCTGGATAAAGGTGCAACCGATTTTCTTCGTAAGCCTTTTGTACCCAGGCTTGTAAAGCATCGAATCGAAAGCATTGTTCGTTGGAAAAAGGTATCTATGGCAGCAGATGCCTTAAAGTATGATAGTCTGACAGGATTGTACACAAGAGAATACTTTTATGAAAATATAGAAAAAATATTGAAAAATCATCCGGATACAGAGTATGACATGATTTGTGGCGATGTTGAAAATTTCAGCGTGATCAATGCCCAGTACGGAATTGAAAAAGGTGATGAACTGCTGTGCTATATTGCTGATTTTTATAGAGACAAGTTTGGCGCGACAATTTTATGTTCCAGAATTGGGGCGGATAATTTTGCTATTTTCTGTGAACATGAAGTCAATTATAAACAGTATCTTGATAGTGAAATTACTACTTACATCAGACAGAATGCGCCGGTAGGCAATTATGTTGTAAAGTATGGTGTATATGAAAATGTGGATAGAAAGTTACCACCGGCTTTTATTTATGACAGGGCGAGACTTGCATTACATAAGAGCAAGCATAATTATGGTGTGAAGATTGCCAAGTATGATACGGAACAGAGTGAAGAACTGGTCAGAAAGAAAATGATCCTTGATAATATGGAAGAGGCATTGAGTACAAACCAGTTTCAGGTATATTTCCAGCCTAAAGTAGGACTTGCAACAGGCAGAGTAGAAGGAGCAGAGGCTTTAGTCAGATGGATTCATCCTGAATATGGTTTTATGCCGCCGGATTCATTTATTCCTGTATTCGAAGAAAATGGTTTTATCTGGAGACTGGATTATTATGTTACGGAATGTGTGTGCAGAAAACTGGATGAATGGAAGAAATCAGGTATGCCAGTAGTTCCCATTTCTGTAAATTTATCCAGAAGGGACTTTGAACAGGAACATCTGGTAGAAGATATCTGCAGACTGACAGACAAATATGGAATAGAACATCAATATATTCATTTGGAAGTAACAGAATCGGCATATACTGAGAATCCGGAACAGGTGATCTTCAAAGTAACAGGACTTCGAAAAGCCGGATTTCAGATTGAAATGGATGATTTCGGAACAGGGTATTCATCCCTGAATATGTTAAGTGAGTTACCAATTGATATACTGAAATTGGATAAGAGAATGTCTCAGAAGAGAAATATTCAGCAGAACCAGACAATATTGAACTTTGTATTTGGACTGGCACAGTGCATTGGACTCATTACTGTAGCTGAAGGCGTAGAGAATATCGAAATGGTAGAAAAGTTAAAAAAGCTTGGCTGTGATATGGTTCAGGGATATTACTATGCCAAGCCTCTGCCGGTACATGATTTTGAAAAGTACCTGGCTGATAACTTTGAAAATACGAAGGAAATTGATAATGAGGAAAAGACACTTCTGGGTATAGAAGAGATAGAATATCAAAACGAAGCCAGAATACGTGCTGATCTTAGACAAAAGACGGAAATTATTAAAATGATTGATAATAATATTTCCGGTGGTCTTAAAGGAAGTAAAGATGATGCAGACTATTCGTTCCGGTTTGTGGGTGAAGGTCTGCCTAAAATGTTTGGGTATACATATGACGAGTTTATGGATATGACGAAAGGAACAGCCAAGGGAATGGTTTATCCACCGGATGAACCGGCAGCCAGAAAAATAGTAGATGACTGTTTTGCCAGAGGAGTTCAGTATTCTGTGAAATACAGGGTACCTAAGAAAGATGGTACTTTAAAATGGGTACTGGATTCCGGACAGAAGTACCTGGATGAGAATGGTGAGTATCAGGTCAACAGTATTATAACGGATATTGATGATGTGCAGCAATTACTGGAACAGTTGGAATCTAAAGTACGCAGTGAGAAAATGCTGGTCAAGTGTATTGAAACGTTGGCAGAAACAGAAAATCTGCAGAATGCATTAAATAATCTGTTGGCTCTGATAGGAGAGTTCTATCAGGGAGAACGCGCTTATATTGTCGAATTTTATTGGGATAAGAAAAAAATGTCCAATACATATGAGTGGTGTGGATCGGGTGTGACGTATGAAAAGAATAATCTTCAAAATTTAGATATCTCAATTGTAAAGGATTGGATAGAGGCATTTGATGAACAGGGATCTTTCTATATTTCATCTTTACAGAATGATGTGGATATGACATCCAATCAGTATCGTATACTGGAACAGCAGAATATAGAGAGTCTGATTGCGACTCCATTAAAAAGAGGCAGTCAGATAGTAGGGTTCATAGGTGTTGATAATCCTTCTGATAATATCGGTCATTTGGATTTGTTGTCTTCTATTACCCCTTTTATTGTACGTGATATTTATGAACAAAGATGTTATCGATAAATTTTATCAATAAATAAAATTTAACTGGAAATTATTTTTTAATTCAATTATAATACCATGTTAAACGGTAGAAATCGTAAAGTAGTGATATCCGTTGAAATTATGTGCCAGGAGGAAAAGAATTATGTTTAACTTTAAGAACTTTAATGGAAAGCACACAGGTATTTTTGCAGCAGGTGTTTTATTTGGAACAGCAGGTATCAAGATTTTATCCAGTAAGGATGCAAAGAAGGTATATACAGAGTGTACAGCAGCCGTTCTTCGTGCAAAAGAATGTGTTATGAAGGTAGCAACAAATATCCAGGAGAACGCAGAGGATATTTATGCAGAAGCTCAGCAGATCAATGAAGACAGAGCTGCAAAAGAAGCAGAATATGCGGATGCACAGGAAGAAGAAACAAAGACAGAAGAAAATACTACAGCAGAGACTGACGCAGAATAATAAGAAACGATAGAGGCTTTATTATGAGATTCAGAATTATGCATGAAATCAAAGGTCGTATGAGAATACATGTCAGCCAGAAGCGCATGTCATACGAAGAAGCTGATACACTGCAATATTATCTGGAAAGTCAGGACAATATTTTATCTGCCAAGGTATACGAGCGCAATCAGGATGTTGCGATATGCTATCAGGGCAGTCGTGACCAGGTGGTTGCGCTTTTGCAGCGTTTTCAGTATGAAAAGGTTCAGGTGCCTGATACGGTACTGGCTAATTCAGGCAGGGAAATGAACCGTGAATATTGGGATAAATTAGTAGGAAGTATTGTACGCCGTATGGCAAGCAAGTGTTTTCTCCCTTATTCTGTAAGAGCAGTGATTACAACTGTAAAATCTGTCAAATATATTTGGAAGGGAATCGCGACTCTGGCAAAGGGCAAGATCGAAGTCCCTGTATTGGATGGTACAGCGATTGCAGTATCTATCCTGAGAGGTGATACCAGGACGGCAAGCTCTGTTATGTTCCTGCTGGGAATCGGTGAGATTCTGGAGGACTGGACACACAAGAAGTCTGTAGGGGATCTGGCAAGGAGTATGTCTCTGAATGTAAGCAGGGTATGGCTTATTGCAGGTGAAGAGAACAGAGAAGTACTGGTAGATGCCAATACCATAACAGCCGGTGACCGTATTGTAGTACATATGGGCAATGTAATACCTTTTGATGGAATGGTCGTTGCAGGCGAAGGTGCAGTGAATCAGTCTTCACTGACTGGAGAGGGACTACCTGTTATGAAATCACAAGGCGGCTTCGTCTATGCGGGAACGGTTCTGGAAGAAGGCGAGATCACAGTAGAGGTTAAGGAAGTCTCAGGATCTACCAAGTATGAGAAGATCGTAACCATGATAGAAGAATCGGAGAAACTCAAGTCCTCAGTAGAAGGCAAGGCTGCTCATGTAGCAGACAAGCTGGTTCCCTATACTTTATTAGGAACAGGACTGACCTATCTGTTCACGCGCAATGTAACTAAGGCATTAGCTGTATTGATGGTAGACTTTTCCTGCGCATTGAAGTTGGCAATTCCTATTTCTGTATTGTCAGCGATCAGAGAGGCAAATAGTTATCATATTACAGTAAAAGGCGGTAAATTCCTTGAAAAAGTGGCTCAGGCAGATACCATCGTCTTTGATAAGACAGGTACTTTGACGAAAGCACAGCCTACTGTTGTGGATGTTGTATCCTTTAATGGAGAAGATCCGGATGAGTTGCTTCGTACAGCAGCGTGTCTGGAAGAACATTTCCCTCATTCCATGGCAAAGGCAGTCGTTATGGCAGCACAGAATAAAGGACTGACTCATGAAGAGAAACATTCTAAAGTTGAGTATATTGTTGCACATGGAATTTCGTCAACAGTAGATGGAAGCAGAGTTGTGATCGGAAGCCATCACTTTGTATTCGAAGATGAGCAATGCAGTATTCCGTTTGGAATGCAGGAGAGATTCAATAATCTTCGCAATGACTGTTCTCATTTGTATCTGGCGATCAATGGTCAGCTTGCAGCAGTGATCTGTATCGAAGATCCGCTTCGAGAGGAAGCTGCTGTTGTAATTGGACAGCTTCGTGCAGCAGGACTTAGCAAAATTGTTATGATGACGGGAGACAGTGACAGAACGGCACGTACGATTGCAGCCAAAGTCGGTGTAGATGAGTATTATTCCGAAGTCCTTCCGGAAGACAAAGCAAGTTTTGTGGAGAAGGAAAAGGCACAGGGAAGAAGCGTGATCATGATCGGTGATGGTATCAATGATTCTCCTGCGCTGTCTGTAGCAGATGTAGGTATTGCGATCAGTGACGGTGCAGAGATTGCAAGAGAGATCGCAGATATTACGGTTGGCGCAGATGATTTATCCGAACTGGTTAAGCTTAAAGCGATCAGTGATGGTCTGATGAAGAGAATTCATGGAAATTACAGAAAGATTGTTGGTATTAATTCAGGGCTGATCGCGCTGGGCGTATTGGGCTTGATTCCCCCTACCACATCAGCGCTTCTGCATAATACTTCTACACTGGTCATCAGTCTGGAAAGTATGAAGAATTTAATAGATGCGTAATTATCCAAATATGCAAAAAGACACGGACATGTCAATGTTCCGTGTCTTTTTTATGAAAATGAATATTAATATGCAAATCTGGCAAAACTAAGCTCTAATCCATCGGCTACTCTGTTACAGATGTTAACAGCAGTGCTCATAACATCCAGAAACTGATTGTCTTTAGTAACTACTTTCAGACCACCGAATTCCTCAAATTCAGCATCTTCTACATCTGATAATTCCCTGATCTCACGCAGGATCTCATTTGCCTCTTTTTCTGATACTTTTTTTGATAAACGATAGATTCTTCCCATGACAGATTCTCCTCTCCTGAAGGAATGCTACAAGGATTTGTGGCACTTTGTCGCAAATTCGCATTCGATTCCATATGCCTGTTTTGAATTAGTTATTTCTAACCTATAAAAAGTATACCACCATTTTTCAAGTTTGAAACAGTTCAAAATGAGAATGTTTCTCACTAAAAACGGTTGCCTCACATAAAGAGTTATGCTACTATAACTATGGTTAGAATATACTAACTAAATTGAATAAATCATGTGGACTCCTTGCAAAATATCTGAACACACGCGGATACTGAAAGGAAGGACGCTTCACCTTCCGGCAAGGGTCCAACTCTAACATTATGTGGCTGCCAAAGATAACAGCCACGGGAAAGGCATGGTGACAAAAATGGACTATTTGCAGATTGAAAAGGTAATCGGCAGAGAAATATTGGATTCGAGAGGAAATCCTACTGTAGAGGCAGAAGTAACATTAGTAGATGGAACAGTTGGAAGAGGTACAGCTCCTTCCGGCGCATCAACAGGTGAATTCGAGGCATTAGAGCTTCGTGATGGCGACAAGTCAAGATATCTTGGTAAGGGCGTTACCAAAGCAGTAGAGAATATTAATACAGTAATTGCAGAAGCAATCACAGGTCTGGATGCATCTGATATCTATGCAGTAGATGCAGCTATGATCAAAGCAGACGGAACAAAGGGCAAATCCAAACTTGGTGCAAATGCGATTCTTGCAGTATCTATTGCAACAGCAAGAGCAGCATCTATCTCACTGGATATTCCTTTATATCGTTTTCTTGGTGGTATTTCAGGCAACAGACTTCCTGTTCCTATGATGAATATCGTAAATGGCGGCTGCCATGCACTTTCATCAGGACTTGATGTACAGGAATTCATGATCATGCCTGTTGGTGCTCCTTCTTTCAAGGAAGCCTTGAGATGGTGTGCAGAAGTATTCCATGCACTTGCAGCAATTCTTAAGTCAAGAGGACTGGCTACATCAGTAGGTGATGAGGGTGGTTTTGCTCCGGCACTTAAATCTGATGAGGAAGCAATTGAAACAATCCTTGAGGCTGTTAAGAAAGCCGGATATGAGCCGGGACGCGATTTCAGAATTGCCATGGATGCAGCATCTTCTGAATGGAAGAGTGAAAAAGGCAAGGGATATTACAAACTTCCTAAGGCTGGAACAGAATATACTTCTGAAGAACTGATCGAGCATTGGGTAAAACTGTGTGAGAAATATCCTATCATTTCTATTGAAGATGGTCTGGATGAAGAAGACTGGGAAGGCTGGCAGAAGCTTACCAAGAGACTTGGTGATAAGGTACAGTTAGTTGGTGATGACCTGTTCGTAACCAACACAGAGAGATTATCCAAGGGTATTGAACTTGGTGCAGGTAATGCAATCCTGATTAAATTGAACCAGATTGGTTCTGTATCTGAGACATTAGAGGCTATTAAGATGGCTCATAAGGCTGGATACACAGCGATTTCTTCACATCGTTCAGGAGAAACAGCAGATACTACAATTGCAGATTTGGCAGTTGCACTTAATACATGCCAGATCAAGACAGGTGCACCCAGCAGATCTGAACGTGTTGCCAAGTACAATCAGCTTCTTAGAATCGAGGAGCAGCTTGGTGACAGTGCAGTATATCCTGGAATCAAGGCTTTTAATGTTAAATAAGGATCAAAGAAAAGGAGAATTTCAATGGATAAGATTTATGTTGTATATTGGTCACAGTCAGGAAATACACAGGCTATGGCAGAAGCAATTGGAAGAGGTATTACCGCTGCAGGCAAGGAAGCAGTAGTACAGTTTGTGTCAGAAGCATCTATCGATGATTTAAAGAATGCATCCGTATATGCTCTTGGCTGCCCTGCAATGGGAGCAGAAGTACTTGAAGAGTGCGAGATGGAGCCTTTTGTAAGTGATCTGGAAGGCTTCGTATCCGGTAAGAACATCGCATTGTTTGGCTCTTATGGATGGGGCGATGGACAGTGGATGCGTGACTGGGTAGACCGTATGACAAGCGCAGGAGCAACCGTTGTAAATGGC
>OKVF01001135.1_pt1 | contig 22805 bp, 21 predicted proteins | sample 1604831 | NCBI WGS metagenome assembly OKVF01 (sample SAMN01760980, study PRJEB22395) | human gut metagenome
TATCGCCATTTGCCAACCTATGAAAAGATAGTTGAGAAATTTGCTTGAAGTTTATATAAAAAAATCAGGAGCACCGTCGCAACGCCGCCTCGCTGGATTTTGTTCCGGTGAGGCGGCTGTTTTTTATTTTGTGAGTGCTGCACGAATAAAAATAGAAAACGGCGTAACATAAAGTTTGTATAGTGTGGGGCAAGGGGATATGTCACCACCGACCAAAGAACTGATGAAGCTGACCTTAGAACAGACCATTGCCCACAACGGGCACCCTGTTCTTCGGTGGATGATGGATAATATTTTCATCAGACGTGACCCTGCCGGAAACATCAAGCCGGACAAAGAAAAATCCACAGAGAAAATTGACGGTGCTGTTGCCATGATTATGGCTCTTGACCGTGCAATCCGCTGTGGATGTGTGTCTGAAGATTCTATTTATGATTCAAGGGAGATGTTGATTTTGTAGTTGTGATTACCCCTACAAATGGGAAATTGTGTTTCTGATTATTCAGAATCCACCGTAATGTTTTAAGGTTTCTGCTGCAATTTCAGAACCGACATTCATAGCCTTTTCAATATTATTTTCGAGCATATATGAGCAGACAAATCCGGCGTGATAGCTGTCACCACAACCGGTCGTGTCAATTATGCTTTCAACTTTCACAGCTTGCACTTTGAATTCCTGTCCATTAAAGTATGTAACGCTTCCACGTTCTGCAAGTGACACGTTGAACAGGCAACGGTATTTATTCGATAATTCTTTGAACCTCGGCAGGAGTTCTTCCGAGCCGCTTATCATAAAGAAATCAACATGCGGAGCAAATCGTTCCATATCTGCAAAATCTCTATATACATCAAAATCTACCGCAAGCTTAAAGCCAAGAGTTTCCTTCAGTTCAACTACTTGCGAAAAACACGAAGCCCAGAAATGAACAAAGACTACATCGGACCTTGATAAGATTTTGATTTCATTATCATTCAGTACGATGTTATCGAGAATTTCTCCGTTCCATGAATCATCTTTATAATACCTATCGCCCGATTCTGTAAGATAAGTCACATTATTTGCAGTTTGATACCTTTCATCAATGCGTATATGGTTTTTGTCAATATCAAGCTTTGATATTGAATCCATTATCGCTTCTGCATATTTATCTTTTCCGACAACACCAAGAAGCGTAACATCTATATCCTTAAAGTGCGAGGCATGAGCAGCAAAATTCAATGCTTCTCCTCCCGGTCTGATTATTTCAGTACCGTAAAAAACATCTGCACATATACAAGGAAGTGCAGTCAGCTTAATTTTATTCATTATACCACCTCACAAATTCTGATTTGTAGAGCAACTGCTCTGCATTCTGTTTAGCATATTATACCACACCCATACTCTCAAAGTCAAGAAAGGAGCTGATTCTGATGGGTATTTTCAGCGGACTATTCAAGTCCAGAGATAAGCCGACTAACAGCTATGATAGCCCGTCCTACACATATTTCTTTGGGCGAGCAAACAGCGGTAAACGTGTCACCGACAGAACAGCATTGCAGCATATTGCGGTTTATGCCTGCGTGAGGGTTTTGTCTGAAGCAATTGCTCAACTGCCGCTTCATGTGTACAAATATAACGAGAAAGGAAAAGAGCGAGTGCCACGGCACCCGCTTTACTTTTTGCTCCACGACCAGCCAAATCCTGAAATGACTTCTTTTGTTTTTCGAGAAACCTTAATGTCCCATCTGCTGATTTATGGCAATGCCTATGCACAGATTATCCGAAACGGCAGAGGTGATGTTATCGGACTGTATCCTTTGATGCCTGACAAGATGAAGGTTGACCGTGATGAGAAAAACCGCCTGATATACATTTACAGCCGTTACGATGAGGCAAATCCGAATCTGAAAGAACAGGGCGACATCGTTCTTTACGCCGATGAAGTTCTGCATATTCCTGGACTTGGATTTGATGGTCTGGTTGGATATTCGCCGATTGCACTTGCGAAAAATGCAATCGGTATTTCTATCGCCTGTGAAGAATATGGAGCATCGTTTTTCGGAAATGGAGCTTCACCAAGTGGCGTGTTAGAACACCCCGGAGTAATCAAAAATCCGGAACGTGTGCGTGATGCTTGGCAAAGAGCCTATGGCGGAAGAAACGCCCACAAGGTCGCAGTTTTAGAGGAGGGCATGAAGTTCACACCCATTGCAATTCCGAATAATGAAGCACAGTTTCTGGAAACCAGAAAGTTTCAGATTGAAGAAATCGCAAGAATGTACAGAGTGCCGCTTCATATGATCGGTGACCTTGACCATGCAACATTCAGTAACGTAGAACATCTGTCATTGGATTTCGTCAAATACAGCCTTGATCCTTGGATCGTTCGATGGGAGCAGTCGTTGCAGAAAGCACTTCTTTCTGATTCTGAAAAAGGTCAGTATTTCGTGAAGTTCAATGTAGACGGACTTTTGCGTGGCGATTATGCTTCCCGTATGCAGGGATATGCTACAGCACGTCAGAACGGCTGGATGTCTGCTAACGATATTCGTGAACTGGAAGATATGAATATGCTTTCTGAGGAAGAAGGTGGTAATCTTTACTTGTGTAATGGCAGCTTTACAAAACTTTCTGAAGCGGGAAAATTTGCAAATCAAAATTCAGAAAAGGAGGAGAAAACCGAATGAAGAAATTTTGGAACTTTATCCAAAACGAAGATACATCGGAAACTGAGTTACTCTTTAACGGTCCCATTTCGGAAGATACCTGGTGGGGCGATGAGGTCACACCTGCCCTTTTCCGTGACGAACTTTCAAAAGTAAGCGGAAATCTGACAGTCTGGCTGAACTCGCCAGGAGGAGATGTGTTTGCCGCAAGTCAGATTTACTCCATGCTGAAAAATCATAAAGGCAAAGTTACCGTGAAAATTGATGGTATTGCTGCCTCTGCTGCTTCTGTTGTGGCAATGGCAGGAGATGAAACTTTAATTGCACCGACTGCCCTAATGATGATCCACGACCCCAGCACTTGTGCTATGGGAAATAAATCTGATATGGAAAAGGCTATCATCTTGCTTGATGAAGTCAAAGAGAGCATTATCAACGCCTACGAAACCAAATCTCATCTCAGCCGAAACAAGATCGCAAAACTGATGTCCGATGAAACATGGCTCAATGCAAAAAAGGCTCATGAAATGGGGTTTGTAGACGGGATTCTGTTTGCAGATAATAAAAAGTCCGTTCCCGAAAAGGGAACTGAACCGGATAAGAAAGAACCTGATGAGGAGAAAACTGAAAAAGAAGATTCTTTGACCGCAATGACCTATTCCAAATTGAAGAATCTATCTGCATTCTTATCCAAAGTATCTGCATCAGCAGAACCTGTCAAAGGCACACCGATTGACCAGCTTGAAAAAAGGCTGTCACTTTTGAAATATTGATTGGAGGAATTGATTATGACGATTAAAGAACTCAGAGAAAAGAGAAAGAAGGCTTGGGATACAGCACGTGACTTTCTCGACAGCAAGCGAAATGCAAACGGCGTTCTCAGTGAGGAAGATTCCAAGACCTACGATGCGATGGAACAGACGATTGTTGACCTTGGCAAGGAAATTCAGCGTCTGGAACGACAGGCTGAAATTGAAGCTGAAATGAACAAAGCAACTTCCACTCCTGTTCTCGGCAAGCCTGCCACACCAGACGTAATGGAAAAGACAGGTACAGCAAGCGACACTTACAAGAAGGCATTCTGGAACAGCGTCAGAAATCGTAACTGGATCGATGTCCATGACGATTTGCACATTGGCACAGACGCAGAGGGCGGTTATCTTGTGCCGGATGAGTTTGAACGAAAACTGGTGGAAGCATTGGAGGAAGAGAGCATTTTCCGCCAGATGGCAACGGTCATCAAAACTTCCAACGGCGACCGCAAGATTCCGATTGTGACTTCCAAGGGCGAGGCTGTCTGGATGGACGAAGAACAGCAGTATTCTCTCTCTGATGATACGTTCGGACAGGCATCGCTTTCCGCATATAAGCTGGGAACAGCAATCAAAATTTCCGAAGAACTTCTCAATGATTCTGTATTTGACCTGCCATCTTACATTGCAAAGGAGTTTGCACGCCGTATTGGTGCAAAAGAAGAAGAGGCTTTCTTCGTTGGTGACGGCAAGGGAAAACCGACCGGCATTTTCAATGCTACAGGCGGTGCGGAAGACGGCACTTCCACCACAGGTGCAAGCATCACGTTTGATGATGTGATGGAACTCTTCTACTCCCTCAGAAGTCCGTACCGCAAGAAGGCGGTATGGGTACTCAACGATTCCACGGTGAAGGCACTTCGAAAGTTGAAGGACAACACAGGAAACTACATCTGGAGTCCGTCTGTGCAGGCTGGTGTTCCTGATACAATCCTCAATCGCCCTTACAAAACATCGAGTTATGTGCCGGAAATCAAGGCTGGCAACAAGTGCATGGCATTCGGCGACTTTAGTTATTACTGGGTAGCTGACAGACAGGGACGCTCTTTCAAGAGACTGAATGAACTCTTTGCCATGACCGGACAGGTTGGTTTCCTTGCAAGTCAGCGTTTGGACGGCAAGCTGATTCTCCCGGAAGCGATCAAGACACTCACTATCAAGAAAGCGTGATGCTATGATTACGCTGAAAGAGGCGAAAAATTATCTGCGAGTGGATTATGAGGAGGATGATAGTCTGATTCAGAATCTTCTTTCTACAGCGAAAAATCTTGTAATGGACGTTGGCAGAATGGACGAATCAGCACTTGCTGAAAATGAAGATATCGTGCGGACTGCGATGCTTTTCGCACTTGGGTATCTTTATGAAAATCGAAGCAATCCTGATTATCAAAAGCTAACGTTGAATCTCAGGTCGATTTTATTTGCACAGAGAGAGGATGTGATTTGATGGAAATTGGAACTCTGAACCAGCGAATCACCTTTCTGGAGAATCGTGTGGTTACCGATGAAATCGGCAATCACACTGCTGTGTGGGATGAAGCTTTTTCCTGCTGGGCAAGAGTGACTTTGAAATATTCTGTGGAGCATACGGATGCTGGTGTGACCAAAGAGACACAAACGCTGGAATTTCTCATTCGGCAAAGTCGAAACTGGCTGCCGTCTGTAACAGGCAACCGAATCTTGTTTCGGGATGTCATATACAACATCAACAGTGTTACACCGGATTATCTGCACAGGGATTATCTGAAACTTGCTGCAGAAGCCAGAAAGGCAGGACAAAATGACCAGTATTGACAATCTTGCAGAAGAAATCATGCAGGGCTTGCAGGAGTATGCAGACCTTGCAGATACCGCCATGAAAAAGGCTGTCCGGAAATCTGCCACACAAGTGAAAAACGAAATCTCCGCCAATGCTCCGAGGGACACTGGAAAATATGCAAAAAGTTGGGCAACGAAAAAGGCTGGCGAAAACAGTCACTCTTTGAAGATGACAGTACATTCTAAAAACAGATATCAACTGGCACACCTTTTGGAAAAGGGACATGCCAAGCGTGGCGGTGGTCGGATATCCGGCAAACCGCATATTGCTCCTGCGGAAGAAAACGGTGTGCAGTTGCTGGAGCATTTGATTGAGGGGGCTTTGTCATGACCTACGAACAAGTCGCAGAAATGATGGAAGAAATGGGACTGCCTTTCGCCTACCATCATTTTGCCGAGGGCGAAAGCCCTGCACCGCCTTTTCTGCTGTTTTTATCTCCCGGCGAGAATACATTTTCTGCGGATAATTTGGCATATTTCAGTTGCAAACAACTGGACATTGAATTGTACACAGACAAAAAGCAGCCGGAATTGGAAGAACAGGTGGAGACAGTGCTTTCTCAGCACGAGATTTATTATACAAAAACAGAAACATTCATTGATTCGGAAGAATTGTATGAAGTGCTCTATGAGATGGAGGTTTAAGTCCTATGGCAAACAAAAAGAATAAGGTCAAATTCGGTTTGACCAATGTACATTACGCTAAAATCAAGGACTGGGTAACCGATGCCAGCGGAGCCAATTTGACACCGGTCTATGTGGATCCGGTGCGTCTGCCGGGTGCGGTTTCCATTTCCATTGATGCAAACGGCGAAAACGAAAATTTTTATGCCGACGACATCGTATACTATGTGATTTCCAACAATTCCGGCTATGAAGGTGATTTGGAAATCGCCCTGATTCCCACAGATTTTTCCACGGATATTCTGGGAGAAATCCTGGACAGCAACGGCGTTCTGGTGGAACGAAATGATGATGAAGTATCGCAGTTTGCATTGCTGTTTGAATTCACCGGAGATAAGCGGAAAATTCGTCATGTTCTCTATTGCTGTTCCGCCTCCCGTCCGGCAACAGAGGGACAGACTACCGAGGACAGCAAGGAAGTAAAAACAGAAACCATCTCCATCAAGGCTTCAGCACTGCCCAACGGTCTGGTAAAGGCAAAGACCTGTGAATCCACAGATGCTTCTACTTATGATGGCTGGTACAAGAACGTATACACACCGGCAGCCGGAACGGCTTCCAAGACCACTGTGAAAGCATAAGGAGGGTGCAGCATGGCAATTCAGAAGAACATCACCATTGACGGCATTGATGTGCCGTTCAAGGCAAGTGCAGCAGTTCCCAGATTGTATCGTCTGAAATTCCGCAGAGATATTTATCAGGACTTTGCAGCACTGCAAAAGTCTGTAGGAGAAAATACAGAGGAATCCTCTGCACTGGACATTGAAAGCCTTGAAGTATTTGAGAATATCGCCTACATCATGGCGAAGCACGCTGATCCAGCCGTTCCGGCTTCTCCGGATGAATGGCTGGAACAGTTTAACACGTTCAGCATCTATGAGATCTTGCCGCAGCTGATCGACCTCTGGGGTTTAAACGTAGAAACACAGGTCAAGTCTAAAAAAAACATCGCCCGATTGACCGACCGATGACCACACCGCTGTTTTTGTTGCGGTGCGTTCAGCTTGGTTTGTCAATGGTCGATTTGGATTTTTTGACCATTGGTCTGGTGAATGATATGTTCACCGAACGGGAGAATGACGAATACAAATATCATATGTTAGCGGATCAGAGTGACTTTGATAAATTTTGATAAGGGGGTGAAATTTATGGCAAACCGCATCAAAGGCATCACCGTAGAAATCGGCGGCGATACCACCAAGCTGTCCAAAGCACTGGAAGGTGTCAACAAGGACATCAAAGGTACGCAGATGCAGCTGAAAGATGTCCAGAAACTGCTGAAACTCGATCCTTCCAACACGGAACTCCTATCTCAAAAACACAAGTTGCTGGCGGATGCGGTGACAGCTACCAAAGAAAAGCTGGAAGTACTAAAAACTGCCGCAGAACAGGCAAATACGGCTCTTGCAAACGGCGAAATTTCCCAGCAGCAGTATGATGCCTTACAGCGTGAGATCATCGAAACCGAAAACGAATTGAAACGCCTGACTACAGAAGCAAACAATTCTCACACCGCTTTGGAAAAGATGGGCGTTCTGGGAGAAACGCTGCAGTCCGCCGGGGACAAAATTTCCGGTGTGGGACAAAAGCTGCTGCCCGTCACAGCTGGTGTCACGGCTCTGGGAACGATTGCCGTAAAAACTGGTGCGGATTTTGATTCTGCCATGTCAAAGGTGGCAGCTGTTTCGGGGGCGACCGGTTCAGAGATGGATGCTCTCCGGGAAAAAGCCCGTGAAATGGGCAGCAAAACAAAATTTTCAGCGAGTGAAGCTGCGGAAGCCATGAACTATATGGCGATGGCAGGATGGAAAACCAACGATATGCTCAGCGGTATCGAAGGCATTATGAACCTTGCCGCCGCTTCCGGTGAGGACTTGGCATCTACTTCAGACATTGTCACGGATGCTCTGACTGCTTTCGGCTTGTCTGCCTCGGACAGCGGACACTTTGCGGATATTCTGGCAGCGGCAAGTTCCAACGCTAATACCAATGTCAGCATGATGGGTGAAACTTTCAAGTATGCTGCTCCGGTGCTGGGTTCTTTAGGATACTCTGCCGAAGACTCCGCCATTGCCATCGGCTTGATGGCAAACGCCGGTATCAAATCCTCACAGGCTGGTACAGCACTGCGTTCCGCCATCACCAATCTGGCAAAGCCGACAGGCACGGTAGCATCTGCCATGAAACAGTACGGCATTTCTCTGACCGACAGTTCCGGCAAGATGTACTCTTTACGAGAACTTATGGAACAACTCCGACAGAAATTGGGCGGACTTTCTGAGGCAGAACAAGCACAGGCGGCTGCCTCACTGTTTGGCAAAGAGGCCATGTCCGGTATGCTGGCGATCATCAACGGTTCCCCGGCGGACTTTGAAAAGCTGTCCAATGCCATTGACACCTGTTCGGATACAGTAGACGGTTACAACGGCACAACTGAAAAAATGGCAGCGGTCATGCAGGATAACCTTGCCGGACAAGTGACCATCTTGAAGTCCCAGCTGGAAGAATTGGCGATCAGTTTTAGCGATATTTTGATGCCCACCATTCGCTCTATTGTTTCCCGCATTCAGGAACTGGTGGACAAGTTGAACCAGTTGGATCCGCAGACCAAAGAAACCATTGCAAAAATTGCACTGGTGGCTGCTGCTCTGGGTCCAATGCTGGTGGTGCTGGGAAAAACCATCTCCAGCGTGGGAACAGTCTTTTCCGCAGTATCCAAACTGCCTGCCCTGTTCTCTGCTGTGCAAAGTGGGATCGGGGCTGTAACAGGAGCGTTGGGTGTGTCACTTGGTCCGTTGCTTGCCATTATCGCAGCTGTTGCCGCTCTGGTGGCTGCCTTTGTGCATCTCTGGAAAACCAATGACGAATTCAAAAGCAATATCATCGCCATCTGGGAGCAGATTAAAAGCACCTTTACCGGATTGACACAGGGCATCACTGATCGGTTAAACGCTCTGGGATTTGACTTCGAGAGTTTCACCGATGTGCTGAAAGCGGCGTGGGATGGACTTTGTAATCTGTTAGCTCCTATTTTTGAAGGCGTCTTTCAGAATATCTCTAATATTTTCTCTGGATTTGCAGATATTCTCTTAAATTCCCTTGATGTATTGATCGGTCTGTTCACTGGTGACTGGGAGCAATGCTGGGACGGCATCAAGGGAATTTTTACCTCTATCTGGAATTTCATTGTCAACTCGTTCCGCAATATCATGAATACCCTGAAAGGCATTGCAGATGTGGTGCTGGGGTGGTTCGGAACAAGCTGGAACGAAGTCTGGACTTCCATCAAAACATTTTTCGTGGACACATGGAACAGCATTGCTTCCTTTTTCACGGGAATCGTTACCGGAATCCGGGACTTTTTCGTCAACACTTGGACATCCATTTCCAATACCTTCACCACCATTGTCACTGCCATTCAGACGGTGGCAACGACTGTATTTACGGCGATTCGGGATTTCTTCACCACGATTTTTACAGCGATCTACAACTTTTTCAGCACGATTTTCAATGCCATTTACAACGTGGTTTCTACGGTTTTTCAGGCAATTTATAACGTCATTACGACCGTTTGGAATGCCATTTACACCACCTTAGAACCGCTGATCACGGCATTCGGCTATCTGTTTCAGACGATTTTTGAAGCCATCCAGATCATTGTGGGCAGAGTGATGGACTGGATCTCAGAGAAGATCAGTGCCATTTGGAATGCAATCGTGGCATTTTTAACGCCGATTTTAGAAGGTATCCGAACGACATTTGAAACCATCTGGAATGCCATTTCTACTACAATTTCCACGGTCTTGACAGCGATTCAAGATGTGGTGACTACGGTTTGGAATGCGGTATCTGGTTTCATTTCTTCTGTTTTGTCAGCAATCTGGAATGTGGTTTCTTCCATCTGGAACAGCATCTCCGGCACGATTTCCAGTGTGATGAATGCCATTTTTTCTGTGGTATCGTCTATCTGGAATCAGATTTCTTCTGCGGTTTCCAATGTTCTGAACGCTATCCGGTCGGTGGTATCTTCTGTCTGGAACAGCATCAAGAGCACCATTTCCAACGTGATGCAGAGCATTTCTTCTACGGTGTCCAGCATCTGGGACAACATTCGTTCTGCGGTTTCCGACAAAATCAGCGGCATCAAATCCACCATTCAGAATGGGTTTGATGCCGCTGTGGGATATATCAAGGGACTGGCTTCGGATGCCTGGAACTGGGGACGGGATATCATTCAGGGAATCATTGACGGCATTCAGAGTGCCATCGGCTGGCTGGCGGACTGTGTCACCAATGTTGCCGATACCATTCGGGATTTCCTGCACTTTTCCGTGCCGGACAAAGGACCGCTGACAGACTACGAGAGTTGGATGCCGGACTTTATGAAAGGGCTGGCAGACGGCATCGACAAGAGCAAGAAGTATGTGGAAAAAGCAGTCGGCAGTGTGGCTGAGGCAATGCAGCTGACTATGGATTCTGATTTGAATTACAGCTTGCATGGAATCTCCGGAGCAATGCTGCCCGACAGTTCCGGTGGAACGGTAAACAATTATTACAATACCGACAACCGGAAGACAGTGAATCAGACGAATCAATCGCCGAAGGCACTGTCACGGTTGGAGATTTATCGGTTGACACGGAATGCGTTGAATGTGTAAATATTGCAAAACTGGAAGTTGTAAGTGATTTAAAGGAAAACTTGGTTTTAATCAATGCGGTAAACCCGGGATTTATTCTTCAAAACTTTTGGGGTCTAACAGATAAGCTATATCATCTTGAAATTTTAGTGGTATTCTGTTTCTCTTTTCTTCAATAAGTGGAAATGGTGGTAACTCATAGCTCATCAGTAATTCTATTGCATCTTCTATTACATCATCTTCATTTGGTTCAGTAATCACTGTTTGTAACAATAACACTAAATCATCATGAATATCACTTATATCCTGCTGATAATATGGATCCATAAACCAATCTAAACAAAAAAGCATACTGAGTTTTCTTTGGGTATCATCGCCAAGTAATACCTTTGCAATTTCACATATTCCTTTTCTGACAATATCTCTATCTTTGTCTGTATATGTAACAAATCTGCCATTCTCCATAATTTATACTCCCCAATCGAAATTACTGGATTATGATTTTTTAATTATTCAAATTCTTTTTTTACTCACTTAAGTCCCAATTTAAACCGGTTCGTCAAATTCCGATTTACAGGGCTAATGTCCCTATCATTTTTATCTATTATACCACACCCCACCAGAAAAAGCAAGGAGGTACCCCGTGTATTTCACTCTTATCCTCGAAAACGAATCTGGCGAACAGCTGAACCTGTCCACCACCGCCAACCAATACATGACCTCCAAAATCGAAGGTCTGAATCCGCCTGCCGGAACGATTTCCACTTCTTCTTACGCAGGCATGAACGGCAGCTACCTGAACAACGCTTTCATCGAAAAGCGAAACGTAGTCATCTCCTTTGCCATGCGTGGCATCGGCATCGAGAAACGGCGGCATCGCCTGTATCGTGTGGTCAAGCCGTCCCGATACATCAAGATCTGGTACAAGACGGCGAACATGGATGTCTATGCCGAGGGGTATGTGGAAACCTGCGAAGTGTCAAATTTCGAGCAGCAGATCAGCGGTCAGATCTCCATTCTCTGTCCGGACATTTACTGGTACAGTCGGGATATTTTCTATGCCTATTACAGCGGCATCACCGGAGCATTTCATTTTCCCTTTCCGGAGAGCGATGCTCCGTTTCCTTTGGGCGTGTATTCCAACAGTGATGCCTTATCCATTACCAATGACGGAGATGAAACCGGATTCACACTGCGAATTGAGGCACTGCCCAGCGACATTCCGCAGGAAGTGGTGGCAGTGACACCGACCATCTACAACGAAAATGGCGAATATCTGCAAATCAAAGGTGATATTCTGACCGGCGATGTCATTACGGTTACCACGAAAACCGGAAACAAGACCGTCACGCTGACACGCAACGGCGTAGACAGCAATATCCTGAACCGGCTGGTTTCCGGTTCGACTTGGCTGACCTTGAAGGAAGGCACAAATATCTTTCGGGTCGAGGCAGTTCGTGGTGTGAAAAAACTGCGTGTGACTTTGATGCACCGCAATTCTTATCTGGGAGTGTGAGAAATGCAGTTGGAAATTTACAACCTTATCGCAGAAGAAAACCGCATTTCCATTTCTTTGGAAGCCATCTGCGACAGTTATTCTTCTCTCCTGTGGGACATTGAGTTCTACCAGTGCGGCTGTTTTGAGGTGTATATCGCTGCCAGTCCGCAAAATGTATCCATCTTTCAGCGTGGCAGAATTGTGGCAAGGAGTGATGATGCCCAGCATTTTGGCATTATTGAATCTCTGCAATTGGAAACCGATGCTGAAAAGGGCGATTATTTGACAGTCACCGGACGGTTTCTTGCCTGTCTGCTGGAACGAAGAATCATCTATCCCACCATCACCGCAAACGGCAGCTATGAGGACATCGTCCGCAAAGTGCTGTCCCGCAATGCCATCTCCGCCGGAATCCGCAATCTGCCCGGTTTTTCCATGGGGACGGTTTCCGGTGACTGCTGGCAGAACACCGCACGAATGCAGGTCAGCTATGATAACATCTTAGAATGGCTGTACAGCCTTTGTGAAACCATCGGCGGTTCGGCAAATGTGCGTCTGGATGGAAATAAACTGAAATGCGATCTGTTTTCCGGAACAGACCGCAGTTTGTTGCAGGACGACAATCCTCACATTGTGTTTTCCGATGCATACAACAATCTGCTGTCCTTTTCCTATGCTGCGGATGATGCGGTGCAGAAAAACTTCGCCTATGTGCTGGGCTGCGGCGAAGGAAATGCCAGAAAGCGAACCACCTTCTGTTCTGGTACAGAGCCGACCTATCTTGACCGCTATGAGGTGTATGTGGATGAGCGAAACACCACACAGGAAGAAGATGTGACGGATGCGGAATATCTGGAAATTTTGAAAAGCAGCGGTGCAGAACATCTGGTGCAGCCAAAAACGGCATCAGAATCTGCCATCGCTGCTTTTTCCACCCAGTATCAGTACAACAAGGATTATTTTGTGGGCGACTATGTGACTGTGGAACAGAGAAGATTCGGCTTGATTCAGCCTCGAATTCAGCTGATCGGCATGGTGGAGAGTTTCGACCAGAACGGCAGAAGTCTGACACCGACTTTCAAAGAAACGGAGTGATATTCATATGTCTTTTTCTTATGGATTTTTTAACGCACAAAACCTTGACCGGGTGTATACCGCAGAGGATTTCACGGCATATCTGTCCAGCCTGATTTGCAATGGAATTCTGGATACTTACCGGCAGTGTTTTGCACCAACGGCCAAAAATTTATCCGTTACATTCGGAACGGGCAAGGCGTGGATCGATGGACACTATTTTATCAGTGATACCCTGCATACCATCGACCTTTCTTCCTATGTAGATGAATCTCTGAATCGTTATGTGGCGATCGGAATCTACTGTGATCGTTCCACTCGTACCTGTGGAATTCGTGTTCTGGCAGGTACAGCAGCCACAAGTCCAACTATTCCCACCTTTACCAACAACAATGTGACCACCTATTTGACCTTAGCAGCAGTTCGACTGCGAGCCGGAGCAACAGAACTGACAGCAGAAGATGTGTTGGATTATCGTGCAGACGAGAGCAAATGCGGTTACTGTAAGTGCATTCTTGGCAAGTGCAGAGTGACCGAAATGCTCACTGAAATGGCAAAGACGAATGCCACGCTGGACGAACTGCAAAAGCGTCTGGATGCAATGAACAGCCAGATTTCCGAACTGCAAAACAAGGTAGATGATTTGACCGCAGGCGAAATCCTATCGACCGGACAGTGCGGGGAAAACATCTACTATGTTCTCTACGACAATGGGAAATTGCTGCTGCGTGGCACGGGTGCAACCTACGATTATACCTCTCATGATTCTGTGTTCTATCAAAACGACCAGATCAAGGAGATTGTGTTCAGCAATGGCATTACTGGTCTGGGTGACCGTTTGTTTTATCATTGTGCCAATGCGAAAACGGTATCTCTGCCGGCTACACTGACCAGCATTGGGAATGCCGCTTTTGCACAGGAAGATGCCGTAATCAATTACACCGCTGGTCTGACTTCTGTCACGATTCCGCAGGCGGTTACTGCGATTCAGTCATATGCCTTTTATCACACCGCCATTGCAGAAGTCACTGTGCCTGCCAGCGTGAAAACGTGGGGAAAGTATGTTTTCAGCGGCTGTGCAAAGCTGAAGACTGCTCGTGTTGCGTGTGATTCCATTGGTGCTTTTGCGTTTACAAGATGTACAGCATTGTCCAGCCTTATCATTTCTGCGAATTGCAGAACCTTTGGGGAAAATATGCTGACATACTGTGAAAGTCTAACAGCCATCACATATGAAGGAACGATCGCTCAGTGGAACGCCATCACCAAACCGACCAACTGGATGTCCTCCGGAAAGCATTTTTACAATGACTATCTGCAAAAAGTTCAGTGTACAGACGGCTATTTGGAATATGATCCTGAAAATAATGTGTGGAACGAGGTGAAAAACGGATGATGAAATTTTTAGTGAAACAGCAAAAAATCGAAGCACTGGAGCGAGAGGTTCTTGCCTCTGACCAGATCGCATTTGTTTCGGTGAAGTTCGTGTTTGATGGAGCTTGGAAAACGCTGCACAAGGTGGTGCAGTTCACGCAGTGCGAAGAAACATACAACGTGGTGCTTGGCACAGAGGGAACGACTTGCTTGCTGCCTGCTGAACTGCATCCCGGTGCGGTGAAGATGAGTTTGTTTGGCTACGATGCAGAAAGCGATACTACGGTTCGAGCAACCACTGTTCCTGTCACACTGCATATTCGACCGTCCGGCTTTGTGGAGGACGGTGCAACACCCATTCCGCCCACACCGGATCTATATACGCAGCTTTTGAAAAAACTTTCCGAGATGCAAACCGGAGCAAACGGAAAAGACGGCAGTTCTGCTTATGAGATTGCCATAGAAAACGGTTTTGTGGGAACAGCTGCAGAATGGCTGGAGAGTTTGAAAGGCAAGGATGGTATTGATGGCAAGGATGGATTACCCGGAAAAGATGGTGCAGACGGTTTGCCCGGGAAGGATGGCACAAATGGGAAAGACGGCTTACCGGGGAAAGATGGGCGTGACGGAAAGGATGGTGTTTCTCCGGATTTGACAAATTATCCAGATACCGATGCTGTAAAAGCACTGATTCAAGCTGCTGTTCAGCCGCTTTTACAGCAGGCACACATTCATAAAAATCTGGATGTTTTAGATGATTTGACAGCAGATGAACTTTCCTTGCTGCGTGCTCTTCAGGAATTCGAGGATGATACAACTTACAATATCCAAACATTCCGGGAAGCCATTGCAGCACTGAATGAAAAGGCACATACCCACGAAAATCAATCCGCATTGGATCAGATCACTGCCGCTAAAATCGCACAATGGGATGCTTTTGGCACACAAATCAACGGGCTTAGTACAAAGGTTACAGTCTATTCGGAAAAGACAGAACGCACTCTGGAGAGCTTGCAAAAGCAAATCGATAACCTGACAAGCGGCAGAAATTACACCGTTCTGTTTCAGTCCGGGCAGAATGCCATTTCGACCTATGCATCAAATCTCAGTATGATTCTGGACGGCAGGTATCAGACAATGGCGGATTTTCTGGCTGCCTATCCGCAGTTTTGCAGTGCAGCAAATGATTTTGTGCTCTCCTATTCACAGGAGTGCTTCAACTGGGATAAGTCGGTCTTGACCGTTTGTACAAAGCCTCTGTCCCTGACGAAAAATGCTGAAATTGTGATGTCCTATCAGTCGGGTTCCAGCGAAGCCGGAAGTTTGTATCTGGTGCAGAAACCGCAGAAAATTGACATTCCTATTGGTGTGTATGTGAATACAGAGATCGATGCAAATCGTGCGGTTTCTCTGGATTTCCAATGGCTGCAGTCGGACACCTTTATCACTACCATCACAGAATGCACTGGCATTTCTGATGGCGAATATTACCTCGCATGGGTGGGCAGAAGCAACAATTCCCACCCGAAAATCCGATTCCTTAAAGTACTGGAGGACTAAAAATATGATGAAAGATAGTATTTGCGTGGCTGTCGGCTTGGTCGGCGGCTTTTTTACTGCCATTTTTGGCGGCTGGGACTCCGCTCTGGTGACACTGGTCGTCTTTATGGCAATCGACTTCTTCACCGGCATCATCACCGCTATGATGAAAAAATCGAAACACACGGAAAGCGGCGGACTTTCTTCCAAAGCTGGCTGGTTCGGTCTGGCGAAAAAAGTCTGCACTTTGATGCTGATCGTTGTTGCAGTTCGGATGGATATTCTGCTGAATACCAACTACATCCGGGATGCAGTCTGCATCAGCTTTTGCCTAAACGAACTGCTTTCCATTGTGGAAAATACAAGTTTAATGGGGATCCCATATCCGCCTGCAATCAAAAAAGCAATTGATGTTCTGCAAACGAAAATCGGCAGAACCGAAGAAACCACCGACAAGGAGGATAAGTAATATGGCGATTTTAAGACCTGATACATCAACTACTCTGAATGGAGTGAGAATCAACGAGTATTTACTCACAAAACATAATCCCAACCACATTGATATGCCTTCTGTTTCCATGGCAGGAAAAATCATTGGTGTGACTGTCCACAACACAGATTGGATCACCGTAGCAAGCGGAACGACCCCTGCGGAACAGTACACAAGAGCAACCGTCAATAACAACATGAAGGACGTGCGAGTTCATTACTATGTGGATAACGTGTGTGCATGGCAGAATCTGCCCCACAGCCTGAGCGGCTGGCACGCCGCTGATGGCAGTGGCAATGGAAATCGCAGAACCATTGCCATTGAGTGCATTATGTCCTCTGCGTATAATTCTACGGATAAGAAGTCGGAGGACAATTGTGCGAAACTTGCCGCAGCACTTCTGAAACAATATGGATTGGACATCAATCATCTCTACACCCATACCCATTGGCTCAATGTTCGTGATGGACGAAACGGAACGATTGACCAGTTGAACACCATGTACAATCGGTACAAAATGTGTCCGGCATACATTTTGCCGCATTGGGCGGAGTTCAAGAAAAAGGTACAGTCTTATTTAAATGCAGGAACTTCCACTATTTTTGCACCTTCTACAAAGCAGCTTTACCGGGTGAGAAAGTCTTGGGCAGATGCAAAGTCGCAGCTGGGGGCATATTCTTCCTTAGAAAACGCAAAAAAGCCTGCAAAACTGGATACTCTGTATTTGATGCCAACGGAAATGTGGTCTACACCAATGGCAGCCAGTTTACCAAGGGGCAGAAGGTTGCCATTCGTGCTAACACACCTCTGTTCGCCAGTGCAGAAACTACATCTGTAACCAGAAGAATCAGCGGTACTTACTATCTCTATGACGGCATTGCCTGCAAGAACGGTCGTTATCGGATCACCACAAAGCCGGAGTTATGCGGAAAGACACCGGTGGGACAGTATGTGACTGGTTATGTTTCTTGGGATAATTTTGGGGTGATTGGATGAATGCAGAACAAAAAGACCAGATCCGACAACTGCACAGCAGCGGTCTGGGCTACAAGAAAATCGCAGTCCAATTAGGGCTGTCTGTCAACACTGTGGCTTCTTTCTGCAAACGGCAGAGGGGAAGCGAATCCTGCCCACACTGTCCGCAGTGTGGGCGTTCTGTTGTGCAGACACCGCACCGAAAGCCGAAACGATTCTGTTCCACACAATGCCACAACACTTGGTGGAATCATCATGCTGTATCGGGGGACGGCAAATTACAGCAGCTCTGCCCTATCTGCAAAGAGCCGTTTTTTGCCTATCCCAGTTCGCACCGAAAATATTGTTCCCGTCTTTGCTATGGGAAGTACAGAAAGGAAATGGCTCATGGAAAAAGAACATTACCATAAGATCATTACGTATCAAACCACAGTTTCGATTTTGAAAAGCTGGATGCATGCTGGATTGGTCACGCCGGAGGAATTCCAAAAAATCAACACCATAATTGCCGAACGTTCCGGCATATCTTTGTGCAGTATATTCCTTGACTCCTGCCCGATCGTACGGTAATATGTCATCGGAAAGGGGGAGATTATCACGGCACGAGTGATACAAAAAGTTGCATTTCCACAGAAAAAGCCGTTCCTGTTGAAACGGACGGCAGCCTATGCCAGAGTGTCCAGCGGAAAGGATGCCATGCTCCATTCTCTGTCGGCACAGGTCAGCTATTACAATCAGCTGATCCAGAGCAATCCGAAGTGGCTGTTCTGCGGTGTTTATGCAGATGAGGCATTGACGGGAACAAAGGAAAATCGTGCAGAATTTCAAAAGCTGCTGAACCGATGCCGGCGAGGAGAAATTGACTTGATTCTGACAAAGTCCATTTCCCGTTTTGCACGAAACACGGTCACCCTGCTGGAAACGGTACGGGAACTGAAAACACTGGGCGTTGATGTCTATTTCGAGGAACAGCGGATTCATTCCATGAGTTCAGACGGCGAACTGATGCTTTCCATTCTGGCATCCTATGCACAGGAGGAAAGCTATTCTGCCAGCGAGAACAAAAAGTGGCAGATGCGAAAGGACTTTGAACAGGGAAAAGTCGGGAGTATGCGAATGCTGGGCTATCGGCGAACCAAGTCCGGAAAACTGGAAATCGTACCGGAGGAGGCAGAAATCGTCAGAATGATTTTTCTATATTATCTGTCTGGCATGGGTAAGCTGGCAATTGCCAAGAAACTGAACGAACAGCAGATATGCACGGTGCGTGGCTGTGCATGGACGACAGAGGACGTAAGGCGAACGCTCCGCAATGAAAAGTACACCGGAAACCTGTTGCTGCAAAAAAGTTTTCGGGAAAATCACATTACCAAGAAAAAGGTGGCTAACATCGGACAGCTTCCGCAGTATTTTGTTGCCGGTTCGCATGAAGCCATCATTTCGCAGGAACAGTTTGATGCGGTGCAGAAACAAATGGCGGAACGGCAGAAAAAATATGCCGGTTCCTGTACCACAAACCGATATCCATTTACGCAGAAAATACGGTGTGCCTGCTGCGGCAAGTATTATCGCAGAAAAACGACTGTGACCGGTGTGGTCTGGATTTGTTCCACTTACAACACCAAAGGGAAAAAATACTGTCCAACAGCAAAACAGATTCCGGAAAATACGCTGCTCTCTGCCTGCTGTGATGTTTTGGAAATATCGGAATTTAATGCGGAGCAATTTGCGGAACGAATTGAACAGATTCAGATTCCGGCACCCAATGAACTACAATTTTGCTTTTCAGACGGAACGGAACAAACCGTATCTTGGAAAGACCGTTCCCGTTCGGAAAGCTGGACGGCGGAAATGCGAGAGAAAGCGAGGCAGAAAAAATGGCGACAGTCCTAAAAATACCGGCAAAGTTTCATCCCATAACGCATTTGCCGGAAACCAAGGTTCAGAAACGCAGAGTGGCAGCCTATGCCAGAGTTTCCACGGATTCCGAGGAACAGCAGACCTCCTATGCTGCACAGGTAGATCGCTACACCAAGTACATTCAGGAACGGGCAGACTGGGAGTTTGTTGCAGTCTATACCGATGAGGGCATTTCTGCCCTGAATACCAAACATCGGGATGGCTTTAATCGCATGGTGGCAGATGCTCTGGACGGCAAAATCGATTTGATTGTCACCAAGTCAGTCAGCCGGTTTGCACGAAACACTGTAGATTCTTTGACAACTGTGCGAAAGCTGAAAGAAAAAGGCGTGGAGGTGTTTTTTGAAAAAGAAAACATCTACACGCTGGATTCCAAGAGCGAGCTGCTGATTACCATCATGTCCAGTCTGGCACAGGAGGAGAGCCGTTCTATTTCGGAGAATGTAACTTGGGGACAGCGAAAGCGAATGGCGGACGGTAAGGTCAGCCTGCCGTACAAGCATTTTCTGGGCTATCGAAAAGGTGCAGATGGCTTGCCGGAAATTGTGCCGGAGGAGGCGGAGATTGTTCGGAACATCTATCGTTGGTTTATGGAGGGGAAAACGCCGACTGGCATTGCGAGAACATTGACAGAACAGGGCGTTCCGACACCTGCCGGCAAGGAACAATGGTGTTCCAGCACAGTGAAAAGCATTCTGACCAATGAAAAATACAAGGGCTCTGCTCTATTGCAAAAGAGATTTACGGTAGATTTCCTCACGAAAAAATCTAAGGTGAATGAGGGCGAAGTGCCGCAATACTACATTGAGGAAAGTCACCCTGCCATCATAGTGCCGGAGGAATTTGAACTGGTGCAGGCAGAATTGCTGCGGAGGCAAAATCTACGGCGGCAGTACAATGGAAAGAGCGTATTTGCTGCCCGGCTTGTCTGCGGCGACTGCGGAAATTTCTTCGGGGCAAAGGTCTGGCATTCCAACAGCAAGTATCGGCAGGTGATCTGGCAGTGCAATTACAAATTCCAAGGGGTGTGCAAATGCCAGACACCCCATTTGCAGGAGAGCGTCATACAGCAGCGGTTTCAGGCAGCCGTTCAGGAATTGCTGCAAAAGCGAAAAGCAGTTCTGGAAAACTGTCAGGTGATGCTGGAACTGCTTACGGACTGTACAGATTTAGAGCGTCAATTGCAGGAACTGGAAACGCAGAAAATGCGGATTTCGGAACAGGTGCAGGGATATGTTCGGGAGAATAGTGAAATCGTGCAGGATCAGGAAAAGTATGAGGAACGGTATCAGGCACTGGTGGGACAATACGAACCGCTGCAGAAACAAGAAACCGCTCTGCAGGAACGGCGAGCAGAGCGATTGGCAAGACGGGAACAGATTCAAGGTTTTCAAAGAATATTGACCGGACAAAATGGGATGCTGCCGGAATTTGATACACAATTGTGGCTGGCTGCTGTAGAAAAAGCAGTGGTGCATCGAGATGGAAAAATCGTGTTTGTTTTGAAAGATGGGACGGAGTTGGTGCAGAAAATTTGAGGGGAGTGGGGTGCAGAACGCACTCCCTTTGCTTGGTGGGTGTGCATTGTATCATTTGTGACGTGCGTTTCCAAGAAAAGTGCCGAAAACACGTCGTTTTCGGCACTATATTTTTTTGCTTTTTTACAGAAAAATTGATTTTGACCCCAATTTGACCCCAAAACATCAAAAAAGAAAAGTGGAGCAGGACAACACATCCTGCTCCATTTCCTTTATAGATTGATAATCACCACGAACTCACCCTGCTGCAAAACGATCTCGTTCACAGGTGTCGGCGTGGGTGGGTACATTGTGGCTAATTTCTGGGCAATGGCGGTTTGCAGACACTGAATGCCGTATTGCAGATCGTTCGCCTCAATGCTCATATCCTCAAAGTCCACAGGATTCAGCAGAAAGCCATTTGGCATTGGCGTTACTGCAATTGCATAGGACTGCACTTGCGGCATATTGGGCAGAGTGAAGAACTCCTCCATGACTTTCATTTCCTCTTGCTTCTGACTGTCCAGAACGTGTGTGTAAGTATCCAGCGTAAACGAAACCGAGGAATGTCCTAACAGAATTGAAGTGGTTTTTGCGTCCATGCCTTGTTCCATGGCTCGGGTGGCAAAGGTATGTCTGAGGGCGTGAAAGGTGTAGTGTCCAAGACCGGAGGCTTTCAGAATCTCATCGTAGGCGTCCTTGAACGTTCTGGGTTCCAGGTATCCGCCAAATGGGTTGGTCACCAGAAAGCCGGAGTCCTGATAGGCTGCACCAACTGTCATGGCATCGTTCTGCTGTACATTTTTCCACTGTTGTAACTCGCTTGCGATATTGGGAATCAAGGGAATGGAGCGAATGGAATTTTTCGTTTTTGGCTCTTGGATAACAATCTCCGTGGAATTGCCCACACCGTTGTAATCCACTTTGGGCAGACGGTTTATTGTACGGCGGATAGAGAGCATTCTCTTGCCGAAGTCGATATCTTCCCAGCGGAGTCCCAGCAGTTCGCCCAGACGAATCCCTGTGGCAAGCGTCAGACGAATGAAAATGCCGTATCGGTATTTGTAACTGGTATAGATAAGCTTTTGCTGTTCCTCACGGGTGAGAATCTCAACCTGTGGTTTTTCATTTCGTGGCAAACTGACTGCATCACAGGGGTTGAAATCGATGTAATGTTCCAGCACTGCCTGATTCATCGCCTTGTGCAGGCAGCGGTGAAGATTCAGAATGGTCTTAGGAGAAAGTCCCTGTGTATTCTGCTTGTAGTTGTAGAAGTCCTGCAGGAGCTTTGTAGTGAGATCTTTCAGCTTGAGGGTTGGAAAGGCTGGTGCAAGATGATTTTCGATGTAGCCCCGATAGCTGACATAGGTGGACTGCTTGACCTTGTTTTTCATGTAGGTTTCCAGCCAGAGCCGCAGCCAGTCGAGAAAGGTGGTGGAAGTCGGGTCAACGTGTTTCTGAAAGTGGATCTTGTACTCCTCTTCGTGAAGCTTTTGAATTGCCTCTGCCTTGGTTTTGGCATAGTAGGAGATACGTTTCGGCTTTCCAATCTCAAAATCATAGCCTGCTGTGACACGAATCTCAAATCTGCCGTCTGCCCGTTCGCGGATGCTGCCTTCGTTGTGGTTTCTCTTTTTGCGTTCCATATCGGATACCTCCATAGATTATTTTATGGATTTGTTGTATATCTGATTAAAATGGATTATTTTGTCTGAGCCGATAGTAAGAAGAACGGGAGATATGCAGCTGCCCAATGGCTTGGGACACGGTGATTTGCTTTGCCTCAACAGCCTGCATCACGATTTCCCAGTTTTCGGGCAG
>OKVF01001149.1_pt1 | contig 22606 bp, 24 predicted proteins | sample 1604831 | NCBI WGS metagenome assembly OKVF01 (sample SAMN01760980, study PRJEB22395) | human gut metagenome
CTTTCGGGGGATGCCTTTTCTATATGTTCGCAGTGAGTTTCCGGATTATGAATTGCATAATCCTTCAGTTGATTATAACGTACTGCATCTCGGTTTGCCGTAACCTTTTGAATACTACAATGTTTTAAGAAACGATTAATTTGTGACTTCTCCTCTGATTTTGTTATTTCAGGAGGTATTGTGTATGCTAAAGGTAACTCTTTAGATTTCAGGTTTAATGTAAGTTCATCAAAACTATCATGCCTACGATTATCTACGGGAACAAGCACATCATTTATATAATCTAAATTCTTTTCAAGTATGTCAATTTCCAACTCATCAACATTCATTTGTTTTTCTGCAAAGAATCTTTTTATGGCTTCATCTGATTTACTCACTTTTGATTTATATTTCTGTGTCATACAATCCCTATACGTGATTCTCCGTGCAGGCATATTTGCTAAAGCATTTTTCAGTTCCGTTCTTAAATCTGTTGCGTGATTTTCATGAATTGGCTCACTTTGGGATACTTGAATAACTTCTTCATCAGATTTATCTATGTTCATTGATTTCTCTTGTTTATATAATGTTTCATCAATGATAGCATCAAACTCATCTTTGCTATTCGTTTTTTTCTCTGTTTTCTCGGTATCTGCTTTATAAAAATTTATTTTATATAGGAAGTAGCAAATAGCAAGTAATATTATTAGATGTACGATAAACTCCATTTGTTTATTTGTATATATAGTAATACCCTCATTAAAATCCATCTTATAAAAAGATTCCTTTTAACGGAGTACTATTTTCTATTTATACTTCAATGGGATATATAATAATCTCTTATCCTTTTAGAATTAAAACAAACAGAATAACTAATTCCGTTCTTTCTATAATGAGCCTCATACCAATAATTATCTGAGATAGTACATTCTGTTACCTGGCCGTTCTGATTGTTATTTAAATCCACTAATGGTGGTGGATCCATTTTTACCTTATTACCATTAATTTTGATAAGCCTAAACCCTTTAGAAGTTTGCTCTATGGTTGCCGTAACATTTCCAAGGAACTTAAATTTAGTATCTGTGCCTGAATATGTTGGATGTCTATAAAAAACACCTTTTACATCAAAAATATTTTTCTTATAATCAGAAGAATAAGTTTGCGCTTTTATACTACAAGTATTTAAAAAAAATATTTGTATAAAAAGAAAGCAAAATATCTGTTTTAAAAATTTTCTCATGAGATTATGTTTATTAAGTAATAATGACAATATGGCAAAGCATCAAAACTATTCTAACATTTACCTATTTCACCGTATTTTAACTTAATTAGAATACATTTTATTCACAATAGCTTTAGCTATTTCATTAAAATATGTCACAACCTCCCGATTGGCATAAAAAGTTCGATACTTTTTCTTCTTACGTACACTTAAAGCCCTATATTGCGTACCTGTTATTCTATTTCCCGCATAATCATACCAATAATCCTCCTCATCACTCTCTTTCAATCCACCTGCAGAGTCTGTTATAGTTCCGAAATCGTCAGCAGAAAGTCTATCATTTTTTAATGCTTCCATGAACTTTCCATATGCTTGAGCAAATTCTTCGCATTCATATTGATTCCAATTTTTACTTGCAACATATGATTGAACATTATTTCCTAAATTACGTATATAAACTTCTTTGTCAATTGTATGCACACCATATTTATATGTAAGTCTTTCTTGTAAATTTTGATTTATAGAAACCAAAACAGTATTATTTTCCTTTGTTATACCATATAGAGGTATAAAGAATAAGATAAATAAAATTCTAATAATAGTTTTCATAACAATATTAATAATTAAAGTAAATAGTTCCCAAAGTTGTAGTTGTACCTACTTTCCATTCAAAGTTATTCACTATAAATTCATTGTCAAATGATGCATTGACCTTAAATGCCTTATTATTACAAGAAATCCAACTTTCCCTATATTGAGAACGATCCAATACAGCCCTAACATAAATTTCAATTTCTCCAAAATAAGATTTTTCCAGATTTATTTTAATTTTTGTTCTTTTTAATACGGAAGAACTCACGATTCTGATTGATACGCTGAGGACCAAAGGCTTCATGTAAGGCTTTTTCAATTTTGAGACAATCACTTTTCTTAACCTTGCACGCAAATTTACACTCAAACGGAACAGGAACTCCTGTGGTATATAGTTCTTTCATCCGTTTATCAATGTCTTCCTGTGTGGTCATGCCTATTTTTACAAGTCCTGGCATTACAGGGTTTGTTAGAAGATAAACTATTCCGTATTCCATATCGTTTTTTTAGAAATTAAAGATTATTGTACGGTTTGTCGTTGTTTGTAATGATATCAAGAACTCTTTCAAATTTGTACATCAATGTTACCGTTCTTGTTGGTGAATATATGTAAGTTCATTTTTTACTTCTCCTATATTTTTGATTGCTTGCATTGGGATGCTCGGGATTGGTCATCTCAAGATAACCAGCCTTGACAAGAGCCATGATGTATGTTTGGATATTTTTGCTATGGTATGTCACGCCGGCCCTCTCAAGAATTTCTTTGCTGCTACGTGGTACGCTGCAGAAGTTTACTATATCCCTTTGTTTATTTGTTATTTTAGGACGTTTAGTGTCAGAGTCAGTATTGAAAGTGTCAGAGTCGGAATCTAAACCAGTGTCATAGTATCTATGTTCAATGTCAGAGTCAGCATTGAAAGTGTCAGAGTTGATGCCTAAGTCGGTATCAGAGTATCCAAGTTTAGTATCTAAGTTACCATTGACTTGGCTACCCTCCGGTCTATTTATAGTAATTACAAACTCGTTAGTTCTGTCATTGTTGGTGAATGAAACTTTCATATCCTCAGATAAGGCACGAAGCATACCACTACCTGCTCCTGTGTAGGGGAGCAAATGGATGGCATTTGTGAAGAGGAACATATTGCGTGGCATGGATGTACCTACAACAATATCATCCACGCTAAGCCCATTAGGGAGAATTCCGGGGCTGTGTATCTCCACCCTGTCATCAAAGATGAATATACGGATAGGAGCAGTCGCATTCAGCGAGCGATGTACCAAAGCATTTACGGTGAACTCAACAAGGCTGATGTATGAAATCTCCAATACTCCTTGCGAGTTAAACTCTTTTCCAACTTGTATATGGCGCAAGTTCCGGGTGAAAAAATCCATAATAGTCTCAAACTGATGAAGCAGATTTCCTTCAATGTCGGCATCATTCACCTTATCACGAAATTGTGTACCTCCAAGATTGTTTCCCACAAAACAAATGCACTTTGCTGTCATTGCAGGAAGCCAACGCTGAGTGTACTTGCCAAACAGCAACATTGCAGCCACTGTGATTTTTCCATCGGGTCGGATGAAACGTAGGTTACGCAGCAGTTTCTCCCCATCGTGCCCACTAGCGATAGCAGAACAGACTGCATCTAAAGAGGTCTCGCGGAATGCATCACCCACCAAACCTTTTCTCACCAATACTTTTTCAAACTTGTTGCTTAAAAAGGTTTTGATGGTGTTCTCGTCCAAGTCCTTAATCGTAGCATCCCGAACCCCAGCTTCATCAGGCGAGAAACTGCCGCAGTCGGTCATCATCTCGGCAAGTTCGGCATTATCGAACACCTTACGCTTGTCGGCACCGTTCTTCACCCACACAATACCCCGATTGTCGTGGTAAGGGGCAGTAGAAATTTAATGGGGATTTTTGTTGAAATTCCATAGAAATTCCGACATTTGCTATATGGAAACGAATCAATTGGAAGTGTTAGCCCGCCTAGTGCTGCCTTCAGAAATACTGGATTATTTTAGATAAGTGTTGAAGAATCTTCGGGTGAAATTCATATTCACCTTGATGAATTAATGAATTCTGAATTATCTAATGATATTCATTTCGAGTCAAAAGGTTTTATGAGTCCTATCAACGTCACAGATTTTCCAATCCGTGACCATAAGGTTATATTGGTAATCCGTCGCCGAAGATGGACAGACCTTCGCACCGGTAAAAGTTTCAGTCTCCCAATTACGCTTGATGTGGCCTGCCAAGACACCCGTTACTCCAAAGAGTTTGGAGCTTTTTTAAAAGAAACGTATGGAGACATCCCAAGTGACTTGCCGTACGCTTGAAACATTTTATCATATAAATGCACATACTTTTGAGAAACAGTACAAAGAAATATTAAGTGGTTACCGTGAGTGGGATGAGCTGGATCATGCCGACAAATGGCTGCTATTTCCTGAAAACATAGGTCCCCACCTTGCAATAGACGAATCCTCCCTGTCTAATGACGAACTGTATACGTTTGTTACCAACCGTGACCGTCATGCCCTTGAAGGAAGCCTGGTAGCGGTCGTCGCCGGAACAAAATCTGAGACTATAATACTGGTTTTAAAACAGATTGATAAAGCGGAACGTATGAAGGTAGAGGAGGTCACTCTTGATCTTTCAGATTCGATGCGCAAAATAGTTTCTGTAGCCTTTCCTAATGCCAAACGGGTAATAGATCGTTTTCACATACAGAAACTGGCTTGTGATGCTGTACAGGAAATTCGCGTGGCACATCGCTGGGATGCACTGCAACAGAGTAATGAGGAAATGGAAGAATGCAAACTATCGGGTAAGGCCTATGTACCATTTCGTTTTCCCAACGGAGATACACGTCCCGAACTGCTTATCAGAAGTCGTTATCTGTTGTTTAAATCAGCAGATAAATGGACAGAAAGACAAAAAGAAAGGGCTGGAATCCTATTTGACGAATACCCGGATATTAAAGTTGCTTATGGACTGTCGCACTCACTAAGAATGATATTTTCCAAAAACACAATCAAAGATGCCGCAAGGCTCAGTATGGCAAAATGGTATGATAAAGTGGAACGTGCTGGCATGAAGCAATTTAATGTGATTGCTGCAACCTTTTATGAACATTATAATGAAATATTGAACTTTTATAACAATCGTTCCACGAATGCGGCAGCTGAATCATTCAATGCTAAAATCAAACTCTTCAGAGCTAATCTTCATGGAGTGACGGATAAAAAGTTTTTCCTCTTTAGAATCGCAAAGCTATACGGATACCCCCATTAAATTTCTACTGCCCCTAAATAAACTTCCATTTAGTATACTTTCAAAAGAAATGTCACCAATAACAAAAAAGAGGAAATGATTAACACTTCCTCTTTTACTTTGTTGCGGAGGCCCGACTCGAACGAACGACCTCCAGGTTATGAGCCTGGCGAGCTACCAACTGCTCCACTCCGCGATGTTGTTTTCTTAATTCGCTGCAAAGGTATGACTTTTTTGGATACCTTCCAAATTTTTATGGCATTTTTTTAGAAAAAGATGATAAAGAATAAATAGAAGGATTCTCAAGTACCATAAACAGCAAGAATAAAACTCCTGTTAATCAACCGAATTAGTATTTTCAGATATTTCATGCCTGAATCTCCTGCCCTATCTTCATAACTGGAAATATAAAAACTTGCCCATTTAAAAGAAATGATTTATTTTTGCAAATACTATGGTAGTTTCAAAAACAAGAAATACACTGGTGGACGTCGCGCGACAACTGTTCGCAAAAAAAGGATTCGACGACACCACCATGAATGATATCGCTTTAGCCTCCGGGAAAGGGCGCCGCACATTGTATACCTACTTCAGGAATAAGGAAGAAATCTATTTTGCGGTTATCGAAGCCGAATTGGAACGCCTCTCGGAGAACATGCTGGAAGTGGCTCGTAAAAGTATGCCGCCCGAAGACAAATTAGTTGAGATCATTTATGCTCATCTTAATCTGATCAAGGAAGCAGTATCACGCAACGGTAACTTACGGGCTGAATTTTTCCGTGATATCTGGATGGTAGAAAAAGTCCGTAAGAAATTCGATCAGGCAGAAATAGACCTTTTTATTCACGTTCTTGAAGAAGGTATTGCCGCTGAAGAATTCAAGATTGAGAATATTTCGCTCGTAGCGGAAATCATGCACTATTGTGTCAAAGGTATGGAAGTACCTTATATTTACGGTCGTCTGGGTGATGGACTTAACCAGACCAACAGTCGTCCATTAGTCCGAAACCTGGTACATCGGGCTTTACGCAAATAAAACAGCTGAATGTGATCATTTTTTAGTCTTTCCCTATCATCCGAACCAAAGTTCCGAAAGTAAAAGGATTATCCATTGGGAACTTGCCCGATTCACAAATAAAAGGTATATTTGCCGGATGAAAGTTTCATGAACAGCAGAAGAACTCAATCTGCCAGCAACGGAACAGGCTTTCTTAAAGATTTATTATCAACTTTAAAAATAAAAATTTATGGGATTATTAACAGGTAAAACAGCACTCATTACAGGTGCCGCTCGTGGTATCGGAAAAGCCATTGCTTTGAAATTCGCAGCCGAAGGCGCCAATATAGCTTTCACCGATCTGGTTATCGATGAAAACGGCCAAGCAACAGAAGCAGAAATCGCTGCATTCGGTGTTAAGGCCAAAGGTTATGCTTCCAACGCTGCAGACTTTGCACAGAGCGAAGAAGTGGTAAAACAGGTAAAAGAGGATTTCGGATCTATTGACATTCTGGTCAACAATGCCGGAATTACCAAAGACGGTCTGATGCTGCGTATGTCTGAAGCACAATGGGATGCTGTCATCGCTGTCAACTTGAAATCAGCCTTTAACTTCATCCATGCCTGCACCCCTATCATGATGCGCCAGAAAGGCGGTTCCATCATCAACATGGCTTCTGTTGTAGGTGTTCATGGCAATGCCGGACAGTGTAACTACTCTGCATCAAAAGCCGGTATGATCGCATTGGCCAAGTCTATCGCACAGGAAATGGGAGCCAAAGGCATCCGTGCCAATGCCATTGCACCGGGATTCATTGAAACAGCCATGACTGCTGCACTTCCTGACGACGTACGTGCAGAATGGTGCAAGAAGATTCCTTTGCGCCGTGGAGGTACACCTGAAGACGTTGCCAATGTAGCATTATTCCTTGCTTCTGACCTCTCATCTTATGTCTCTGGACAGGTTATCCAGATCGATGGCGGTATGAACATGTAATATGCAATGACTGTTGTATACGAAGACAATCACCTCATCATCGTCAACAAAAACAGTTCTGAAATAGTCCAAGGTGACAAGACTGGTGACAAGACGCTCGCCGATGAGGTTAAAGAATATCTAAAAGACAAGTACCATAAGCCGGGAAATGTTTTTCTCGGCGTGGTACATCGTCTTGACCGTCCGGTAAGCGGACTGGTCGTTTTTGCACGCACCAGTAAAGCCTTAGCCCGTCTGAACGAAATGTTCCGCACGAAAGAAGTCCATAAAACCTATTGGGCTATCGTAGGAAACCGTCCGGCTACACCCGAAGGAGAACTGATTCACTGGCTGGTACGCAACGAAAAACAAAACAAGTCCTATGCCTACGACAAAGAAGTCCCCGGCTCCAAAAAAGCCATTCTCGACTATCGCCTCATCGGACAGTCAGACCGCTATTTCCTTTTGGAGATCAATCTGAAAACCGGTCGCCATCACCAGATCAGATGTCAGTTGGCCAAAATGGGATGCCCCATTAAAGGAGACTTGAAATACGGTGCACCACGCAGTAATCCCGACAGCAGCATCTGCCTGCATGCCCGACGAATCACATTTGTTCATCCTGTTTCAAAAAAAGAAATAGATATCGAGGCACCTTTACCTTCTTCCAATCTTTGGAAGAGTTTTCTTTAAACTGTTTCGCCATTTGCGGAACGGTTTTTTTATATACAGACATTTTCCTTATTTCAAATTAGTCAGAGAAGCCATAAATCAGGAAATTTATACCACTCAATTATTTTGCAGTGTATTAAATTATCGCTAAGTTTGTATTGGTAAACCTAAAACAAATGTCTAACTAATGTTTTTAAAATTATGAAGAAAATTTTTATGATGCTGGTAGGTGCCCTGATATGGGGTACGACCACAATGATGGCTCAGAATGAAGGTACCACATTCATGCTCAGAGGTGGTTTTGCTACAAACAATCTTGTAGGCGATGACACGGACGATTCTGACATGTTACCGGGTTATAATGTCGGTCTTGAAATGAATAATTTTATCAATAACGGACTTTATTGGAACACCGGTATCTTGTTTGGTTCAAGAGGTTATCAATATGAAGATGCCTTTAAATACCGTGCGCACAACCTGCAAATCCCATTGACCATCGGTTATAAATATGACTTGGGAGGGGGTTTTGCATTGGACGGACGTATCGGTGGATTCTTCAGCGTAGATATGGCTGGAAAATACAAATATGATATTCCTCTTCTTGAGGACACCAAAATTTCAGATATTGATGATTATAACCGTTGCGATGGTGGTCTTCTCATTGGTATTGGCGTATGGTACAACAATATCAATTTGGATTTCGCCTATCAGAGAGGTTTCGGACATCATATTGACGATTTCGAAGGTGCAGCCAGCAACTTCCTTATTCGCTTGGGTTATGCCTTTTAATCTTTGATCAGAACAAGACTTGTATAATATTAGAATAGAAAATAAAAGCCGGAATCTTTCTGAAACGGATTCCGGCTTTTATTATTTTATCAATTCAGTAGCTCCAAAGCCTTTTTTACAAAATTATTTGTACTATACATAACCTGGAAATACTCGGAAGTATCCCACAAATCACGGGCTACCAACGCTTTTAACTGTAACTTCAACTGCGGCAAACTCTGATTTAATTCCTCTTCATCTTTCGGTTTTACACCAACCTTTTCTCCTTCCTCCATCAACAAGTCAAGCATATCCTGAGGGACCTCAAACTTCTTGTCAAAATCCGCAAAAGTGGAATAACTCCGTTTCAATGCCTTGCGATGACTGTCGATATATTTCAAACTGGTCTGAAGAATAGCTCCCTTTCCCGACAAGTTACGATGGAAAGCCGTATAAAGCGTCGTATCCAAAGGAATAAAATAATCAGGCATAATACCGCCACCGCCATAAACTGTTCTTCCTTTTCGAAGTGTCTTATACTTTAATGAATCCGGGAAATGAATACTGTCTGCATGTATCAGCTCGCCATGATTGTAGCGTGAAAGCAAATCCTGATCATATTTCTGTTTATCTCCCTTGGTATAAGGCCGCTGGATGCACCTTCCGCACGGTGTATAATAGCGTGAGATCGTCAGACGTATCATAGAGCCGTCAGGCAAGATAAAAGGTTTCTGTACGAGTCCCTTACCAAAGGTTCTGCGACCTACTACCCAACCACGATCCTGATCCTGTATGGCACCTGTGACGATTTCAGAGGCTGAAGCCGAATACTCATCAACCAAAACGACTACCCGTCCGTCACGGAAACTGCCACGCCCATCAGCTTTGTACTCCGAATTCGGAACACTTCTGCCTTTGGTATACACGATCAAGTCATTACGGTCCAAAAACTCGTTGGCAATATCTGTCGCCGCATCCATATATCCTCCACCATTCTGCTGCAGATCAAGAATCAGGTCTTTCATACCCTGATGACGCAATTTTTCCATTGCCTCCAGCATTTCTTTATGGCTTGATGCACCAAAACTGTTCAAGCGGATCAGACCAACAGTTGGCGTTACCATAAAAGCAGCATCCAGAGTTGTCACAGGAATCTTGTCACGGGTCACAACAAAATCCATTAAATCAGGAACTCCCATACGTTTGATTCCCAGTTTGACGGTTGTATTTTTCGGACCACGCAAACGCCTCATGATCTCCTCCCGACTCATTTTCACGCCTGCAATAGCCGTATCGTTAACCATCACAATACGGTCACCGGCAATGATGCCAACTTTGTCGGACGGTCCTTTAGGAACAGGCTGAATAACCAGCAACGTGTCTTCCAACATGTTGAACTGCACACCAATACCATCAAAATTACCCTGCAAGGGCTCATTCATCTTTTTTGTTTCTTCGGGATTCGTATACGAAGAATGGGGATCCAGTTTGGACAACATGCCATTAATAGCATCTTCCGTCAGTTTCACTATATCTACCGAATCCACATACAATCCTTCTATGGCGAACTGCGCCATTGTCAACTTGCGCATAGAAGCCTCAAGTTGACTCATTTTAGCTTTCTGCTGCGCATATCCCGCCAAAGAACAGCACAAACACGCAGCAAGCATCAATTTCTTTATCATATTTTCTTCTAAAAAATTATTCATAATCCAGACCTTCCGGAATAAAAGGGGTGATATCCTTACCGAAATGCTTCAGTTCCTTCACCATAGAGGAACTAAGAAAAGCCCATTCGGGTTCGGTAAACAGAATCACCGTTTCTATTCCAGACAAGCGCCGGTTCACATCTGCTATATTAATCTCATATTCATAATCTTTCACCGAACGGACACCACGCAGAATAAAACCGGCCTGATGACGCGCGGCAAAATCGACAGTCAGATCGGAATATCCTTCCACAATGATTCGCTCATCATGGGCAAACAAGCGTTGCAGTGCTTCAATCCTGCGCTCTGCCGTTTGTTCCATACGCTTACTCTCGTTAATACCGACCCCAATCACAATCCGGTCAAACAACTTTAAACCGCGCCGCAACACGGACTCATGCCCTTTGGTGAAAGGATCAAAACTACCTGGAAAAACTGCTGTTCGTATCATAATTATCGATTATACCTGTTGGCTTGCAGCCTTATTCGGTTATATTTTCTTCATCATCCGCACGATCTTCTTCCACCACCAGGTTGTTGATAATGAAATTCTGACGTTCCATGGTATTCTTGCCCATATAATATTCCAGTAATTCCTTGACCTGATCGCTCTTATGCAGAGACACTCTTTCAAGCCGCATGTCAGGACCGATAAAATGCTTGAATTCGTCCGGTGATATTTCTCCCAGTCCTTTGAATCGCGTAATCTCAGGATCCGGTCCCAACTGTTCTATGGCCTGCTGGCGTTCTTCATCGGAATAACAGTAACGGGTTATAAAATCAGCTTTGGTATCCTTGGTTTCCTCTGCCAACTCACGCAATTTAGCCTTGTTGATTTTTGTTTTTCTGTTACGCACACGGAACAAAGGTGTCTGCAGAATATAAACATGCCCTTTCTTGATCAGGTCCGGGAAGAACTGCAAGAAGAAAGTGATCATCAGCAAACGGATATGCATACCGTCTACATCGGCATCCGTAGCAACAATCACCTTATTATAACGCAATCCGTCAAGCCCGTCCTCTATGTTGAGTGCGGCCTGCAACAAATTGAATTCCTCATTTTCATATACGACCTTCTTGGTCAGACCAAAACAGTTCAAAGGTTTTCCCCTCAAACTGAACACCGCCTGCGTATTGACATCACGGCTTTTGGTGATACTTCCACTGGCAGAATCACCCTCCGTAATAAAGATACTGCTTTCTTCCTTTAACTCGCCTTTCGCATCATTCAGATGCACCCGGCAATCACGAAGCTTACGATTGTGCAGATTGGCCTTTTTCGAACGCTCACGCGCCAACTTGGCTACTCCTGCTATGGCCTTGCGCTCCTTTTCATTCTCGGTAATTTTCTGAATGATCACTTCGGCCACATCCGTATTCTTATGCAGGTAGTTATCCACCTGTTCCTTTACGAAATCCCCCACGAACTTGTCTATGCTGATTCCGCCATCAGGTTCCGTTGTCAATGATCCCAACTTGATCTTGGTCTGGCTCTCAAACAAAGGCTCCTCGATATTCACAGCAATGGCAGCAACCAGTCCGTTACGGATATCACCATAATCAAAATTCTTGCCGGAGAATTCCTTGATCGTTTCCGCAATATGTTTTTTGAAAGCACTCTGATGCGTTCCTCCTTGCGTAGTATGCTGACCGTTTACAAATGAATAGTATTCTTCTCCATACTGGCTCGTATGGGTAAAGGCGATCTCAATATCCTCACCTTTCAGATGAATGATCGGATAAAGCCCGTCATTGGTCATATTGTCATTAAGCAGGTCTACCAGTCCGTTACGCGAATGTATCCTTCTTCCGTTGAACATGATAGTCAGCCCGGTATTCAGATAAGTATAATTACGCAGCATGGACTCGATAAACTCATTGCGGAACATATAGTTCTTAAACAAGGCATTATCCGGCTCAAAATAAATATAAGTGCCGTTCTCGTCCTGAGTGTCTTCAGTCTGGTCGCTGGTCTCAATTCCTTTTTCAAAAGTCACTTTACGCATGACACCATCGCGATAGCTTCTGACTTCAAAATGCGAACTGAGCGCATTGACCGCCTTCACACCCACTCCGTTCAGACCTACACTCTTCTTAAATGCTTTGGAATCATATTTTCCTCCGGTATTCAACATGCTGACAGCTTCTACCAGCTTGCCGATCGGAATGCCTCGTCCATAATCACGCACGCTGATCCGCAACTGGTCTTCCATCGTGATCTCTATCCGTTTACCTGCGTTCATTTTAAACTCATCGATACTGTTATCAATGATTTCTTTCAGCAGGACATAGATTCCGTCTTCCATGTGCGAACCATCACCCAGTTTACCGATGTACATACCCGGTCGCGTACGGATATGCTCCATATCCGACAAATGACGGATGTGTTCCTCCGTATAATCTACTGTTTGAATATCTGACTGTTCCTGAATTATATCTTCTTCGGCCATGTAAATTGATTTGCTTTGTCTTATTTTAATTCTTTTTGGAAGCAACGTCGTTGCTTATGCACTACTGCATCCAGATAGGCCCATTGCCCCTGACTCTTATCATTGGTTTCCAGTTGCGGATGAGTTTCACCGAATTTAAATCCCATCTCCTTACTGATTGGTATCAGATCGGCAAAAAGCATGGCGTTGACTCCTTTGTTCTGATATTCCGGCAAAACTGCTACCAGCAACAAATCGATAATATCCGAATGCTTAAAGAACAGAGCTTTCGCCAAATGGAACCATCCGAAGGGGAAAAGGCAGGCTTTGGCCTTCTGAATAGCCTTCGACAAAGAAGGCATTCCGACTCCCATTGCTACAATCTCGCCATCTTCCGTTTCAACCGTCGTCAGAAATCTCAAGTCAATCAGAGGCAAATACACATTCACATAATGATCAATCTGACCTTCCGTCATTTCAGAATAGCCATAAAGCGGGGCATAAGCCTTATTGACAACATTAAATATCTTGGAAGCATAATTGCCCTTCTTGATTTCCTTAACGCTCTTGAATTTCTTAATATGCAGATGATAACGTTTGGCACTCATTTCTGCCACCCGGAAATATTTGTCCATCTTGTCTTCATGACCTTTCTCCGGAATACTGACCTTGCGCTCTACCCAATCTACTTCTTTCTCATAACCATGATGAACCATGTGTTCGGGATAATAAGGATAGTTATATATTGTCGACATCGTACTCAACTGATCATAACCTCCGGTCAACATACCTTCCGGATCCATATCCGTAAATCCTAACGGACCGACCAGTTTGTCCATGCCATGAGCCTTTCCCCATAGCTCTGCCGTATCAAGCAGTGCCTTGCTCACTGCCAGATCATCTATAAAATCTATCCAACCGAATCTGGCATTCTTGACATGCCATGTCGCATTAGCCTTATGATTGATCAGCAATGCAATCCGCCCGACAATCTGCCGGTCACGATAAGCCAGGAACAATTCTGCCTCACAAAACTCATAGGCGGGATTCTTTTTAGGATTGAACGTATCCATTGTATCTTCCAGCAGATCGGGAACTGCGTATGGATTGTCTTTATAAAGATGATAGTTGAAACGGATAAATTCTTTCAACTCTTTCCGACCAGTCACTTTTTTAATCGTTATCGTTGACATATCGTTATATATTAGATTCATTTATCTTACAAAGATAAGTCTTTTTTCTTGATATAATATACAAACATCTGAAAATGATCACTTACTGTATTTGCTAAAAAAGCATAATACACGTCTCTGATCATCTGGTAAAGTTCCGTTTATTTTCAGGTTTCGGGAATCTTATGCGTTTTGATGATAACATGCTGCCCATTGGCCAGCGTCGTCACAAACAGATAAACATTTCCTCCTTCTTTCAGACGCAAGCGCTTACGCAGAGCCGCCACGTCTGATGGAAAGTTACGGATGGTCATATTGGCCTGCGTCACACCGCCAAGAAGTTTCTTAACTTCTGCACGGGCAAAAGCACTACAGCCATCAACCATAAAAGTCCGACCGGGAAAACTTCCGACTAATCTGTCTGATGTATACAAATGGCTGTTGGGATGCAGTTTCAACAGATCATACTGTCGGCCAATACTTCTGAAAGCACCTGCTTTAAGTATCGAAGCATTGGGTTCATAGAGATAAGTACTTATGTCACTGGTATATGCACAATCTTCCGCCTGCTCCTCATCATACGTAAAGACAAATTCCGAGATTTCCGGTTTCAAATTCACACAATGGCATTTGACCGGCTGCGTAACCAGCCGTGAATCCATGACCAGAAGCAGTTCCTTGCATTCATTCTGCACACTCACTACATGGATTTCTGAAACAGAATCCAGTTCCTTCATTGCCAACCGGATATCAAGCAAAGGAGAAAGTTTGAATACGCAGTATGTCATCTTTTCTCTCAGCCTATCTTGCAAACGGGACAAATCCGGTTCGCAATCCGAAATAGCGACTGTCTTACGACCAGCCGTATCCCGTCTTGCGGGATCAACAAAACAGATGTCCGCTTTCGGCCAGGAAACCGGATCGACCGAACTGTCGGTTTCAATCACCTCTGCATGATCCAGCCCGAGCACATTCATATTATGCCTGGCAAGCAGACACAGCTCATGCTGACGTTCCATATAAACTGCTCTGGCAAACAACGGCGCCAAGTAACTGAAATCTATGCCCAGTCCACCAGTCAGGTCAACCAGCATTTCCCCTTTGTCCTTGTTAATACCGTTTAAAAGCCGTTTAACCAAAGCTTGTTTATACAAAGCGGTAATCTCTGAGGAACATTGTTCAAGAGACAGTCGGGGAGGAAAAAGAATATCCTGATGCACGCTCCATGCCGGCAATTTTTTACGGGCAATCTGGCGTCCTTCTATCTGCTGCAGAGCCATCCGGACATCAATCCGGTCATCTGCCGGCATTTTCAAAGCCAGTTTCCGGACGTCCTCGTCCGCATGTTTAAGAATATAGTTTCTGGTTTCTTCGTTCAACATCATTTCAGGGAATTACTTTATAATGGGCGCGCGCTTCCGCACGACTGATAAAATTGAAATGCCACCACTCAGTACGCAATGCTTTAAAACCGGCCTGCCGCATGACCTGCCTGAGCAGTTCCCGGTTACGTTTCGCCTGAGGAGTCAACTGCTTGCGGGCCACTGCGGAAGATTCTTTGTCTATATGAGCCAGCGGCCCCAAATAGTCAATAACGGTCCCCATAGGCAAGGTATCTCCTTTTGCATCACATAAGGTCACATCTACCGCCATACCATAATTATGAAGTCCGCCACCGTTCTTAGGATTACTGACATAGATGTTCTTCGACGTACCAGCCACCACATTCCACATTTTCTGCTGAATATGCATCGGACGCGCTGCATCATATACTTTCAGATTCAGTTCAGGATGGGACTGGTGCAATATACGCTGGGCCTTTACCAGAGCCTTGGCCGCTTTGGGATGCAGATATGCTTCACGTAAATCTGTATACAATACTTGTCCGGTAAAATTATCCGCACGGGCATACATCAGACTGACCTGTATGGTTGAATCAACCTTCCGTACATCAACGAATCCTTTCTGAGCCATTTTTTGAGCCGTACGACTCAAAGGAGACTGGGCGGGACAGACCGAACAAGTCATTAAACTACACAAAAGAAGCATTTTACTACATATTTTCATTGCATTTTCTCCTTTATGTTTAAATCATTCAGATCAATGGCCTTTTATAACATTCTGCATCTGGGAAAGGCCATCATCACATCATTCAAAGATAATAGTTTTAGAAAAAAACGCCAAAAGAAAAACGGATTCATGGCAGCAAAAAACTACAAATTGAACCGTAATCAAACCAAATTGTATTAGCAATAGTTGCATTCCGTTATGTTAAATTCCCTTCTTTGTTATCATTGTTTTTCTTATTCTCCTTATCTTTGAATTTCATATCATTAACCTCATTACCATGAAAAAAGAAATGACAACCCGTTTTTTACATTGTTTTCTAGGTCTTTCCTTCATTGGGGGTATCGTACAGGCTCAGAATACATCTATCCAAATCAGTGATTCCGAGATAGAAAAGATGTATACCACTGAAACAATGAACCGAACCAGTGTACATGACCCTTCTGTAGTCTACGATGAGACCAGCAAACAGTATTATATCTTCGGATCACACATTGCCGTAGCACGTACCCGCGACCTGCAGAACTGGACATGGGTAAATGTACCCTGGGGCAGTATCAACGCTGATGGTGAAACCGTTTCAGGTACACCTTCTGTAGATGCGTTCCATACGAATCAAACCAAAGAAATCACCGTAAACGGACAAAGTATCAAGTTCGGTAACTTCGATGCGGCAGGTTGGTCGTGTGCCTTAGGTAATGGCAATGACTCAGACGGCTCCTTAACCGACTGGTCCGTAGAAGGCAACATGTGGGCACCGGATGTCATCTATAATCCGGTCATGAAAAAATGGTGTCAATATCTGAGTCTGAACGGTCCTTCCTGGAATTCCTGTATCATCCTTCTCACAGCAGATCATATTGAAGGCCCGTATATTTATCAGGGTCCTGTTGTCTATACCGGATTCAGAAACAATACGGACGAAAGAATCTCTTTTCACAAGACCGACCTGGAACTGGTCATCGGCCCACAAACATCCCTTCCGGACCGTTACAACAAGGGAAACAGCTGGGGGAGTTTCTGGCCACATGCCATAGATCCCTGCGTCTTCTACGATGAAGCAGGTAAGCTTTGGATAGCTTACGGTTCGTGGTCTGGCGGAATTTTCATGCTCCAACTGGATGAACAAACCGGATTGAGAGATTATAACGTGACCTACGACAGTGATTATGACAGTCTGCATGAAAGACTGACCTCCGATGCTTATTTCGGTAAGAAAATAGCAGGCGGTTATTATGTTTCTGGAGAAGGACCTTACATCGAACATATAGGCCGTTACTACTATTTGTTCATGAGTTATGGCGAATACGCTCCTGAAGGTGGATATGAAATGAGAATATTCCGTTCCGAAAATCCGGACGGCCCTTATAAGGACATCAACAATATTGATGCACGCTACTCCCAATATGCTCTCAATTATGGCATGAATGCCGATAACCGCGGCGAAAAACTGATGGGTTATTACAACAAATGGGGATTCATGAACGTAGGAGAGTGCAGTCAGGGACATAATTCTGCCATAGTAGCTCCGGACGGCAACACTTATCTGGTTTACCATACTAAGTTCAATGACGGTACGGTAGGACATCAAGTCAGGGTACACCAGCTGTTTGTCAACAGTAAAGACTGGCTGGTGGCAGCTCCATTTGAATATCAGGGAGAGAAAATCAGTAACGAGCAGATTTCCGGAGAAGAACTCTTCAGCAAGGCTGAGATAGCTGGAAATTACAAAGTACTGATCCACCCTTATGGCATGAATCATCGCCAGTTCCAGGAATCAGTTCCTTCATCCATTACCCTTCTTGAGGATGGCAGTATCCAGGGAGCATACACCGGAAAATGGAGCCTTAGGGAAGGAACATCTTATCTCACCCTCACTCTGAACAATCAGAAATACGAAGGTGTGGTTATAGAACAACACATGGAACCGACAACAATCAAAGCTTTGTGTTTCACGGCCTGCAGCCAAAGCGGTATCAATGTATGGGGATATAAAATGGAAGAGCCTTATGCCATAGCTTATGCTGTCAACAGTCTGCATCTGCCTTTCAACAACAACCAGGTCGTATCCAAGCATCTGCCTCTCTATGAAACCGAAGTACCTGAGGGGGTACACATGCAATGGACATCAAGTGAACCGGAAGTAATTTCAAATACCGGCATGTATAATCCGCAGGGACTGACTGAAGAACTGCCCGTGGAACTTTCTCTGAAACTGAGTTGCGGACAATATTACTGGACTAAGACTTATCAGGTGACAGCCAAAAGAGAAACAGCCCCGACAGGTGATTATCTCACCGGACTCAAAGCTTACTACAGCTTCGATCAGCAGCCTGTCATCAATGCTTATAACACATCGCAGAAGGCCATATTCAGGAAGGAAGGAAACAATCAGATTCCTGCTCTCCAGGAAGACAGCTCACGGGTAGGAAACGTCCTGCACCAATACTTTGGTGCATCAGGGAACTGCAGCTATACCCAGATGAGCAACTCTCTGAAAGATGTGACAGAAGAAGGAGCAACCATAGCCATGTGGATAAAACGTACTGACAACGTACCTTGGGATGCCGTCTGGTCATTCTACAATCCGGCTGCAAATACCCGTCTGTATTTTACAGGTAATGCCTATTTCGGCTTTAATGACGGACAAAACTGGCTTGACATCAATCATCCGTCATCGGTAACTTCCGACCTGATTCCAGTGGGAAAATGGACTCACGTGGCCGTCACGGTATCTAAAGAAAGCGGAGTCATGATTTATATTGATGGGGTCAGAATGCGCAGCATGACCTACGCAGGGGTCAGCCACGGCTCTGAGATCACATCACAAGTAGGCTTTGATTATGCTCTTCTCGTCGACTTCATCCGAAACTGCCCTCAATTCTATTTGGGATATGGTTCTTTCTGGGGTAGTGTTGATGTCAAAGTAGATGACGTCATGCTGTACAATCGGGCCCTTCCGGCTTCTGATATCCGTGCCCTGAATACCATGTGCAATCGTCTGACCGACTTTACCGTCGGTGAAGGAGGCACTTCGATCGAACAAGTCGAAACCGAGCCAGAAACGGACACCAGCGATCGTATTTACGATCTATCCGGAAAACGGACTGACCGACCACAGAAAGGTATTTATATCATGGACGGAAAGAAAAAGATCATACGCTAAAAACAGTAAAACCGAAAGCATCAGAAAAGCCGGCTTTTCTGATGCTTTCGGTTTTTATCCTTCCTGGATCTAATTGCCCAGCCATGATTGGACAATCTGCTCTGTCCTTTTCCACAATTCATCCTGCTGGACATGCGGAGTATATTTGGCAGACAAGGTTTTCGGATGCCCGCTGACAAACAAACGACCTGAAGTCCCAGCCCATTCCTTATCCAACAATAATCTGATTGCCGTATCGGCACCCTGTCTGGGTGTACGGATAAAAGGCCGAAAAAAAATATCCGTCAATGGATCAAACCACATGTGCATGGTGATCATATCCGTCGACACAATGCCCGGATCCGCTGCATTCACGGTGATCCCTCTTTCACATAGCTCGTCTGCCAACTTCAAAGTAAATAAAGTCAGAGCCAATTTGGTGTTGCTATAAATCGGTATACGCCAAAAAACACCTTTCCGCCCTTTAGTAAAAAAATCCGGAAAATCCAGTCTTCCTATAGCATACGTACACGACACCATATTGACTATACGACTTCCTCTATCCATTAATGGCAACAACTTTCGCGTCAGCAAATAAGGTCCTACATAATTGACACTAACCGTTCTCTCCAAGCCATCCACCGTTGTGTTCCGCGCAGTTTCCATGGTTCCTGCGTTATTCATCAACAAGCTGATCTTCTCCTTACGCTGTAACAGACGATCAGCAAATTCCGCCACCGTCGGCAGCGATGACAAATCCAGATATTCGCATACTATTTGCCTTTGGCCGGTTTCTACTATCAACTGTTGTCTGCGCTGAAGAGCTTTTTCCATATTATAACAAGCCATCACGACACGATATCCGGCCATAGCGACAGCACGGGTTATTTCCGTTCCCATACCTCCATCCGCACCAGTGATGACTGCCAGTTTCATTTCTGTCTCTGCCATATCTGTCACGTCCTTATCCTTTTTTCTCAATTTCAGCAATCTCCTTTCTTACATCTTCCGGCAAAGTCTCATTCAACCGGCAATGGCAGGCCATATCCTTGGAATACATCCTGGCTATGCAGTAATTACTGTGGTGGCAATCACAACGTGCCTGTTCTTCGTGGAACATACGGTTCACGAAATCGGGTTCATGAATCAAGGCACGTGCCATTTGGACAGCTTCAAAACCTTTATCCAATACTTCGTCTATCTTGTTCCTGGACACCAGTCCACCTACGTAAACCAACGGTATTTTGATACGCTGTCTGAATTTCAACGCATCCTCCAAGAAATAGGCTTCCTTAAATGGTACGGTAGGAATCATGTAACGCCCGGCAAGCCGGACACCATATTTCAACCACCAACAATCCATATAATGGGTCATTGTACGGATTGGCATCTCACCGCGCATTACATACATGGGTGCTTTACTGACAAAACCGCCACTCAACACCAATGCATGGGCACCACTCTGCGATAGCCGCTCTGCAACCTGGAGACTTTCGTCAATTTCCATTCCTCCCTTGAAACCATCGCGCATATTCATCTTTACCAAAACGGCCATATCCCGCCCGGCTGCAGACATCACTTCTGACATTACCATATCCATAAATCGCATCCTATTTGGCAAAGAACCGCCATATTCGTCTTTCCGGCGATTCGTATACGGCGAAAGGAACTGGCTGATCAGGTAACCATGTCCTGCATGGATTTCCACAGCATCAAACCCGGCTTCACGTGCCAAACGGACCGCATCGCCATAAGCACGTGCCATGGCTGGCAATTCTCCCGTACGCAACCCCCTCACAAAAGTTGGCGAATAAAGATTGAATCCCGTACTTGCACCAACCGGCACACAACCGCAAATGCGCTTATGCGACATATTTCCACAATGCCCCAGCTGTATGCTGGCTGCTGCTCCGGCTGCATGAATGGCATCTGTAAGTTTTCTCAAGCCAGGAATGATTTGCGGGCGCATCCATAGTTGCCTTTCAAATGACAAACCACTCCGGCATACTGCCGCATAAGCTACCGTTGTCATGCCTATGCCTCCTTCCGCCACCGAGCGATGGTAATCCAACAATTGCCTGGAAGGTGCATTACCTGGACACATACTTTCGAATGCTGCAGAACGTATTGTCCTGTTACGTATGGTCAATGGCCCGAAAGTGACAGGCGTAAACAATTTAGATTTCATGATATTATTTTAGCATGATTAATAAACAAAAGGAATAATCCGCTTTCTACGGCCGATCTTATCACCAAATTCCTGCCGATAACGCCGATGAATGGCATCTGCTCTAGGCACGAGATTGGCAAATGTCCACCATACAAAAACCCAAGCTGCCGGTGACGCGGTCAAAAGGGCAAAACCTGTCCACTCGACTAGCTCGCCCAAATAATTGGCAGAGGTGACGTAACGGTAAAAGCCTTTTTCAGGCAAATAATGCGCCGTATCACCAGGCTTTCTCAAATGGCGGATCACATGGTCTGAATGCCAATTAATAGCCAGTCCTGCAAAAAAAACGAACGACCCAATCATGGCTTGCGGACGAAGGAAATAATGCCAACCTTCAGCCGCATAATCAATCTCCGGAAAATAAAACAATCCTCCAGCCTGCATCACACCGTTCAATAAATTAAAAACAACACCCATAAACATAATGGACAACGGCATCTTGCTTTTACCTGTGATCAGAAGCGGAAAAACAAAAGAACGATGAAAATAATGAAATTCAAAAAGAAGAAAGAATAAAAAAGCCGGCCAAGTCCAACCGACATCACTTTGCCACCACAATATCAGCATAACGACAAACACCGGCATTTCCATCCACATCCAAGCCCAACGGTTATCAATGGCTAATCCCCACGATTTCGTTCTGAATATACCATAGCCTGCCTTGATGAAATAAAGCGCAATGAAAACAAAAAGTGCACATACACTCATGACCCTCAATAATAAATAAAAATATTCTGCCGTCATAAGCCAAACATTTACTCACCAGCAAATTTACGAAATTAGTTGAAAAAGCTCTACTTTTAATTACGCTTTATTATTTTCTGCTGCATATCATCAGGCTTATCACAATAAGTCGCTTAACGAAGTGTCCTGAAATGTAAGATATAAACTGATATACATACTGCCAGAATAAGAAGTAGAATTTCCAGGATCCAATAATCAAGAAGAAAAAAGACAGCATGCAGAATGGTCAGCCAGACCAGAGAAACAGAAATGATCTTTATCCTTAAAGGTATTGCCTTATGCTCACGAAAATTACGGATATACGGCCCTAAATGTGGATGATTAAGCAAAAGATGATATAAACGTGGTGAACTGCGAAAAAACAGAGCTGCAGAGAGAAGCAAAAAGGGTGTAGTAGGCAAAAGAGGTACGAAGATACCAATCACACCCAAAACACAAAAGAGGATTCCTAAAACGACATATACATACCTAATAATCGAAGACATCTGACCAATTTTTCTTTCAGGAACAAAAATAAGGATTAATCAGAAATGACATAAAATAAAAACAGTCTTTTTCATAAAGAAATATATAAAAACAGAAAATCCCTCCGGAACAGTGTGTCGTTCCGGAGGGATCTCTCTTGTCT
>OKVF01001153.1_pt1 | contig 22513 bp, 18 predicted proteins | sample 1604831 | NCBI WGS metagenome assembly OKVF01 (sample SAMN01760980, study PRJEB22395) | human gut metagenome
GCTGTCGGAAACCTACCACCGTAAGGTGGCATGGCGCCGACAGCCGAGCCTACAGATAACCGTACAGAAATTGGATAATGACCTCACGATGCTGGGCGACAAACTGAGCAAATCATTCGGAAACGTGAAAATGGCAGGGATATGAAACGGGAAATAATCACAACGGACAGCTATGGTAGAATTACCATACCATCCAATACAGGTAATATATGGATGAATGAAATGGAGTTGGTAGAGCTGTTCGGGGTAATCGCCCCGACGCTCCGTGCCGCCATCCGTGCCGTGTACAAGTGTGGAGTTTTGAATCCTCTTGAAGCTGAAAAACGTATCAAGCTGCCCAACGGCTATTATGCGGACATGTATGCCTTGCCGATGGTGGTGGCACTCGCTTTCCGCATTGACACGTCAGGTGCCGCAACGGTTCGCAATGCCCTGCTGGAAAGATTGTGCCGACGAAAAGAAAAACAAGTCCTGCTGGTGTCAGTGAATAACAGAATGCCGAATAAATGTTAGAATGAACTTTTTATGTTCAGTCATTTGATGATTAACGGTTTAATCTGACGTAGTGACGACATGAAGTCATTAAATCTGTAAATCAGTGCGTCAGTCAATCTGTAATTATCTGCAACAACCAGTCCCCGAAGAAGTGCATATTCCACGACTTCGGGCTTTCTTATCTCCTTTTACCTGAAAGAGCAACCCGTTTATACTGCATTTTCTTTTGGCATGACCTATTTTGCGCCGTTCCGCATAGATTTGCGTATCAAGTTTTACCGACACTTCCGTAGCTTTGCAACCATGTTTAATCCGTTGCCGACAGAATGTAGGCAGCACTAAAACCTGTATCAAGAACATGAAGAAAAAAGGATGCATATCATTTGGTTATCAGTGTATTATCCTATCACCTCATCAATTCGTCGGATTTTTATCTACCAACAAGTCTGCCGAACAAACGGACGGAAGTAAATGCCACTATCCGCAGGCTGGTCGGACATCCGACCTGCCCGCTGTCCGACCGGCCGACAAGGAAAGGCGTATCATATCGACGACAAGAAAAGGTCTGCCTATCCGCTGGTACTCTCACAGGCTTTTGAGAATAGAAAAGCCATAGCTCATTAGGGCATTTTCTTTACGCAGTGCAAGCACAGCTAAAAATGCCCCAATGAGCCAACGGGGTTACACCCCTCTGGACACCCCCGTTTGCCATGCGGCATGACCGCAGCGGACGGAAACCAACAAACCAGATTGTCAAACCTGAAAACGAAAAACAAGCATGGGGTATATAAGCATTCAAATCAACAAAGCGAAAGGCTCGGCTGACACGGGCGCATCCGACCACATAGAACGTAAGACCATACCCAAGAACGCAGACCCTACACGTACACATCTCAACTGTGAACTGGTGAAGTTTCCCGATGGAGTGTCCAACCGTACCGAAGCGATAAGCCACCGCATCCGCACGGCTGGCATCAAGCGGAAGATAACCCCCGACCAAGTGCGGGCAATTAGAATCGTACTTTCGGGTACGCACGAGGATATGATGAAAATACAGGACGAGAGCAGACTTGACGAATGGTGTGATGACAACCTTCAATGGCTTCATCGCACCTTCGGCAAGGAAAATACCGTTTCGGCAGTCCTGCACATGGATGAGCACACACCGCACATACATGCCACGGTTGTACCGATAGTAACAGGAGAGCGAAGGAAAGCCAGGAAGAAGCAGGAAGATGGTAAACGCTCGTACCGCAAGAAAGCCAATACCGTGCGTCTGTGTGCTGACGATGTATTGACACGTGAGAAGCTGGTAACATATCACGACAGTTATGCAAAAGCAATGGAGAAATATGGCTTGCAACGTGGTGTGCGTGGCTCGGAAGCACGGCATACGACAACCGCCCAATACTACCGTGATTTGAAACGACAGACGGGTGAACTTGAAGCCAATGTGCAACAGTTACAGACTGAGCAGCAACAGGCAGAGCAACAGCTTGACGAGGTAAGGCAGGAAGTCAAGTCGGAGAAACTGGAAGCTGCCAAGACGGAAGCGAAAGCCGCATTCGTGGCAAAGGTCGGTTCTCTTTTGGGCGGTGGTAAACTGAAAGAGTTTGAACACAGGAATGAAGATTTGCAAAACCGCATAAAGGAACTTGAAGAAGAAGCCGTACAACGAGAGGTACAACATACCAAGCAGATACAGGAAATGAAAAATGCTTACGAACAGCAGTACCGAAAACTGTCAGAATTTACGGATTTTGTCAAACGCTACTTCCCTTATGTGGAAAAGCTGATGCCTACTATCAAGTTTTTGCGTGATACTCTGAATTTTAGCGATGAGCTAATCAAAAAGCTGTGTATGTTTAAGGATGTCACCATTAAAGGTAAACTCTATTCTTCTGAATTCCGACAGCACTTTAAGACTGATGGTTCGGTTTGCTCGCTTAAAGAGACCTCGGATGGGAAATTTGATCTCAAAATAGACGGCATTTCACATGTAAACTGGTTTAGACGCAAGAAAGACGGGTTATGGAAGCATTGGGATTACCGACAAAAATGCAAAACAGAGGTATTAAGTTGTAAATCAAAATAAAGTCCGTGATAGTTGGTCACATATCACGGATTTTTTATACTTTTGTATTAGGATTGGGGCAACCCTTTCCAAGACATACGAGAAAAAAGAAGAAGCGTTATGCTCATCTTGTACTTGAAAACGTAGGAAATTTTCAAATTGGATACAAGGATAGCATAGTGGTTCTCACGCTATAGCGTGGGCTGCTATTGTTACACCCGTATCCGAGGTTTCCTACGACCTTCAAGTAAGAGTGTGGCATACAGTTCACGCTTTTAGTTGGATAATATGTGAAACTTATAAACAAATGGAACAGATTAAGAAACTTCTATTTATTTTCGTGTTGATACTAGTCTCATCAGCACAAGAATTATCTGCACAGATATCTCCTACTAATGTGCAAGAATTGATGTCGTATTTTGAAAGCCATATCCAAAGCCTTGATCCAATAGAAGGTGTATATGATGTAAACATTGAGCAGTGGGGCGAAAATGCTTACCAAGAGTTTCCATCAGAAACAACAAACCTAACAATGTTAGTATACAAAAATGTGAACGGAGAATTTAAGGTTTTTAAAAATGACCAAGTAACAATAAAAAAGATAGGAAACACACCCGTATATAACTATAATCTATTTTGGAAAGGAAGTAATGTTACAGATTCGAAACGTTTTGTTCTAAAAGAAAGTACTTTTTTTGATGTCAAATACTCTATCCCAGACAGACAACTACGCTATGATATGGGACGTAATTATCAAGCAGGTTTTAAAGTACATTTTAAATGTTCATTTATAAAAACTTATCCTACTGTTGATATGTATGTAAATGACATTGAAGATGAAAATATTAAAAATCCTAAAGAGTGGTCTGGAACTGGATTTGCTTTAAACAATGGATATGTTGTAACGAACTATCATGTAATTGAAAATGCCAAATCAATATCCATTAAAGGAATAAAAGGAGACTTCACTCCTAAATATAATGCAATCATTATTGCTACTGATAAATACAATGACCTTGCATTATTACAGATTTCTGACAATAATTTTAAAGGTTTTGGTTCAATTCCCTATAATGTTAAAACATCTGTTTCTGATGTTGGCGAGGATGTCTTTGTTTTAGGTTATCCTTTGACTAGTACAATGGGAGATGAGATTAAATTAACAACAGGCGTCATAAGCTCAAAAACAGGATTTCAAGGTGATGTCTCCTTATATCAGATTTCAGCTCCTATTCAACCAGGCAATAGCGGTGGTCCTTTGTTTGACAACAAGGGAAATCTTATTGGTATTGTGAACGCCAAACACAAGGATGCAGAAAATGTAGGATATGCAATTAAAACGTCATATTTAAAAAATCTAATTGAAAGTTCAATATCTAATTCGATATTACCCAATAATAATCAAATAGCAGGACAACCATTAACTGGGAAAGTAAAAAATCTAAAGAATTATGTTTTTATGATTATATGTTCAAAATGATATATACGCAAATTTTTACTATAGGATTATTGCAATAGTTTATGTCCAACTCAACCAATAAGTTATTCAACAATCATACTTCTGATAATATTTTTCAGGAGTTTGAACAGAGATTTAGGTCTATATTATATCAGAAATACACTCATTTAAGTGCGTTGTGCATAGATTGTTACACCGTTTCTCAATACAAACTACAGGAAAATGTTCCTCTAATCGAAGGGCTAAGCAACGACACATTTGCATATTCTATTGATGTCAAATCTGATGGAGTTCAGCGTGCTGTATTTGTAGCAATTATTCTCTCTCCTGAACTATATGAGTTTTAATTTCACTGAGATGGAAAAGATGGCAGCAATTGCCCATGAAGTAGGTCACATAATTCATTATTTTAATGAAGCTTTAAGTACAGCTGGTACTATGATGATTGAAATAAAGGCTGATGAGGTTGCAGCCCAATTAGGTCTAGCAGAACCCTTAAAGTCTGTCCTTCATAAATTAAAATCATCAAAACAATATTCAAAAGAGCAATGCCAATTAATGGATTTAAGAATACAGATGTTGAATTATTACAATGTTTCTTGATTCACTTAAAATTCAATTTTAATCTCCGATTTTAAAGAAATAGTATTACCTTTGCATCAGAAAGAGTTATTTGAATGCAATTCATGACAGAACACTGCAAATGGCACAGTTGCCAAATCATTACCTCAAAATCGGGTAATTCTCCCAAAGCCCTTATTATAAGGAAATAAGAAAGGCCATTACAAACTTACAGAAATTTATTGTATGGCCGATAATTTTTGCAAGGAATTTGTGTTGCAACAGGAAAAATATATGCTTGAGAATAAGAAAACCAAGCATCGTAACAAGCCGAACCGTATGAGTGATGCTGAGATTATGGTTATTCTAATTCTGTTTCACTCCGGTGGTTTCCGCTGTTTCAAACATTACTACAAGGAATACGTCTGTAAACATCTGAAACATCTTTTTCCGCATCAGGTTTCTTATAACCGTTTTGTGGAACTGGAGAAGGAAGTGCTGCTTCCCATGACCATCTTCATCAAGAAAGTCCTGCTGGGAACCTGTACCGGCATCAGTTTTGTCGACTCCACTCCTTTACGTGTCTGCCGTAACCAAAGAATCCTTTTCATAAGACATTTAAAGGACTTGCCGAGCGTGGAAAATGTTCTATGGGATGGTTCTTCGAATTCAAACTACATCTGATAATCAATGACAAGGGGGAAATTCTCAATTTTATGTTTACTCCCGGGAATGTGGATGACCGGGAGCCTTTGAAGCAAGGTAATTTTCTGGAAAACATCAAAGGAAAACTATGTGCAGACAAGGGATATATTGGCCTGGCTCTCTTCGAGAACCTTTTCCTTAATGGCATTCAGCTTATCACTAAAGTTAAAAATAATATGAAGAACTCGCTGATGAGCATTGCCGACAAGATCCTGCTCAGAAAAAGGGCCTTGATTGAAACGGTCAATGACGAGCTGAAGAACATTGCACAGATAGAACACTCCAGACATCGTTCGTTCAATAACTTTATAGCCAACTCTTTGTCGGCTATAGCAGCATATTGCTTTTTTGAAAAGAAGCCCGCCATTGATGTAAACTTTGTCAATGACGGACAACTGTCTATTTTCTAATTTTATATCGAACTCACGTTATTTTAACTCCAATGCAATAATACTCATGGCCGGCATTTTGACTGTCAGCTTACCCTTGGAAATCTTGAAGTCCTTAAAATCAACAGGTTTCACTGTCTCCGGTTTTTCAAATGAATTAAGAGCATCTACTGAAGTTGCCGTAAGTATCTGTCCGCTCACTGTCTTTTGCTTTAAACCGCCAAGATCTATCGTAACATTCTCTTTGTCCTTCAAATCCACATTGGCAAGAGAAATATGAACAACTCCCTGAGCATTGACAGACGCAGTAGCACTTACCAATGGCATCATACGCGTTTTACCTTCCTTACCCATTTCCGCTCTGACAGACATGGAGTCACACTTCAGTTCCATCGGAATAAATGTGGCATCCTGATGTACATTATACATCTTGAAAACGTGATAAGAAGGTGTCAGTACCATACGGTCTCCCTTTGTCAATATCATACTCTGCAGCACATTAGCAATCTGTGCAATATTAGTCATCTTGATACGCTCCGTATACTTATGGAAAACATTCAGCGACAAAGCTGCCACAAATGCGTCACGCATTGTATTCTGCTGATAAAGATGTCCGCTAATGGTTCCTGGTTCCTCATCCCACCAGGTGCCCCACTCGTCTACCATCAGTCCCACACGTTTACGTGGATCATATTGGTCCATAATTTTGATATGGGCTTTCAGACAATTCTCTATATCAAGACATTTACCCAATGTCCAATAATAGTCTGCCTCTGTAAAATCTGTTGCCGAACCCTTACTTCCGCTCCATCCGGACACTGTATAATAATGTAATGACAAACCATCCATCAGTCCTCCCGCTTGTTTCATCAGCGTTTCGGTCCAATGCAAATCATATTCACCTGATCCGCTGGCTATTTTAAATAGTCTATTACCGTTATAACTGCGACAATAAGTCTGATAACGACGGTAGAGATCAGCATAGTATTCCGGACGCATATTGCCGCCACATCCCCAGCTCTCGTTACCCACACCTATATATTTTACCTTCCAGGGTTTCTGCCTGCCATTGGCTTTACGGAGTTTGGCCATCGGACCGTCTTCTGCCGTCATATACTCTACCCACTGGGCAGTCTCCTTCACGGTTCCGCTACCCACATTCATAGAAACATAGGGCTCACAACCCAACAATTCACAAAGATTAAGGAATTCATGTGTACCGAAACTGTTATCCTCAACTGTACCTCCCCAGTTATTATTGACCATTCTCGGGCGGTTTTCCTTCGGACCTATTCCATCCATCCAATGGTATTCATCGGCAAAACAGCCTCCCGGCCAACGCAAAACCGGTACTTTCAGATCCTTCAACGCCTGAAGTACGTCGTTACGGTAACCATCCGTATTAAGAATGTCTGAATTTTCACCTACCCAAAGGCCACCATAAATACATGTACCAAGATGCTCGGCAAATTGCCCGTAAATTTCTTTGGGGATCTGCACTTTAGCCTGTTCCGGGAATAAAGTAACCTGCGCTTCTTTCTGCGCAAACAGAGGCATTGCTCCAATCAGCAAAGCCATTCCAAACAAAGGTTTGATTTTCATAGTCTGAACTCTTATTATTTGTTTACAATTCGCAAACATACATAAAAAAAGTGTAATGACCACATTTTTGCCTTTTTTTTACCTGAAACAGCTAATTTCTTTTTCTTTCAATATCTCCAAACAAATCAAAACACACTTCGTATATTTCAATCGACATTATTATCCTAATACCCTTATTACCGTTTTTTCAAGGCTATTCCGGATAAAATATGTAACTTTGCAAAGTTTAATTTAAGCATCAAATATTATCATGACAACAATGTTACCCAAAAGGAAACGGGCACTTATAGCAGTAGCCCTTCTCCTCCTTATCCTGCTGATTCTGGTATACCGATGGTTCCTTGGTGCAGCGTTCAATCTTGACCACACGGCCTATATCTACATTGACAACGATGATACGAAAGATTCCGTTTATGTCAAGATAAGCCAAACAGCCAATCCCAAAAGCATGATAGGATATACCATTCTATCTGCCATTTCACCTAACCATATTAAAAGCGGAAGATATGCGGCTACGGCTGATGAAAATATGATCAGTTTCTACCGCAAGCTGAGAAGCGGAAGGCAGACTCCGGTCAGTCTGGTCATTCCCAGCGTACGGACAATGGATCGATTGGCAGCCGCTCTCGACAAAAAACTGATGTTGGACTCAGCAACCGTTGCGCGTGCTTTCACCGACTCTGTATTCTGCAGCAAGTATGGATATGACACCGCAACACTGGCATGTCTGTTCATTCCCAATACATACGAAATATACTGGAACACAAGCCTGGAAGATTTCATGCAACGAATGATCAAAGAAAACCAGAATTTCTGGTCGGACGAACGTCTGAACAAAGCACACGAAACCGGTCTGTCCTGCAACGAAATCATTACGCTCGCTTCCATAATTGACGAAGAAACCGCCAACAACGCCGAAAAACCGATGGTAGCCGGCATGTATCTTAATCGTCTTAAACAAGGTATGCCTCTACAGGCCGATCCTACGATTAAATTTGCACTCAAGGATTTCAGCCTCAGACGTATTTATCACAATCACCTCAACATAAACAGTCCTTACAACACTTACCGTAACATCGGTTTACCTCCGGGCCCTATCCGTATTGCCAGCATAGCCGGTATTGACGCCGTCCTTAACCACGTCAAACACGACTATCTCTATATGTGCGCCAAAGAAGATTTTTCAGGTACACATAATTTTGCACGTACTTATGACGAACATTTACGCAATGCCGCACGCTATTCTGAAGCACTCAATAAAAGAGGCATCAAGTAAAGTAATAAGCACATGTGTATAAAATCCAGTAGGAGGAGAACTTTGTTTTCCTCCTACTGGATTTTTCTGACCAAAAGATTAATCCATATTTACTTCCATCCTTCCTTACGTATTTTTTCATTAAGCTCTGCGACAATATCATTGTAGTCTGCACGTTGACCACAAACCAGAATGACTGTTAATGGATATTTATCTACGATATGACTCATCAGATCCTGATAAGATGGTGCTTTAGGCAAAGCTATATATTCTTCATAAGTATAAGACAGGAAAGCTACAGTAGGTCCTATACCTCTGTTGTCTAACCAGAAACCTTCTTCCAGCGGAGTAGGCAATGTGGGTTTACCATTGCGCAATAGATCAGAAGGTGACGGATAGGACACGATACGACTACGGCTTTCGTCCATCAGTACGGGAACTTGCTTTGAGTAGTCTTTTTTCATTTTATAAATATAAACTGTAGAAGATACTGTTCCTGTTTGGTTATTAGCCGGTTTGAAAGTATTGGTACCGACAATTGGTTTGAAAGATATCGGTTCCTTGTTTTGTTGAGGAACATTTTGAGAGTTACACGCTGTAAGTATTGTTGCACAGGCTATCGACAAATATCGGCTTACAGTATTTTTCTTATTACATCCTTTCATGAGTTGGCTGTTTGTTTGAATGCCGCACGGAATCCCCGTGCGGCTATATTATGAACTTATTTACAGATCCTCAGCGTGTAGGTTCTGTTGTCATCAGTGAGGATATTCACTAGATAGCTCCCCTTATTCAATCCAGATACAGTGATAAGATAGCCGTTTTGGGTTTTCACAGGTGAATCAGTCGTATAAATTCGGATGCCGGATAAAGTATATATGTCCGTCCGCACCACATGGCCACCATAGTTAAAACAAATTGTTGGTTCGCCGGGTGTCGGATAATATACCGGTATATCAGATGAAACCGTTTTAATTAATTCTACATCAGTTGGTTTCGTAATGGAAAAGTTACCTGACCACAAGACTGCATTATTATAATAAAGTATTCTGTATTCTCCTTCAGGATAATCAGCCTTGATTTTAATAGCGTATGGATTAGGCTTGTCTTTTTCGGCAAACAGGTCTACGGTCTGGTAATGTACAGTCTGACCTTCTTCATTTAAAATATAGATTTCGAGAACATTTGAAAGTAGGTCTGCTTCTTCTCCTTTTGCGAGGCTTGCTGTGAATGTGCAGGTGATTGTTTCACCTTCTCCATATGAGACTTTATCCAAGCCGCATGCAGACAGTTCAAAAACATGTGTAACAGAACCTGTCCTTATTTCACTTGTTAACGGTTCACCGAGTATTTCATAGGCTGCTTCGTTAAACCATGTAGGATAAAACTGATAGTTTCCGTTTTTTTCAACCTGCAACGTAGCTTGTCCCACAAGGGTTGTGTCTTGTCCAGCCCGCAGCAACACGTGTCCGCAATAGATGTTTTGAGAGATTTGAGAAAGCTCATCGTCTACTATTGACAGATATATCGGAGCGAAAAATTCATGACCTATAGAAGGATTGCACACTTTGATTTCAAACTGAAAGGACAAGCTGTTATAAGTAGGAGACTTTATGTTGACATAAGCCACAGGACGTTCTGCAATGCTATTGTTTGAAATCCAATAATAACTTCCGTCGTTATTCACATTAAGGGTATAATAAGGATTGTTGCATTGCAGACCATTTACTTTCATCCATTGTGTATCATCTTGGGCTTTGGTAGCTGCGTAAACCTTATATTGGCCGGTAGCCAGCTGAATAGGCATAAGTAGGGATATATCCAATTCTTTGTAACCGTAATATGAAGGCAATGAATTGATTTCGACTTCTTCGCTTAACAAAGAGATGCTACCGTTGTTTTCTGCAACAATTGCAATTGAGCCGTCATAGACGTATCCGTGATTGTATAAATTGGTTATAATGATCCTGTCATCCTCAATGTACATATCATCCGAGAAAAACTGGGGCTGACGTGAGCAAGTCTTGTCTGTGGCTGGTTTAAAGCCATAAAGCATGCTTTGTGAAAAAGAGAAACCGTTACTCGCGTTGTTGCCATTTCCCTGCAGATTAGGATTAAGCGAGAGTATTTCGTAATAACCGTTATTATAGCCTCCCCAACCCCAATTCACATGTACAAATCCTTGAGAATCATAGCCATCAAGTACAAAAGCATGACCACCTATATTAATATCATCCCCACAGTAATAAACAGGGTAGCCGTTGGCCAGACTTTCTTTAATCATTTGCATCCATTCTGAAGACGGATAGTTGGCTCGTGTGGCATGAATCATATACGGATTATATTTAAGATTCTCTATTAATCCTAAAAGAGCTTCTGAATAATAAGCCCATGAATTATTCAGGCTGTAATCCATTTTTGAGGCGACTCCGCAGGCTTTCATTAAAGTTGCAACAGCATCTGCTTGTTTTTCGTTATAAGCTTCATTATCATAGGCAGGCAATATATTATCCCAATCAAACGGAGTGGCATCATAGTTGAATGAACATTCTTGTCCTATTTGGGATGATGTATAGGTTTTATATCCTTCTCCTTGGGCAGGATACTGATAATAACGCATAATAGTAGCCATAGCAGTAGCAACACAACCGGTTACACAGAACTTGCCGTCAACCGTCGGACATTGTCGATTATAAGGATCTCCCTGATTATAACTGATGCTACCTAGCAAAGGAAGAACTTCAGAAGGAGTGTTTGTACTGCTATACGACAATCGGCTTGCTTCTGCTGTTGAATCCATGGATCCGGCCAATAATGAATAAGCCTTTAGCCACATTTTCAAATTATCTGGCATTTCTTCAACACAGAACCTGTTGTCAAAAGAATAGCCCAATACATCGCCCATGCGATCATCGCCCGAGATAATAACAAATGCTTTTTCTCCATAGTTGTAAGCATACCAGGATGCTTGAGTTTCATTGACAGCACGTTTCTTCGCACCTTCCAGATCATGTGAGGTAGCAATAAGAGACAGAGTTTGCGGCGAGCGCAGTATTGCTATACGATGCCCCTGCATAAAATGTTCTGCCATTTTTCTGGCTTGTAACTCACTTCGTGGCGCACTCCAAATGTTTGATACGTAAAAAAAAGATAGTAAAAAAAGTAAGAGATGCTTCATAGTATGTTTCTGATTAAGGTTTTTATAATAGCTTTTAGTCTGGTTTATAGTTTTTTTAAGGTTTAAGGACTTATTGGCAAATATACTAATTAATTTGACAAGTTAATATTAAGAAACAGTAAAAAGCTTCTTATAATATGCTTTTTTATGACAAAACAAGTTTCCTGTCAATTTTCACTTTACTTATCAGTTTTTTTATATCATCACTTCGCATTTTTTTTATAATTTTGTTTATAGTAAATAAACAGAAAACAGTCAACAATTATCAAGTTGCAACCTTCTAAATATCTTATAAGTTCATTCAGATTCAAACAACTGAGAATAAGTTCTAATAGGCCTTCTTTGTCAAAACAGTACTTCCATAACATTCTCTTTGGACATACTCATAGAAGTAGACATCTCCTCAAATCATATTCGGATATTAATCTTTTTCTTTAAAAGTATTCCTTAGCTTAGTTCGTCAATCCACTTGTTTAGCAACACTTCTTTCATATTCCATTTCATGAAGGCATATACTATTCCTATTATCTGGACTCGTTCAAAACTTACATTCGTTAGCTAATATCCTATAAACAATTCAAGGCCGGGCAATCACTATCCAGCCTTGAACACATTCTAACTTAACTAATATATGAAAAAACCTGTTTTTTACCTTAACAACCTACCTTTTTTATATATTGAAATGATTAGCGACTACTGTATATATATATATATCGAAATGATTAGCTACACAATCTGATTACGCGTTTACGTATACTCGTTTTTGCCCGTTTGATATTGTATTCGACACTGCGGTCAGTAATATGATATTTCTTTGCTATCTCCCTGTATGTACATCCCTCCTCATGAAAATCATAAAAAATAGCCTTTCTGGATGCCGGAAAACGTTTTATCGTTTCACCGATAATCTGGAACAGTTCTTTATGACACATCTCTGTCAACTGGTCATCTGTGATACTGTCAAGAGAAAGAGCGACTGTTGACAGCACACGTTCTGCACGCAACCGTCTGCGCAACACATCCCAGGCCTGATTACGAAGCATCGTATAAAAGTATGAACTGATACTATATTGGATATTTGCCCCATCTCCCATTTCTATCAAACGAAGAAAAACATCACTGACAATATCCTCGCATTCCTCCACATCCAATTGCGTAATAGAACGAACGAAGAATACAGCCTTGTTATAGTGCTTCTCATACAATGTTGCGTAATCTAATTCATTTTTCATGATATTCTAAGGTTATTTCGTTTCTCGATGCAAAAGTAATTTCCGTTCTTTTAAAAGGCACGACAGAATGTTGCGGATGTATGTACGAGATGATGCTATACTAGCAAATACAACATTTTATACATACATCTGCAACATTCCGTACATATAAAACCTTCATTTTTTACCCCGACTTGCATATAAAAAACATTTTTAACACTTATCTTTGTATATCAAAAAACAATCAATGCCATGAAACGCTTTCTGATTTATCTGCTTTCAGGACTGCTCTGTCAGGTTTCTTTCTGCAACGGACAACAACATCTGTTCAGACTTCTCAATACCCAAAACGGACTATATAACAATCAGGTCCGCTTCATTCAACAACTCACAGACGGACGTATACTTTCCTATACGGAAGGTATGTTTAATCTATACAACGGATTTTATTTCGAACAGTTATCCTGTGACCTTACCCACACTATTCCACTCGGCATGCACAACCAATGTACGGCTTATGACGGGGGAAACGGTCTTTTATGGGCAAAAGACTTTTTCAGACTTTACCTGTTCGATACCCGTACATACAGATTCTGCACGGACATCAAGGAAAGGTTTAAGAACGCACAGATAAAGGAACCGTTCAGGGACTTTATTCTGGATGATGACAAAAACGCATGGATCATCACTGAATCCGATCATCTTTACCGATATGACTGGAAAAATAAAGCCAAACTCATATACCAACTTTCACCTGAAGAGAAAACAGAAGGTATCAAAATCCAGGAAGTCATACAAGGCGGTCCTTTTCACCTGATCTTCATGAACAACGGCCGCATATATTGTTGGGAAGAAAAAACTGCACGGATCATTTCTATCGACGACACCCATAATGATGGCGTCCCATCGGACTATTTCCGCGTAAAAGGACTCCGTCAAGATACCCAACACCTTCTTTTGGCTTTCGGAAATCAGACCGGCATACTATACCAATATAATATTTATACGAGAGAATGGAAAAAAATCCTGGAATGCCAATATATCAATGATATTCAGAAAGACCAGAAAGGACAGATCTGGCTGGGCGGAAAAAGCGAACTTTTCTGTCTTTCTCCCGATTTGAAAATACGTCTTCAGCTTGACCGTTTCCAATTGCTCCATAACGGTACAGTCAGCGATGACATCATGTCCATTCTTATTGACAGCAACCAACAATTATGGCTTGGCATGGGAGCCAGCGGCATTCTGCAAGCCATATCCTCGGAAAATTATCTCCAGAACTATCCTAATCTGGCGTCATCCCATGCAGCCAGCAATCTGATCCGTTCACTGCAACCTTACAACAAAAACGAACTTTTGGCAGGTACTATGGGCGGTTTATTCCTTTTCAATACTTCCGACAAGACCTATCGCGTCTTCCGGAATGAATTGTCAAATACCTACTGCACCGACATCAAACGCGACAACAACGGGCGTTACTGGATCAGCAGTCGACGTGGCCTTCTCTGCCTGGATGGTAAAGCAGTCACCATCTACAACAGGCAGCGTCTCAAACAGATGACATCTGAGATTGTCCGTTTCAGTCTCCCACTAGCAGACGGCCGCATATTATTGTGTAACGGTCTGAAAGATATCATTCTCTTCAACCCCGAAACAGGACACTGTATCCGTCCTGATCTCCACTCACCTGAATTCGAACGATGTCGTGCACTCAGCTTCGCCATCGAAATCACACCCGGACAAATCATCCTGGGAAGCCAAAGCGGTATATTCAGTTTCCACACAGACCGTAATAAACTAACTGACCTTGATTGGGTCAAGCCTTGGGAAAAATTCAGCAATAAATATAATTGTGCCTATATCAAGGACAACCGCCTATGGATAGGTACACAAAACGGCCTGCTTTACCATAACTGTATTACAAAACAAACTGTCAGACTTAGTACTGAAGACGGTCTTCCCAACAACTGTATACAAGGGATCATCAGTACGCCAGAAAATGACTACTGGATTTCCACCTCCAACGGTATAAGCAAGCTAAAGCCACAGAATGACAGTAGTTTCGTAGTAGTGCGTCTAGGCAAAGCCGATGGTGCACCGTCATGCGAAATGATGGAACAGTCCATAGCCATCATGCCTGACAAGCATGTCTATGTAGGAAGTGTCAATGGCATTACAGATATTTCTCCAGAAACAACAACCTATCCCGACAAAACACTCAAACCTTATCTGGTAGGACTGCGTATCATGAATCATGAGATCAATAACGAAGGTATTTTCCAAGACCGCCAGATTCTGCCGGAAGGTATGACTCATACCAATAAAATCATACTCAAATACAACGAAAACTTCATTGATTTCAGATTCTCTGCTCTCAACTATGAGATGCCACAACGTACCTATTACCGCTATCGGCTGGACGGTATAGACAAGACATGGAATTACAGCATCTCAGCCACAGGATTGTGTACAGCTTCATATACCTCGCTCTCTCCGGGAACTTACCATCTGCAAGTCCAGGCCTCCTTGGGGCCTGAAAAATGGGGAGAAACCAACGAATGGATTCTGGAAATCAAACCACCTTTTTGGAAAACATGGTGGGCATATACCCTATATACCATTCTGTCCATCGCACTGGCTGCTTTCATCATCGAACTATACATCGCAGATAAACGGTCTAGAATGATTGCTGAACAGGAAACCCTGAAACGACAAAGGGAACAACAGCTTGATGAACTCAAATTCAGATTTTTCACCAATATCAGTCATGAATTCCGTACCCCACTTGCACTGATCATCACACCTTTGGAGCTTTTGATCAAACGGACTACAAACGAAAGCATCAAAAACGAATTGGAAAAGATCCTGCACAGTGCCAAGGATCTGCTCAGCTTGGTCAACCAGCTGCTCGACTTCCGACGACTGGAACAGAAAGGCGAACAACTGAAACCGGCTGCCGTATCAATCAAGTCCTTCATCGAGAGCAACGTATCACGATTCAACGAACTGACCAAAGAGAAACACATTAACCTGGTGTGTGAATGCCAGTTTACAGACGAAGACATTTTTTATCTTGATTCCGAAAAAATCACCCGTGTAATCAACAACCTGCTCTCCAATGCCATCAAATTCACTTCTGAAGGAGGACTGATAAGCATACAGGCAGGATGGACCGGTATCAGCCAGACCCATCCGGAACCGGATGGTATCAGTATATCAGTCAGTGATACAGGTATCGGCATACATAAAAAAGATCTCAATAACATATTTGAAAGGTTCTACCAAAGCGACAATCAAAATGACGGCGAACATCTCAACACCGGCAGCGGTATAGGCCTGCATTTGAGTAAAGGTTACGTGGAACTTCATCATGGTACCATTAAAGCAGAAAGCGAAGAGGGCAAGGGAAGCCGATTCACAATATGGCTGCCTTTATCCGAACATGCCGTCCAGGAAAAAAGCACTGTCACACAACAACAAACCACAGGTTCACTTCCAAATGACAGCCAATCCACTTCATCCGAAGTACAGAACAGCAGTCCAACAGAAGAAGCCAATACCATCCTCATCGTTGAAGATAATGAGTCATTCCGCCATTTCATGCGTGAACTATTACATAACGACTATAATATCCTTCTTGCCTCTGACGGACAGGAAGGACTCGAAATGGCACAACACTACAATCCTGATCTCATTATCAGTGATGTCATGATGCCCCGCATGGACGGCTATGCCCTTTGCCGTGCAATTAAATCAGACGCCCAATGCAGCCATATTCCTTTCGTTCTGCTGACCGCCAAGAATTCCTCTGAGAGCCGGAGCGGTGCCTATGATGCCGGAGCAGATTCCTTCATTGCCAAACCGTTCGACATCGATGTGCTGACAAGCAGAATACATCAGTTGCTTGAACAAAAACTCAAACGTCAGGACAGCTTCATCCATGAAGTAAAAATTGATCCTAAAGAAATTACTATTTCAGATATTGATGAAGAGTTTATCAAGAAGGCCGTTGACTGTGTGGAAAAAAATATCGAAAATCCAGATTACAGTGTAGAATCCCTTAGCACAGACATTGGTGTTGACCGTTCTCATCTTTACCGTAAAATGCAGGCTATAGTCGGACTCAAACCATCTGAATTTATCAGAAATATCAGACTGAAACGGGCTGCCTACCTCCTTGAAAACAGCAAATATCCTGTCCAACAGATTTCTTTGATGGTGGGATTCAACACACCCCGCTATTTTTCTCTTTATTTCAAGGAAACGTACGGTATGACACCTTCCCAATACCTACAACAGAAACGGGCTCAAAATAACCGTCATTCTGAAGCATAAACCGTACCCTGACACGAAAAAACGAAGGAAAATGCGTTGAAAGCCATTTTGGGGTCCCAGGACTTACCCCAAAGGTGAACAAATGTACTTGATATCCACTTCTTCACCACGGGATATAACATACTGGAAAGCAAAATATTACATGTGAATCGCACCCCTTCACTTCTTTCATTGCCCTCTTCACCCTCTACAATGCCGATACAGCCACTATCGGGGTCTGTTCCGACTCAAAAAAGTATACAGGGATGAGGAGCGCAAATACAGCGCAAAACCTTCAGGAAGGGTATCAGATATGCAAAACTATCGATTGATGAAGGAGCATAATTTTGTAAACATATCAAAATTTCGTTCCTTATATCCGGGCTTGTTTTCCAAAAAAGATGGCTTACTTTAAAAAAAGTAAGCTTTACTTTTTAAAAAGTAAGCCTTACTTTTTTTAAAATGTAATTATTTATGATGTTTTTGAAAAAATATTACTTCTGAGAATTTTGAACCGTTTTTTCCAAAAATCTATTTCGTGAATAGGTAGTGAAGGAGATGTGAAGGACATGGTTCACCCTAAATCCCTCTACAGGAAAGGAATGTGAAGGGGTGAAGGAGTAAATAATCAGAATGCTATAAGAATAGAATAAAAGATAAAACAAGAATTCTATCTGAATTACTATTTATATAATATGCAAAAATAAAGTCATTCATCCTTATAACCTGACCCATTCATAAAAACAACCAATATCATAATATCTGGTTAAAAGAATCACACATAAAAATAAAGAGACGCTTCACAGCGTCCCTTTATCCAATTTAACCTTAAAACAATTATGAGAAACAATATAACTTAAAAACAATGTTCACTATATAGACGAACGAAAAAGCATTTTCACGCAAAAAAAAGCATTTTTTTTATCCATTACCCAAAACTGGCTTTCCTTGCAGGATCCGACGCCAACGCAGCAGTGCTTCATAATAATAATAATCAGCATAAATAATCGATGCATCTATTTCACTGCCAGCCGGATGATGTCCCGTACTGTGAAGCAGGAACGAAACTCCGGCTTCACCAGTCTGGTAACCATGCCCTAAGGAATACAGCATTTTACCTGCACACTGACGATAGTAGTCTCCTTTATCCGATGAAACATAATCAGCCAACTCCAACAAAGCTGATGCCACCACACAAGCGGCTGAAGCATCTTTAGGTGCACTCGGTGAAGGATCATCAAAATCCCATAAAGGAATCCAATCGGATGAATGTTCCGGCAATCGTTTCAGATAAATGTCAGCTACCTTCATCGCAAAATCAAGGAAACGTGGTTCACGGGTTTCACGATAAACCATCGTATAACCATAAATAGCCCAGGACTGGCCACGCGCCCACATCGACTGGTCTGAATATCCCTGATGCGTCACTCCTTTTATAAAACGGCCACTGACAGTATCATAAACTGCCACATGATAACAGGAACCGTCTTTACGGAAATGATTTTTCATGGTTGTTTCTGCATGACGGACGGCTATGTCATAAAGATCATTCCCGCCTCCATGACGCGATGCCCAAAAAAGCATTTCCAGGTTCATCATGTTGTCCATAATGGTATTATGCGGCCATCCTTGCCTGTCCACCTCACGAGGCCAACTTAAGATAGTCCCTACGACCGGATTATAAAGCCGGGCCAACTGACGTGCCGTACCGACAATCACATCACGGTATGCCGCATTGGGTTCCAACCGCATGCCATTGCCATAACTGCAATAAACCAAAAAGCCCAAGTCATGATCATAAGGATCACGATCAGCCAGATAACCCAGAGAAGCTGTATAGTTCTCTGCCTGCCGCCGGATATAAGCTTCACCACTATATTCGTAATCATACCACAGAATGCCGGGCCAAAAACCGCCACACCACTCTTCAGGAGTTGAAGGACGGCAATTCCAACCGGTACGTCCTTTCTTAAAATCCTCGCTAAGAATATTACGCGGCATACGCGTATAGTCCCATCCGCCATCAGTCTTCAGTTCATCAAGAGCACGGGCTACCTGACGATGACAATAATCCAAGTCTTTTTCTATATCTGGAGTCTGCGCATTCACGGTCTGAAAACCGAGCAAGAGAGCCATGACCCATATCAATCTGTTTCTTTTCATTATATCTCTTTTTATAAAGTCGTCAATCATTTATTTAGTAATTCTGACACCATAAGCACAGAAGGTCAGATAAAAGGCACAAACCAACAGCATGCAAATACCACTCGTAATACCTGCCATATCCGTAGCAGCACCAATAAGAGGGGTCACCGCACCACCACCTGCCACCGCAGTAATCATCAGACCGGATATCAGATTAGCCTTGTCAGGCATACGCTGCACTGCCATGGAATATATAATAGGGAAAATGCAGGAACATAAGAAACCGATTGCTCCAATACAAAACAAATCGACCGTAGCATCCTCATAGAATGCCATCACCAAAATCGCAGCTATACAAGTCAGTATATTAATACGGAAATAAACTATCTCTGTAATTTTTGTCATAAAGAAAACGCCCAGAAAAGCACCGACTGTACGACAAATAAAATAAATCTGAGGCGCGATACCAGCTTCCTGCTTACTCCAGTCAAACCGCAGAATCATCACTTTGGAGCTGATAAAATTAGTGGCTACATCAATCCCAACCACAAAAAAGATGCCCAGGAAAAGCAGAAACAGGGTCTTATCACCCAACAATCCCCACACTTTACCCATTGTCACATCTGATCCGGAGATTTCTTCACGCGCTATAGGAGTGAAATAAAGCCATAATGCAGAAACTAAGGTAATAGCTCCCAATACGGGGAATGAAAGATACCAGTTATCTTCATTTCCTCCACCAAGCACCACCACTGCAAACTGCAAGATCAGCGGTCCACAGAAGGATGAAACAGCCTTGACAACCTGCCCAGCCGTAAGACTGCTTGTCAGCAACTTTTTGTTGGTTACCACATTACCCAACAACGGATTCAACGAAACTTGAAGAATGGCATTACCTATCCCTAATAAAGCATAACCAATCAGACAGGCCCATCCGGTCTTGAGTAACGGAATCAGCATACCGACCAAAGTTATCAACATGCTGACAAGCACCGTATTCTTACGCCCCCACTTGTTCATGCGGATACCTGCAGGTATGCTAAAAAACAAAAACCACACAAACACCATAGACGGCACAAAACCTGCCATCGTATGGCTCCAACCAAAGGCATCACGGGCATAATCTGACGAAATGCCGACAATATCACAGAAACCCATTACAAAGAAACCAAATAGTACGGGCAAAACATGAATAATAGAATTACTTTGCTTCATCTTATCTTTTTTTTGTTTATTGACCATTATTTGCTGTCACACGAAACCAGTCGACATCCAACCATCCTCTATTGACGGCAGGCTCTGTATGCGGTTCGATACAAACCATACCGACTTTGGCTCCAATCCATTTACCCTGTCGGGCCTTAAATTTCTCACCACAAGGCATGAAAGTTTTTCCATCCAGGCTGTAACTGAATGTACACCATCCTTCCTTTCCAACCATAATACGCAAAAAGATATCACGACTGACAGTTGGTGAATAAATGATGGTCTGGCGCTCGGAAGGTTCCATTTCCGCCAATTTACTGATTCTTTCCTTATTACCCTGCTCAGCATCCTTGCAGATTCTCTGCCTGAGGATAAAACGATCGCCCATGCGCTGAACCGTCAATGCAGCATAGTCCCATCCCATGATAATAAGGCCGCCTTCCTGCCCATTTTCCTTACTGACCATCTTCATCCGGGAAGTGACTGTAAAGGTCTCGGCAGGAAATTTCTGCAAAAGCATGTTGGGCACCTCCCATAAATTAACAAAATCGGGAGATAACTTGTGGGAATACAGACGTGCATAACCGTATGGCGTAGTAAAACCGTACAGATCCTGATAATTGGAATGCCATTGCCACTGCAATCCCCATTCCGTTGTATTGAACTCATCACTTTCCAACGGATTGACAATCGCAGACTGTGGTACAGTCGGCTTACGGTAAGTCAATACGGGATTTCCGCAACCATCTGCATCGGCATCATCACCGATCACTGGCCAACCGTCTTTCCAGTTCATCGGTTCAAGCCAGACCACACGTCCATAACAACCCTTATCCTGGAAATGCAGGAACCAGTCTTCACCGGCAGAAGTATGTACCCAGCCTCCCTGATGCGGGCCATTTACTTTTGTTTGTCCCTGATCCATCACCCGTTTAGCCTCATACGGGCCAAAAACGGAACGGCTCCTGGCAGCCATCTGCCAACCGGATACTACACCTCCTGCTGGAAAAAGAAGATAATAATAACCGTTGTGCTTATAGAATTTAGGTCCTTCAGCGGTATGGTTGACATCGTCATTACCGTCGTAAACAATCCGTGCATCACCAATAACTTCGGTTCCTTCCGCATTCATCTCAGCTACACAAATCACCGAATTGATCTGTGCCCGACTTCCGGCCCAGGCAAAAGCAAGATAACATTTTCCGTCATCATCCCATAAAGGACAGGGGTCTATTATACCTTTAGCTTTCTTGACCAACACTGGTTCTGACCAGGTTCCACGGGGATCACGCGCCTTGACCATATAGACACCATAATCAGGATCCCCCCAATAAATGAAATATTCTCCCTGATGATAACGGATACTTGGAGCCCACACACCTTTACCATGACGGGCTTCATTGTAATATGTCTCAGGTACATTCCGCTTCAGTGCATAATTCACAATTTCCCAATTGACCAGATCCTTGGAGTGAAGAATAGGCAATCCTGGCGCACAGTTAAAGCTGGAAGCCGTCAGATAAAAATCGTCTCCTACCACACAAACATCCGGATCTGAATAATCGGCATGAATAACCGGATTACGATAAGTTCCATCTCCCCGATCTGGAGTCCATACGGAAGAGACGTAGCCTGCAGACTGAGCCGACACCGACTGAAATCCACCACATATCACACTGCAAAAGGTAATATAAAGGCATCTTCTTAATAAAAACTTCGTCATAATTACAATATCAGAATTAATCATTATATATTATATACGAACGAAAATCCATTTTCACGCAAAAAAAATGAAAAAAAATGCCTCACAGGACAATTTTTCCTGTAAGGCATTCATTTTCAATAACTTTCTAATTGATATTTTTGTAACCATTCTATTTTCCGCCACGATGAATTTATCGGCTGTTTTTCAGCCGATA
>OKVF01001162.1_pt1 | contig 22217 bp, 20 predicted proteins | sample 1604831 | NCBI WGS metagenome assembly OKVF01 (sample SAMN01760980, study PRJEB22395) | human gut metagenome
GTTTTCTACAAAGCGTTGATAATCAAATAAGATACTTCAGATTACAACAAATATACACAAAAAAGCGCATCGAATCATCATTCCACCACTTTTTTTATTTCTCAAATTTTGCTTTTTGGAAAACTTTCAAAGGCTGCAAATTTACTAAAACACTAATATACAATAATTTAAGAAATAAAAATGGAAAACTTCCATCTCTATACGAACATTTCAAGTTGATAATTTGGTTATTTCAAAAAACATCTGTAGTTTTGCAGCGCTTTATTGATTAAGAACACTATTCTTTGCAATCTTACTTCTGGATACGACTTTAAATATTAAAAAAAATAATAAAGTGGAACAAAACATCTATAGCTACGACGAAGCATTTGAAGCAACGCTCAAATACTTTAAGGGCGACGAACTGGCCGCCAGAGTTTGGGTGAACAAGTACGCCATGAAGGATTCTTATGGACATATCTATGAGCTATCCCCCCGTGACATGCATTGGCGTATAGCCAACGAAATAGCCCGTATCGAGAACAAATATGAAAATCCGTTGAGTGCTGATGAAATTTTCGGACTTTTAGATCATTTCAAATACATCGTTCCCGCCGGCAGCCCGATGACGGGAATCGGGAACAACTATCAGATCGCTTCACTTTCAAACTGTTTCGTCATAGGACTTGAAGGACAAGCTGATTCATACGGTGGAATTATCCGTATAGACGAAGAACAGGTACAACTTATGAAAAGACGTGGTGGTGTGGGACATGACCTTTCACACATCAGGCCAAAAGGTTCACCTGTAAAGAATTCAGCTCTTACATCCACAGGACTTGTTCCATTTATGGAACGCTATAGCAATTCTACGAGAGAAGTCGCGCAGGATGGCCGCAGAGGTGCACTTATGCTGTCTGTAAGCATCAAGCATCCTGATGCGGAGGCTTTCATCGATGCCAAAATGACAGAGGGAAAAGTCACAGGAGCCAACGTTTCTGTAAAACTTGATGATGCTTTCATGCAGGCGGCTATTGATGATAGTCCCTATACGCAGCAATATCCAATAGACAGCGAATCACCATTGGTTTCAAAAAAAATCAGTGCATCCAATCTTTGGAAGAAAATCGTGCACAATGCATGGAAAAGTGCTGAACCTGGTGTTCTGTTTTGGGATACCATTCTAAGAGAATCCGTACCCGACTGTTATGCCGATTTGGGATTCCGTACAGTCAGTACCAACCCTTGTGGCGAAATTCCACTCTGCCCCTATGACAGTTGTCGCCTTTTAGCTATCAACCTTTATTCTTACGTTGTCAATCCATTTACGAAGGATGCCTATTTCGATTTTGAACTGTTCAAGAAACATGTCAGAATAGCTCAGCGAATTATGGACGACATCATTGATCTGGAGCTTGAAAAGATCGAGAAAATAATGGAAAAAATTGATTCTGATCCAGAATCTGATGAAGTAAAGGGAACAGAACGCCATTTATGGGAAAAGATATATAAGAAAAGCGGACAAGGCAGACGTACAGGCGTAGGTATTACGGCCGAAGGGGATATGCTGGCTGCCATGGGACTGCGTTACGGAACCCAGGAAGCAACTGATTTCTCTGTAGAAGTACATAAGACCGTTGCACTCCAAGCCTACAGATCATCTGTAGAAATGGCTAAAGAACGCGGTGCTTTCGAAATATTTGATGCAGAACGCGAAAAGAACAATCCGTTTATCAACAGACTCAAGGAAGCAGATGCAGAACTTTATGAGAATATGGTCAAATACGGCCGCAGAAACATCGCCTGTCTGACTATTGCCCCAACCGGAACGACGAGCCTGATGACACAGACTACATCTGGTATTGAGCCCGTATTCCTACCTGTATACAAAAGGCGTCGTAAAGTCAATCCCAACGATCCTGAAGTGAGAATTGATTTCAGAGATGAAACCGGAGATGCATTTGAAGAATACATTGTTTATCACCATAAGTTCCTCAAATGGATGGAAGTTAACGGGTATGACACAAGCACAAATTACAGCCAGGCCGAAATTGATGAATTGGTTGCCCAGTCACCATATTACAAAGCTACGGCCAACGATGTAGACTGGCTGATGAAGGTCAAAATGCAAGGTGCCATTCAAAAATGGGTGGATCATTCCATCAGTGTAACCGTTAATCTGCCCAATGACGTCGACGAAGAACTGGTTAACCAATTATATGTCGAAGCCTGGCGCTCCGGATGTAAAGGTTGTACAATCTACCGTGACGGTTCTCGTTCGGGAGTCATGATCTCTGTCAAAAAGGAAAACAAACAAGAAGTTCCATGCAAACGACCTGAAGTTACAGAAACCAGACCCCAGATTTTGGAATGTGACGTAGTACGTTTCCAGAACAATAAAGAAAAGTGGGTCGCATTCGTAGGCTTGCTTGACGGACGTCCTTACGAAATTTTCACCGGATTACAAGACGACGATGAAGGCATTGTTCTCCCCAAAAGCGTAGTAAAAGGCCGTATCATCAAAAACGTAAATGAAGACGGCACCAAACGCTATGACTTCCAGTTCGAAAACAAAAAAGGATATAAGACAACAGTTGAAGGACTCTCTGAAAAATTCAACAAAGAATACTGGAACTACGCCAAACTGATATCTGGAGTACTACGCTATCGCATGCCGCTTGACCATGTAATCAAACTGGTCGGATCACTCCAGTTGGAAAGTGAAAGCATCAACACTTGGAAAAATGGTGTGGAACGTGCACTGAAAAAATACATCACAGACGGTACTGAAGCCAAAGGACAAAAATGCCCCAATTGCGGACATGAATCATTGGTTTACCAGGAAGGATGTCTGATATGCAAACATTGTGGTACTTCTCGATGCGGATAGTTATATGAAGATTCAGAAGACTCTCATCAAACTGGAACGAATCAAGCTATATGCCCACCATGGCGTTGATCCGCAAGAGCAGGAAACAGGAGCTTATTTCTACGTGACACTGGATGTTACTGCAGATTTCTCAGAAGCAATATCAACAGACCAACTACACGGAACCGTAAGCTACGCTGATTTATATGAATGCGTCAGAGAAGAGATGGCGGTTCCCTCTCAATTATTGGAACATGTGGCAGGCAGAATTCTGCGACATATCTATGAAAGATTTCAGGAAGTCAGCAAAATAAGAATTATCCTGACTAAAGAAAATCCTCCTATGGGAGCAGAATGCCAAAGTGCCGGTATAGAGATAGATTCCATACGTTAACCGAGAAGTATTAAGACATAAAATCAATAACAGCTGAAAGCCACCGACTAACTAAAGCTTTCAGCTGTTATTTTTCATTTCATTCTTTCTTTGAATCGTCTTCTATTTGACTAAATTTCCAGCAAGAACACGAAACACTCTAAACATCCAAACTAAGACCGTTCTTCTCTATCGAAAAGATAATAGCATGAACAATTAAGCAAGCTATCGTATTGTTTTTGTTTTTTTTAGTCACAATATTGGAAATAAAGAGAAATATATAATGCTAAAACTACACTTTTTCTTTTATGGTTAACAAAAAAAGCGTAAATTAGCATAAGCAATAATAAAATAAAACATTTAACAAACTAATACTAATAATTTATTATATCCATGGAACACATCGGTTTAGCACTACAATTGATGATTGTCGGAATGGCTACTGTATTCATCATTCTGCTGATCGTTATTCAATTAGGCAAATGGCTGATACAACTTGTCAACAAATTTGCACCTCCGGAAAAAACAGCATCCCATTCTGCAGCACAGCCTGTAACAGCGCAAGCTACAATAGATGATCAAACCAAAGCCATCATTGAAGCTGCTGTCAGCAAACTTACAGAAGGCAAAGGACATGTCAGCAAAATAGAACGTCTATAAAATCAAATCTCAACGAACTATCTTTCAAAAGACAACAGAACAAAATGGAACAAAAGGAAATTAAATTCAGTTTAGTTTTTCGTGATATGTGGCAAAGCGCCGGAAAATATGTTCCGCGCGTTGACCAACTTGTTAAAGTAGCTCCTGCCATCATAAAAATGGGATGCTTTGACCGTGTAGAAACAAATGGCGGTGGCTTTGAACAAGTCAATCTGCTTTTTGGGGAAAACCCCAATAAAGCTGTACGTGAATGGACCAAACCATTCCACGAAGCAGGGATACAGACACACATGCTCGACCGTGCTCTTAACGGTCTTCGCATGAGTCCGGTTCCTGCTGACGTCCGCCGCCTTTTCTATAAAGTCAAAAAAGCACAGGGCACAGACATTACACGGACATTTTGCGGTCTGAATGACATCCGAAACATCGCCCCAAGTATCAAATATGCCAAGGAAGCCGGTATGATTTCTCAATGCAGTCTCTGCATCACCCACTCTCCTATTCATACCGTAGAATACTATGTCAGTATGGCCAAAGAGCTTATCGACCTGGGATGTGATGAAATCTGTCTGAAGGATATGGCTGGAATAGGCCGTCCGGAAACACTTGGCAAAATCTGTGCCGGAATCAAGGCTTATAAGAAAGATATAATCATACAATACCACTCCCATGCAGGTCCAGGCTTTAATATGGCCTCTATTTTGGAAGTCTGCAAAAACGGTTGTGACTATGTCGATACTGCCATTGCACCATTGGCCTGGGGAACCGGACATGCGGACATTCTTGCTGTTCAAGCCATGCTTAAAGATGCCGGATTCAAGGTTAAAGAAGTCAATATGGCGGCCTATATGGAAGTCCGTTCACAGATTCAAGCCATGATGGACGACTTCCTGGGTTACTACTGCAACCCTCTCAACCGTATCAACAATTCATTACTGATCGCTCCGGGTTTACCCGGAGGTATGATGGGATCCCTGATGGCCGATCTTGAAACCAACCTGGAATCTCTCAATAAATGGAAAGTAAAACATGGTGAACCCGAATTAACGCAAGATGAACTACTCGTGAAACTGTTTGACGAAGTTGCTTACATCTGGCCTAAAGTAGGTTATCCTTGTCTTGTAACACCGTTCAGCCAGTACGTTAAGAATCTGGCTCTTATGAACGTCATACAGATGGAAAAGGGAAAAGCCCGCTGGAGTATGATTGCCGATGACATCTGGGATATGATCCTTGGTAAAGCCGGACGTCTACCTGGAGAAGTAGCTCCCGAGCTCAAGAAAATGGCAGCCGAACAGGGCCGGCAATTCTCTGACACGGATCCACAGGCCAACTACCCTGACGAATTGGACAAATACCGTAAGATGATGGCTGAAAAAGGATGGGAAACCGGACAGGATGACGAAGAACTGTTTGAATATGCCATGCACCCGTCACAATACGAAGCCTATAAAAGCGGTCAAGCCAAAGCTGCATTTGAAGCTGACCTCGCAAAAAAGAAAGCAGAAGCACAGGAAGGAAACAAACATCAACCGGCAGAACCTTCTACTATTACCGTAACTGTCAACGGACAAAGTTACAAAGTGGATATTGCCTATGGAGAGCAAACTGTTGCACAGACAAAAACAGCCCCCACAAGCCAAGCTGTACCTACTGGTGAAGGTGAAGATATTACGGCTCCGCTGGAAGGCAAATTCTATAGAGTCAAGAATGCTCAGGAAACCCCAAAGAATGTAGGTGACAAAGTTAAATCAGGTGATATTTTGGGATATATTGAGGCCATGAAGACTTATAATGCCATACGTGCTGAATTCGACGGCACTATTACTGCTATTGTTGTCAATTCAGGAGACAATGTAGAAGAAGATGATGTAATCATGAAAATCGCGAAATAACTATGGACGAAATAATGAATATATTGGAAAAGCTTTATGAAATGACTGCCTTCAGCAACATAATTGCGGAACCGCAATTCCTGATTATGTACGCATTGGCTTTCATATTGCTCTATCTGGGAATCGTCAAACATTACGAACCGCTTCTGTTGGTTCCCATAGCCTTCGGTGTATTGCTGGCCAACTTTCCCGGTGGCGAAATGGGAGTTATCCAAGCCGACTCTGAAGGTTTTGTAACCTGCGCAGACGGTACACGGAAAATCATCTGGGAAATGCCGCTTCATGATATTGCTCATGAATTCGGTCTGATGAACTTTCTGTATTATATGCTGATCAAAACCGGCTTCCTTCCTCCCGTAATCTTTATGGGCGTAGGTGCACTAACTGATTTTGGTCCGATGTTACGCAATCTACGTCTGTCCATCTTTGGCGCAGCGGCACAATTCGGTATTTTTGCCGTTCTGCTAGTCGCCATTTTAATGGGTTTCACTCCTCGTGAAGCCGCATCTTTGGGTATTATTGGCGGTGCGGACGGACCTACAGCTATTTTCACAACCATCAAACTGGCTCCTCACCTGTTAGGTCCGATAGCCATCGCAGCTTATTCCTACATGGCACTCGTTCCTGTAATCATTCCTCTGGTTGTCAAACTGACCTGCACAAAGAAAGAACTGATGATCAACATGAAAGAACAGGAAAAGAAATACCCTTCCAGCACGGAAATCAAGAATCTCAGAGTTCTGAAAATCATATTCCCGATCGCTGTCACTACTGTAGTAGCCTTGTTTGTGCCGACTGCAGTTCCACTCATCGGTATGCTGATGTTTGGTAACCTCTTAAAGGAAATCGGATCTGACACATCCCGCTTGTTTGATGCAGCATCCAATTCCATCATGAATGCAGCAACCATATTCCTGGGTCTCTGCGTTGGCGGTACCATGACATCAGAAGCTTTTCTGAATATGCAAACTATTGGAATCGTCATAGGCGGTTTCCTGGCTTTTGCCCTTTCAATCGCCTCTGGTATTTTCATGGTAAAGATTTTCAATCTGTTCTCCAAGAAAAAGATCAATCCACTGATTGGTGCGACCGGATTAAGCGCCGTTCCTATGGCCAGCCGTGTCTGCAATGAAATCGCCACCAAATATGATGTCAAGAACCATGTACTTAACTATTGCATGGCATCCAATATATCCGGAGTCATCGGATCAGCTGTTGCTGCAGGTGTGCTGATCTCATTCCTTGGATAATGTAACATATCATTATAATAAAACGAAAAGAGAAATACAGTTATATGTATTTCTCTTTTCGTTTTATTATAATTAAAAAAATAGAAACAGAATATTTTTTAAATTAATTGCATGACGTTTATAAATTAAACTTCATTTATTTATTTCATACATTGCATTTTTATTTATTTTTGCATTAAGCAAGAACCAAAGAACAAATCAAAATAATCATCTAACTCAATACAAAAACAATATGACTACAAAATTCTTCCTGACATTAGCTATTGGAGCTTTATTAACCTCCAGTTGCAATTCAAAGGCTACATCAACACAACAGCCTACAGAGACTGACAGTATTACTGCTACAAGCAATGAAGTGGTCAAAACCATCATGCAAAGAAGAAGCATACGTAAATACAAACCACAACCAATCGAAAAAGAAAAACTCAACCAGATTATAGAATGTGGAGTTTATGCTCCGAATGGCATGGGACGTCAGTCATGGGAAGTACGTATTGTGGATAATCCGCTGTTATTGGCTGAAATTGATTCCACTTACAGCGCCTTCATGAGTAAAACAAACAGCAATGCTCCTCAAAAAGCAGCATTCGGTGCACCTGCTCTTGTCTTCATCGCATACGATACAAGATATGATCTCTCACAAGTAGATTGTGGATTACTGGGAGGAAATATGCTGATTTCTGCCCAGTCAATGGGAATAGGTTCCTGCTGCCTTGGCGGTATATGCCGTTTTTTCAATGCTCCGGAAGGAAAAAAACTACTTGAACGTTTAAACTTCCCAGAGACTCATAAACTGCTATATGCCATTGCATTGGGTTATCCGGACGAATCGCCAAAAGCCAAACCAAGAATGATGGAAAAAATCAAATTTATAGAATAAAGAGACCCTCAATATGAAAAAAATCAAATTTAATTCTTTATTGTTTTTGATTAATACAGTCATGATAATCAGTAGCCTTTTTGGATGCAAGTCCGTTGACAAGCCATTTAAGTCACTATCAGTCAGTGAATTTGAACAATCTTTAAATGCCACGGACGTTATTTGCCTTGATGTCCGTAGTAACGAAGAATACGCTGCAGGCCACATTCCCGGAGCTATCAACATTGACGTTCTACAACCTGACTTTGAATCAAACTGCATAAAGCGTCTTTCCAAAGATCATACAATAGCCGTATACTGTCGAAGTGGGAAACGCAGCAAAAAAGCAGCACAAATTTTAAGTAAACAACATTTTCAGGTTATCGAACTGAATGATGGTTTTTTAGGATGGACACAAAAATCAAAGCCTGTCAGCCTTGAATAAGGCTTCTACAAACTAGAAATAAAATCAAAAGCGGATATAAATTTGACCTGATCCATAAATGCCAAAGAAAGAATAATGGCAAGTAAACTTCAAAAAAATGTTATAAGACATAATTTTATTTGCATATTCCAATTATTCTTTCTAATTTTGCAGCGCATTTGAGAACAAGCGGAAATAGCTCAGTTGATAGAGCACTAGCCTTCCAAGCTGGGGGTCGCGGGTTTGAGCCCCGTTTTCCGCTCAAGAACAAGACAGTTTCATTCTATAAAAGAAATGAAACTGTTTTTTTATATATCAATGTCTTGAAAATTAAGTAGATGTCTCTACAGATCCATTTAAAAGATTTTATTAGAATAAAAGATTCAGTTTTACTATAGGACACAATCAATTTGAAATATTTAAACTTAATATTATTCATCACCCTAAAATAGGGTAGGTTACGTAGCCGGGATCCATTCACCTTACCTTAATCTCAATTGCACCTCTCTTAGCGTAGAAAGGCCACACGGACAGAACTGTCGGAAAGTTCTGTCCGTGTCTGTATTGAGCCATAAGTCACTTGTCTAATTTGAATTTCTTCTTATAATACGATTCTGCCGTATAGAGTGCTGCTGCCGGATTATTTCCCGTCACACGGTCTTTGGTGACCAATGTCGTCACATAAGCCTCGGAATATTTATAGAACAGACTGTCATGCCCTACACACAGACCGATTACCACATTCAGATCCGTATGTGCTTCATTCAACAGACGCGCCTGCAGGATAGGATTACACATGGCAGCACCTATAGATTCACATTCACCAGGAATACCTATCGAAGACTTGGCCTTACCGGCCACCTTGCAAATCACGGCATAAGGTTCAAAACCATTGGCACGCAAGATCCGGGCAAAAATCCGGGCTTCGCGAATCAGACCGATACAATTGGCAATACCGATTCTACGGGCACCGATTTTACGGGCAAATTCCATAATCTCCTGTACACGCGTCCATTGGCAATATCCCTCATATTCCACCTCCGCACTGGCAACCATGATCTCATGATTACGTTTTTCCTCATAACGTTCAAGCGCCCAATCCATGTCTTCCTTCAACAAATGCGTCGTCAGACAGAAATCCGGATAAGTGCGGTCTTTCCATTTACAGTTCTGCGTACCACAGTCCGTACAGGACAATGTTGTCTTTTCCGATAATTCTTCCATTATTTACTTATTATTAAATCCAACATCAAGAATCCCCGTTCGTTGCCACATCCTTACTTCAGAAACCTAAATTTGCTTACTGGTTTGACTTTTTAGCCATACATTTCGGACAGATTCCCTTCACCATATAATTGATGGAATGCATGACAAACCCTTCAGGCAGTTCAACGGTCGGTACATGGATTGTCTTGAAACAGAAAGTCTGATGACAAGATTCACAGTAGAAATGTGCGTGCATGTCATCAATCGTACACTCTTCTTCTCCGCTGCATATCTCATATTTCAGTACTCCGCTTCCGTCTTCTATGGCATGAGCCACATGATGACTGACAAAAAGACTCAGCACACGGAATATACTCGACTTGTCCACAGTGATCAGAATATTTTCCAGATCTGTCACCGAAACCGGATGCACTTCCGAAAGCATCGCCTTCAGAATCATAAGCCGGTTGGCCGTCGGCTTCAGTCCTTTCTTTTCCAATATTCTGCTATATCTTTCTATATCCATCTTATCTATTCCAATCATTCCATTTTCTTCGCAAATATACGCATTGAATTTAATACGGCCAGCAATGCCACGCCTACATCTGCAAAAACAGCTCCCCAAAGTGAAGCAAATCCTGCAGCTCCGGCCAACAGTACAATAACCTTCACGGATATGGCACCAATAATGTTCTGACGGACTATACGTCGTGTATAACGGCCTATCCGGATTGCGGTTACTATTTTTGAAGGCTGATCGTTCTGTATAACCAGATCCGCACTTTCAATTGCGGCATCCGATCCCAATCCGCCCATGGCAATTCCAATATCACTCAGCGCCAGGACCGGTGCATCATTCATACCGTCTCCTACAAATGCCACCGACTTATCCGGCCGTACAGAGATTTGTTCCACGTATTCGGCCTTATCTTCCGGTAACAGGTCACCATAAGCCTTCTCTATATGAAGGTCACTGGCATATTTTTCCACAATGGCTGTCCTGTCACCTGACAATAGCGTCAAATCATCAATACCCATGGCCTTAAGATCTGCAATGGTTTGTACCGCATCTTCTTTCAAACTGTCCGCCAATACCAATCCACCGGCCAGAGCCCCATCCACGGCACAAGCTATGACGGTTCCACCTTCCTCGTCCCAAGAGACCGGCAGTTTCACATGATTGTGTTCCATCAGACGGTTGTTGCCGACCAGCACTCTCCTGCCCTCTATTACGGCCTCTACACCTTGACCGGATATTTCCTTCACGGCAACTTCCGTAAGAGGACTGATTTTCCTTTCTTGCGCATAATTCACCACCGTACGAGCCAGCGGATGCGTACTGCCTTGTTCCAGCGTAACGATCAGGCTCAGAAGTTCCTCTTCCCGGAATCCATTGCAAAATATTTTCTTCACCTCAAAACGGCCTGTTGTCAGCGTACCGGTCTTGTCAAAGGCCACGGCATTGATCCGTGTAATCGCATCCAGATAGTTACCTCCCTTAAACAAGATTCCCAAACGGGATGCAGCCCCGATTCCGGCAAAATACCCTAACGGCACGCTGATAACCAGCGCACAGGGACAGGAGATTACCAAAAAGACCAGACCTCGGTACAGCCAGTCGGAAAATACATACGTAAATGCAGGTACTAACAGAGCGACCAATGCCGGCACTGCGGTTATCAGAGCAGCCAGAACCATGACTACAGGAGTATAAATTCTGGCGAAACGACGGATAAAAAGTTCTGCAGGAGCCTTGCGTTCAGAAGCGTCTTCCACCAATTTCAGGATCCGGGACAATGCGCTCTGCTCATAAGGACGGGAAACCTTCAGATGAACCGTCTGCCCAATCACGATGGTTCCGGACAGGACTTCGCCATCACGACCGACCGTACGCGGCATACTTTCACCTGTGAGAGCAGAAGTATCAAACAGAGCCTGTTCTTCCACAAGATAACCATCAAGCGGTACACGTTCCCCCGGTTTGAGTTCGATCTGTTCACCTGCACTAATTTCCTTTGGTGAAACCACCACATATTGTCCGTTCCGCCATACGGATGCCTGTTCCGGACGGACATCAAGCAAAGAACTGATATGGCGGCGGGCCCGGTCCACAGCCCTGTGCTGGAACGTCTCGCCTATCGTATAAAAAAGCATTACGGCTACAGCCTCCGGATACTCTCCTATGCAGAACGCACCGACCGCAGCCAGTACCATCAGCGTGAATTCATTAAAACAGTCACGGTTCCGTATGGCCTCAACCGCCTCTTTGATGACAGGCCAACCAACCGGTAGAAAGGAAAACAGATACCACAGAACAGGAACGATACCGCTCTGAAACCACACTATCCCAGACTGCTTCATCACCATACCGGCTACAAGCATACAGAAAGAAAGAAGTGGACGGATCATAACCGAACCGGAATGATCATGTGCATGATGATGATTGCAACCACAATCTTCATGATGGGCATGTTGACTGCAACAAGATCCGCATTCAGCAGCCATGCCATTGATCTTGACTGAATCGAAATGAGTTTTCATATCTTCATGTGTTTTAATCTATTCTTTGACACGACAAAAGTAGATAGAAAACAATGCAATCCGGTTGCAATTTTCAGACACTGCACATCCATTCTCTTTTTACCGGCTACCCGGCAAACAGTTATACATGTAATTCCACGACAAAACGGGTTCCTTTTGTATATCCCGTATCCAATGTGAGCGAACCGTTCATTTTACGGGCAATCAAAGCACATATTGGCAAACCCAATCCGTCACCTTTCATAAGATCCTTAGACTCAGCAAACGGAATAAAAAGTTGTGCCCGTTTTTCCTCGGGTATACCGTCTCCTGTATCACTGACGACAATCTGATGGCTATGCGCACTGCGTTTCTTGAATTCCAACGTAATTTTTCCTCCGGCTGGTGTATGTCGGGCCGCATTAACCAGCAAATGGGAAAGCAAACGTTTAAGCTGGTCTGCATTGACCGCCACACTCAACTTAGGTGCATTGACAACAAGCGTTACATCCGGTTTCACAGTCTGACGGACCGTATCCATCGCCTGCTCACAGAACACAGCCATATTCACTTCCTTCATTTCGTACGTCTCCGCCAGTGAATTTTCCAATGCCGCCATTTCCTGTATATGCTCCAGATAAACCGATATGGCTCTGACAGCAGGCATTTGAGAATCCAGATGCTGCAACGCCGGTTGCATCTGAGATGATATATTCTGAATGAAACGGGTTTTCTGGACATTATGTTCATTCAAAGTCACGATCTCAGCCTTCTGCTTGCGCGAAAGCAGGATGAAGCGCAACAGCACCAGTCCAACCAATACCAATGCTGCGGCCAGTATGGCAATCACAACCCACAATGCCACAATAAAATACTGCCGGGTTGTGAGCGTACTGTCTTTCTCAGCCACAGTTTTTTGCAAATCAGTATATTTTCTGTCAAGCTCCTTGTATTTTTTATCTGCAGCCAATGTTTTCACCGAATCATTCCAGTTTACGAAACTGGAATAAGCTCTGGCTACCATACGCGCACTGTTGGCTTTCCGACCGACATCAATCAATGCCTGATAACAGTCCTTCACCTGATCGTAATTATCCAGTCCGCTATATTGTCCTATCAAGGTATGTAACGCCTTGTCGCCCTCAGGTACCATCCCGAAGGTATAATAGCAAATGGCCTGCGTATAAAGCAAATCGCTGGCAAGTGAATCGTTTTTCGATGCCGCAGCAGTCTCTTCAAGCCGCTTCAACTGTTCAAAGACCTTGGGAGCCCGTTTCATGTCAATATACATCCGCATGCGTTCCTTGACGATAGGATAACGAAGGGCACTGACCCTTGCTGCATCCGAAGGCAAGGCAGACAATATGTCCTGCTCTACTTTCAACAGGAAATCAAAGGCTTCCGTATACAGTTTCTCCTGATGATAAAGTTCCCCTGCTTTGACTCCGCTGCTGACCGCTTCTTCCAGACGGCCGGCTTTCATAAAAGACTGACTGGCCTGGACAAAGAAATACCGGGCTCTGGTATATTCTTGTTTTTCCAGATTATTACGGGCTTCCTTCAACTGGTCCTCCGCACGGTTCTGCCCCCATGACGGGACAACTAGACACATGATCGCAAACAGGGCAAAAACAGTTACTTTTTTCATCATATCCTTCTTTTTTTCGAACTCAACAAATGTATTAATTATAAATCAGATTTCAAACTTATAGGGCAAGAATATATTCCCATTCATATTAACTTTCTTACAGTCCAACTGACAATCCCGTTTGTCCGACAACTGAGCCTTATGTATAGCTTCTCATAACCTCTTTCGCAATACCCAATAATATACCGAAATAATAAATTGATATTCTACGGATTTCAGGAAAATTGCATTTCACGTTAATGCATCACTCGTAACGATAAACTTGTCAAAGCTACTTAGGTTTGGTTATTTATTAACGAACTGTTGAATTTGAATATAATATGTGATTTTATATGCATTTGCTGTTGATCATTCGAATATTCTTATTAAAATACAAACATTTTCTAACATTAATTGGTGAAAATGCTTATATTTGCAAAGTCAATATTTGCTGGAAGCCCCAAAGGGCATAGGTGGGTATGACACATATACATAAAATGCGTAACTGTACGCTTTGGTTTTGACGTGTTAGAACTTCGCAACTTCAACGGTAAGTCAAGGACAAAGCAACGGGAACGCCTTATGGGGTGTACTATATATACCCTCATTGTATCCATGCCTGTGGTATTGGAACAAAAGGGATTACTATATACATACACTGGCGTGGGGCTTTCAGCGTTGCTCGTTTCGACTTACCGGGCAATGCGAAGGCCTTAACACGTGGAACGGGTGACAGACTGGCTCCACGTTTTTTATGTTTATGAAAACATAGTAATCAACATGCTTCATTGGAGCCGTGAGGCATCATAATATCATACTATGAAAGTGAAATTTTGGCTCATTGGTTTTGCATTCTTCTTTTCGTTTTGTGCATTTGCCCAGAAAAAGCCTACCATAATGATTCTTCCCAGCGACAACTGGTGCAATCAGCGTTATTTCATGACATCATTTTCAAATCAGGGAAGTACGGTTAAAGTTCCTAATTACCAACAAGCCTTTATGGAAGACACTGAGCTGCCACAAGTCATCAGCAAGGTGGGAGGCGTACTTACCGAATTGGGATATAGCTTGAAAGATGCTGAACAGGAAATAAAGAGTATTGCCACAAAAACAGCTGAGGATAATGTGACTTCCAGTAAGACAAGTGGTGCCGCGCTCAACGAAACCCCACTGGATGTGCTGAAGCGTCGGGTAAAGTCTGATATTGTAATTCAAATATGGTGGCAACTGAATCGGGATTCAAAAGGGCATTCTGCATCCTTTACTCTCGAAGCCTTTGATGCCTATACCAATAAGCGCATAGCTACCTCTACCGGTACCACCAAAACATCTAAAGAGATCATTCCTGTACTTTTGGAACAGGCCGTGAAAGAAAATATCAAGCCGTTTGACGAACAAATGTCGCGTTGGTATGACGAACAAAAGAAAAACGGACGGGAAATCGTCCTGACTGTGCGTTGTTGGGATAATTGGGAAAATGATTTGGAAACGGAATATGGCGGTAACGAATTGACTGACTGCATACAGGATTGGCTGGCGCAACATACGGTAAATGCTACCTATAATTTGAGTGACGGTACGGAAACTTTTGCCCAATTCGAGCAAGTACGTATCCCGTTATTTGATAAACGTGGCAGAGCAATGGACGCTCGCGCTTTTGCTACGGAATTGAGAAAATTTCTACAGAAGCCGCCCTATAACATTACATCTAAAGTAATGATGAGAGGATTGGGAGAAGCCATTATTGTATTAGGAGAAAAGTAGAAAGTCATGAAAGTACGTATATTATTGTTATTGTGGATAATGGCATTCTGCTGTTCTGCTGCTTTATTTTCGCAAACATTATCTGATGAAAGCCGCATTTCGTTGAATGCTGTAGTTGCCGACGAAGACATACCCGCAGAGGCATGTCGTAATTTAGAGAACAAACTTACACGTGCTATTGTTGCCAACGGTTATGCCGACAATGGCTACTGTGACCGTTTTGTGCTGACAGCCAAAGTGGATATTCTATCAAAAGACGTAGTACCCTCTACACCCGTCCGTATATCCCAGATGCTGGATGTTACTTTTATGGTGGGTGATGTTGTAGAGAATAAGGTATATTCTACTTGCACCGTATCGTTGGCAGGTATTGGTACTAATGAAACCAAGGCGTTCATTTCCGCTTTTTCGAAAGTTAATCCCAATCATAAGGAACTGCAAGCCATGCTGGTGGAAGCCCGGCAGAAAATTGTGGCATTTTATGCTGATCATTGTGACGAAATCGTGCATAGCGCTCAAACTTTAGCTGATATACAAAAGTATGATGAAGCCATTTTTCGGCTGATATCCGTGCCGAATGTATGTGCAGACTGCTATCAAAAATGTCAAAGTGCCGCTTCTGCTATTTATTCCCGTAAGATAGACAGTGAGGCCGTTGCATTACTGAATCAGGCCAAGACAAAGTGGATGAGTCATCCCGATGCTACCGGAGCACAGATAGTAGCAGGCATTATCAGCCAAATAAACCCTCAGGCAAAGAACTATAATGAGGTAACGGCTTTTAGTCAGGAAATCTCTTCCAAGCTAGAAGCGGAGTCCAAAAAGGAATGGGACTTTCGGATGAAACAATATGAAGACAACCTGGCTTTCAAACGCAGTATTGTGGATGCCTGCAAAGCTATTGGGGTGGCTTTCGGTAACGGACAACCCAAAAATGTAACAAGAAATATAGTAAATAAGTGGTAATCTTTTAAAATTATAGAATTTATGAAATGTTTTAAGAATATCAAAAAGATAGTTCTTTTTCTTTTGATGGCATTTATGTGTGCAGGTATAGGTTACTCTCAAAGCTTGTTGGAAATAGTAAAAACAGTAAAAGAAACTAAAGAATCATTTAAAAAGGTAAAATCAGAGAGAAACAATATTACACAGAAATCTTTGAATAATGGCGAATCCAGGAAGTCTGAAAGTGAAAGTTTAGAACATCAAAATATTGTTACTTTGATTGTTTCTGCAGATGGTTCAACAAAAGATGAAGCCACAAAGATAGCTCTTCGTAGTGCTATCGAACAGGCTTATGGTACATTTGTTTCTGCTAACACAACTATTTTGAACGATGAATTGGTGAAAGATGAAATTGTAACTGTTTCTTCTGGAAATATTGTAGGATATAAGGAAATTTCTTGTGAACAAATGCCGGGTGGAAGTTTTTTTGTGACTCTTCAAGCTACTGTGAGTATCTCTAAATTGATAAGCTATGCGCAAAGTAAAGGGGCAGAAACTGAGTTTGCTGGAGCTACGTTTGGAATGAATATGAAGATGAAAGAGTTGAATAAAAAAAATGAGGAGATAGCATTAAATAATTTGGCAGATCAAGTCATTGCACTATATCCATCGGCTTTTTCTTACAGCTTAACAGTAAGTGAACCTAAATTAATTCCGGGAGGAGGAAGTGTGTCTTATGGTGAACCTGGCAATTCCCCACGTAATGTTTCCCTTTATATGCCAGATGTTTGGTCTACTCTTGGATTACCTGGTACTTATGAGGACTATTATGTTTCTACTGTTGCAGTAGGTATCGAACCTAATCAACAAATGAAAAGCATAGTAGAACTTATATTAACTACAGTGAATTCATTGGCCTTGTCACGAGAGGAAAGTAAAGAGTATGAAAACCTGAATTTAAAAACGCATGCGTCTTTTATATTTCATGGTAGTACACTTGACAAGAATAAACGAAATACGATTGATAGTATCTGTGATGAAAATAAATACATGATCTACCACAATAGTACGCCAAGGTTTGAGTTTCGCTCTAATACTTTTAGTCTGTTATCTTCCAAGATAAATAATAAAATTATCAGAATACTAAATAGCTTCCAGATTGTAGATAACTTAGGTAATATTTCTAAAATTACATCTTGGAAAAGTTGTTGGGCAAATGGCAATAGTGTTTCACTTTATGCGATATCCGGAACAAATCTTCTTTCAGCTTTTGCCAATTACTCTAAAGAAGAAAAGAAAGAAAGACATCCTTCAACTTCAGAACTTTATTATACAAATGGGAGATGTGTAAATCTTTTTGATAATTCTTATTTTGGGAATAGAATTTTTTTTCAAGCGTTTATTTTATTTCCTAAAGATGAAATCAGTAAGTATTCTAATTTTAAGATTGAGCCTGTTTCTGTTGAAAATATTACAATAGATGATTCGGACGAATTATTAGATATAGATAATAAATTTAGTAGGTAAAATAACATATGGAATCTCTATCCTCAAAGTTGTCATTCTACGATTTCCTGAACATATTGGTGACAGGATTTTTATGGCTGAGTTTATTTTATGAGCCAGTAGGAAACGGTATAAGTTGGATTTATATCTCTGTTATTTCCTTCTTAATAGGATTGGTTTATCATCAGCTAATGGAATGTACCATTGGGATAATTATTCGTAACTGTACTAGGATCAGAAGAAGTACTTATGAAGCAGTTGAAAAGGTTCTAAATGAATGCCCCATGCCCGATAGTGGTGAGAAAAGTTATTTGTATGCCTATTATTTGGTAGCAAAAAATAATTGCTTGATGAATATCCCAGTTCTGGAGGCCCATATAGCATTTATCCGGAATATGTGGATTGTATTGCTTTTTTATTTAGTGGCTTTGTGTTCATCTTGTCCTTTAGTGGATAGACTAAAAGCTGTTTGTATTCCTTGTGATATTGCTATTGGAATTACAGTGCTTCTAATCATACTGCCATTCGTTTGGTATAAACTACAAAGTAAGGTCTCATATTTGGTTTGAGAAGGCGCTTATTTCATAAAATGTATAAAAGAAAATGAAAAGAATAATTCTAAGTAGTTTTTTATTAATTATGGCTTTATCTCTTCATGCTCAAAGCTATAGCAGTGATAAAGTATCGTTTACCAATTTCTTGGTACGCATGTATAACAACGCCCCTTTTGAAGGAGTGCGTGCAGTGGATGATTACGACAATGCGTATCTTATTTCCGTCTTGACATTGGACAAAACGAAATATAAGACAGAGTATGTTTTGAATAGAGTTGCATCAGTCAAAGCCATGGCACAGGCTTCACGCTATTTCAACGGCTCGAACATCACGCAGGACATGATTATCCGTACATCGGAAAAATCGAACGGAAGTACAGATTCTGAAATTATAGAAAACATTCGCGAAAACTCTGTAGGATATGTTAAAAAATTGGAACAGTTGACCAACTTCACCCGTGAAGACGGGATGCAAGTGTTCATCTTCATCAAAAAATTAGATGGAATAACGTCTGCTAAGCAAAATTAGAGAAATATTGTCACAATGTATTATCCTTCAATACTACGGAAATTTGGAATATTCAGTAAATGTTCCTCCAATAAGATAGCATATAAAGATGATAGGCCTGAATCTGTAACCACTAAATCCGAAATAAAATAAACGAGAACAATGAAATTATCACGATGGAAGATGAAAAGGTCACTTTCATTTTACAGAAAATGATAAAAAACTCAAGATAGCGGAAGTGTGTTTCTGGAAAGTTACCGTCTGTCACTTGACAGAGAAATATAGCTAACGGATAAGGAAGTGACTGACCTCTTACGGGTGAACTACCGTACTTTTCAGGAATACTGTAACGAGCGGCGGCTGCTTTATATCATTTTAGACGGAAAGACGCTATATCCCGAATCAGGACTGCGTGAGGTGCAGGAAGCAAACTATCGGAAGCCTTTCAGATAGCCTCTGACGCAAGAACGGACAAGCGAATGATAACCGTTCGTTCTTACTTGCGTTTGCTCCGTCCTCAAGAAAGGCCTCCTTTGACAATCTGCACGACAACATAGATATTCAGGACCTCGATAATGTTTTCTATATTCTTCCAACCTCATCATAACCTGTTTCGGGCATGGTCATGAATTGGTAACACAGAGAAGTCCTAACTTGACTTCTTTATTACTTCTTCTGTCTTCCATTTTTTCAAGCCATCTTCCTAAAACGCCTATCTGCCAATTACTTTGCTCCATCTTTCTGTTTATCACTTTTTATTCTTACTTTTGTTCCTACAATACATTAAATCGAACCTATGACCCCAAACACCGACCTCAAACATTTCGACAAATACCGGGCTGACTTCAAGCCATACGGACTGACCCTGCGAAATGTGGGAACCTTATCTGATGGAAAGATTCGACAGACACAATGAAATTGAAATAAATTATTTTCCAACAGATACCGTGACCTATCTATTCCAGAATACCCAAATGACAATACCGGCTAAAAGAATAGTCGTATTTTGGGGGCTCATGCCACATCGTATCATCGATTTCCAGGGCAATGCCCCATACTATGTATGCACCATACCATTACCGCAATTTTTAGCATGGAATCTGTCTGCTGCCTTTTCCGAACATATACTTAAATGTAATGTAACCATTGAGGAATCGCCTGATTATGCACCGTACGATGATTTTCTATTCCACAACTGGTTAAACGATGCCAATGGCAACGGAGACATGCAAACCTTTATCGAAGAAATAAAAGCACGGTTGAGACGGTTGTCCAGTCACTATACCAACCCGGACCTGAACAAACCCATAGTGCATTCTTCTGAAGTAGATTTGGTTGGGGAAATGGCCGTCTTCATCGCACAAAATTACATGAACCCCATACAGCTTAAAGATGTAGCCCAAAACACAGGTATCCATCCGGATTATGCCGGTATGTTATTCAAAAAAGCATTCGGACGTTCAATTTACCAACAAATACTTTACGAAAGAATAGAACATGCCAAACGGCAATTATTTGAAACGGACAACAGTATCACTGAAATAGCTTTCGATTGTGGTTTCAGTTCCATCAATCGTTTTAACGCCGTTTTTACCCAACAAACCGGACTTACTCCAAGAGCATTCAGGAACCTCAAACATTCCCGCTGAACAGCATCATTACAATAAAAAGCATAGGGGAATTAAACGAGATTAAAAACACGATCTCATCACATTTCCGAAGTTCCCCTATACTTTGAATTTTGCCTGAAAATAATAGGATAAAACGCAGAATAAAGCGAATTTGAGCATTCTCACTGACGGTCAGAGGGTTTGGCTTCGGGTGGCACGGAATGACATAAGGGCGGAAAAACGGATTTGGGCGGATTACAGCAATAGATGCACTTCCAAATCATTACCCAACACCTGATGCACATTTAACACTAACGGTCTCTATTTCTGCGTTCTGCGTAGGTTTACATTCTGCCTTTACAACTCCCATAAACTAATTTTGCACCAAACAAAAAGCAAGGATTATGAGGAGTACTTTCAAGACCGTCTTCTATGTAAACGGAAGCAAGGAAAAGAATGGAATTGTCCCCATCATGGGACGGGTTACAATCAACGGGACTATCGCACAGTTCAGTTGCAAGCAGCGTATCTCCAAGGATTTGTGGGATGCTAAAGGCAACAGGGCGAAAGGCAAGAGCCGCGAGGCGGTGACGGTGAACTATGCGCTTGACAACATCAAGGCGCAGATAACGAAGCACTACCAGCGGCTTTCCGACCGTGAGGCATTTGTCACGGCTGAAATGGTACGCAACGCCTATCAAGGCATCGGCACGGAGTATGAAACATTGTTACGAGCCTTTGACAAGGAGAATGAGGCGTTTGCCAAGCGGGTGGGCAAAGACCGCTCCAAGCGTACGTACCAGAAGTACCTGACCGTCCGCAAATACGTAGCGGAGTTTATTAAGAGGCAGTACAAGCGGACGGACATGGCGATGAACGAATTGACGGAGGATTTCATCCGTGACTACTGCCTGTACCTGCGAAACGAGGTCGGGCTGGCGCAATCGTCCGTGTGGATATACTCCATACCGTTGAAACACATCGTCACCACGGCGCACTACAATGGCAAGATACCGAGAAACCCGTTTGCGATGTACCACGTTGACCCCGACCACAAGGAACGAGGCTTTCTCACGGAAGATGAAATTCAGGCGTTGAGTACAATCAGTCTGGACAATCCCAACTTCGCATTGGCGAGGGATTTGTTCCTGTTCGGTTGCTGGACTGGCATCTCGTTCACGGACATCAAGAACCTGACCACCGACAACATCGTTGAGATGAATGGCGCATCATGGATTGTGTCGAAACGCCAAAAGACGGGCGTACCGTTCCAAATCAAGCTGATGGACATCCCCATGCAGATAATCAGGCGTTACGAGCCGTTCAGAAGAGACAAGCGACTTTTCAACATCGGCTCGCTTGACATGGTGAACAAACGCATCAAGGCTGTGGCGAAGAAATGCGGGATAGAAAAGCCGGTTTCATTCCATTTGAGCCGCCATTCATTCGCTGTTTTGGCATTGAATTACGGTATGCCGATAGAGAGCGTGAGCAAGATTTTGGGGCATACGAATATAACCACCACGCAAATTTACGCGAGTGCGCCCAGACTGGTCGCTTGATAAATACTTCTGTAGCAAGAAGTTAGGATTGGGTTCAATATAATCCTATCGTCAATCAGCTTATCCGACGGGGAAACCTAACGGGGAGTGTAGCATGCTGATTAAA
>OKVF01001170.1_pt1 | contig 22088 bp, 19 predicted proteins | sample 1604831 | NCBI WGS metagenome assembly OKVF01 (sample SAMN01760980, study PRJEB22395) | human gut metagenome
TCGCTCTAAACGGAGAAGCCTATATTAAGAAATTACAAAACGATAAAGACGGAATCTTTCTTATTTCACTCAATGAAAAATATTCACCTATCCCAGTCGGAGAAGATGATCGTTTAGATATATTTGGTAAGGTGCTTGGAAAATGTAATCCTACTGATATCGCTAAGAATTGCAGGTAAGGACCAGTACCGATTGATGCAAGTCCTTTTTATTGAACACATGTTCTTACATAATTAACACTAAGAAATCAGAATCTGAAAGAAGGGATTTTTATGGCGGTTGTCAACAATATCAAAGAAATTCGTGAGCAGTGTAGCATCTACCAGGATGAACTTGCGGAGGCTACCGGATACTGCACCAAAACCATCGGACGTATAGAACGGGGAGAAAGTACCCCCTCCGCCGAGTTTATGCTGCGAATTTCTAAATACTTTAATATGTTAGTGGAAGATGTCTTTCATGTAGAAGATTGAGCTGGGCACATGACACCCAGCTCTTTTAAAATGAGAGGCTACCTGATATAATCTAATGTATATTTTTCAGAATGTACTCTACTTTTGTAAACATTACCTAATCCAAGCTCATTTGAAATATCATTCAGCCTAATAATATTATTTTCAGAACATTTTATACCAGCAACAATTCGACTTGTTCTAAGACCTAAGTCGCTTACTGGTATATTCATTCCTATATTGTTATCCATAGGATAAACTATACGATATTCCTTCTCATGTTCCCACGACTTTGCTTTAATAAATAAGTTTTGCAAAAATAAAGTTGAATAGAACTCTGCTTGTTCTCTTTGCCCTAAAGTAATGGCTTTTTTGATAGCATCTCTGCATTGAAATATTAATGATGCTACTTTGATTCTTTCTGGCTCATATAATACTTCATGTATGCAATTCTTCTTAATGACTTCGTATTCAATACAAAATCCCTTATGATTGTTTGTATAATAAGCCCACATTGGTAAATAATCAATGTCATTTGCAGACAGACATGTTATACCATAATCGTTAAAATCAAATAATTTCTCATAGCTATCGATAATATTATCCGTATATCCAGATTCTCTCATCTTTTGTCTATCAAGTATCATCCCTTTATATTCATATGGATCATTTAAAACATTTTTTTGTGCAAACCATATCTCATTTCTTTTTAAAGAACCAAATTTCTTATCATCAGTTGTTGACCCATCCAGCCAAATAAATTTTATTAATCTATCTGGAATAGTAGAAACTCGTATCTCATTAGCCTCACTCATTTTACCTTCAAAAATGAGCTGTAAATACTCATCTATTTTCAATATTCATCCTCCAAACCAGCAAAATTGAATTGCCTATTACTCATATAGCTTACCAACTTCTGCTTCATATACCGCCTCAGTATGAGCGTCAAACAACACGCACTCAACTAAATCAAAACTGTCCGGATTATCCTGCAGGAATCTATTAATTGTCTTTACCGCAACCTTTGCCGCCAGTTCCACAGGAAATGAATACACCCCGGTTGATATGGATGGAAATGCAATTTTTCTGATTCCATTCTCTAATGCAAGTTTCATGGAATTAAAATAGCAGCTTGCCAGAAGTTCTTCCTCCTTATCCCTGCCACCATACCATATCGGTCCTACTGTATATATTACATAGTTGCAAGGCAGATTGTATGCTTTTGTAATCTTTGCCTCTCCTGTCTCACATCCATGAAGCCTCCTGCACTCTGCTAAAAGTTCTGGTCCAGCGACACGATGGATTGCTCCATCAACACCACCACCAAGCAGAGAATTATTTGCAGCATTAACGATTGCCTGCACATCTGTTATCTTTGTTATGTCACCTCTTATAGTTTTTATTATATACATCTTATTGCTCCTCTTCTAAATCCTGCCAGGGTTCCTGTCCCATTTCTTCCCATGTCACTCCATATGGTGCTCCACCAGAAGTATATCCTGCAATATAGAAAAATGCGTCGTCCTGACTTGTATTATTTTCTACTACATGATTCTTTATAGCCTGCCTTTTTGCCCTCCGCTGTTTTCTTTTCATTATCAAAACAGCCGCCTTTTCCTCTACGGTTTTCTTTCGCTTTTTCATATTCAGTTTTTCAAGAGTAATACCATTCTGAATATCTCGCAGAATACGCTCCTCATAGCCTGCTTCTCTCTTATCTACAATATTGCAGAACTCTTCATACTCTGTTTTAGGAGCAAGTGCCTGTACTGTTGCATATAGTTTTCTGCAAATACTGCTCTTTTCGAAAACATTTGGCATTCTTTGATTCTCAAGATAAAATCTTATATACATGCTATAAGTTTTATCAGCAATAGCACTCTTCTGTTTTTGCTTTAAATCTTTATAGCTTCTATCTGTTCTTCCCATAGAAGTATCCCTCACACGATTTCATATAATTTATAGCACTTTAATGCAGCTAATCATTTTATATAATCTCCTATCGTAACAGCTTTCTAATCTGCTTATCAGTTGCTATCGGATATGTCTCATGCATGTATCCCACAAGACGATTCCACGATTCTGCCGGTTCTTCCTTATAACAGCTTGTCACATAATCATATCCATATATACGCTCTACAGATGAATAAACCGCCACATCCCATCCATACTCTATGCCTTTTTTATTCTTACGCTTCCTAAAATCACAGTTGCACAGGTATGTCTGCATACAAAGATTGGTAATTGCTCCATCAAAACCTTTTTCTCCATCTTTTCCGAACCCAGCTTTTATTTTGAGTTCGTTAGAAAGCATTTCTGCATCAGCTTTTTCTTCCATAAAGTTATCCATGATTTTCTTATGCTTGTGAGGTGCTTTTCCATCTTCATACAAAGCATCAAAATCATAACCATCCCTACGATAATTAGCAAATACAGGAAGCCATTTCTTTGAAATAAATTCAGCTTTCTTGTCAAAAAATTTGCCATATACTATATCTTTGCCTCTTGCAATTACAGTTCTCCAAATCCATGGATCTTTGTCAGCATCATCACACCACCAATATTCAGGAACCGTCCGCTCTTCCAACGAAAACCCTGGTATGTCATTCTTGAATAAAGGCAAGAAACCTATTTTGTTAATATATTCTGTTGCTTCTTCCACAGTATGTATGCACTCCGGATCGTACCAATCCACACCATACATAACCCATGTGCCCGATTCGTTTCCCATTTGATACTCCGGTTCTATATCACAATACCATTACAATGATCAATCTCACGCTGAATTATCTGTGCCGTCCAGCCGGAATATTTCCCATGCTGCTTTTTAAAGCTCTGTTCAAGATAATCCACCTCTATCTCCTGGTATCTGGTGCATGGACGAACGCCTTCTAACGACAGGCATCCTTCCTCTGTCTGATAAGCTCCGGACTTCTTTGTAATCACCGGATTAATCATTGCAAACTGAAATGGTCCTGCTGCCACAACGATAATATTCTTCTTAACGCCTATCATATTTGCAGCCATACCTACGCAATGATCAAGATTAGCGCGTAGCGTATCAAGCAAATCTATTACCAGCTGTTTATCTACATCTGTCGCATCCACAGATTTCTGTGCAAGAAATAATGGATCTTTTACTATTTTCTTTATCATTAACTCCATCCTTTCCAGACATCCGGCTGATATCCAAGTGTAGACTACTTTCCATTCCTTACAACCGGAGTTTTGATTACCTGCTGATTCTCAAGTACTTTTTCCAACTTGTCCTCATCAGCAATATATTTAATGAGTGCAAGTAAATCTTTATCTTTGTCTTCCCAGTTGATCATATTCTCAAGACCACCATTGACCTGAGTCACAGAGTTAAACTCACCTTTGCTCATGCCTTTTTCTTTCATGTCAACGAACTGATACCTGATGCCACGCTCTTTAAAGAAACGCTCTGCTTTCTTAGTATCATTACATTTCTTAGTTCCAAATATCTGTATATTCATAATCAGTATTCCTTTGCTATCTCTTCATCTATTCCATACATAGCCTTAAAATGTTCGAGATCAGCCGGACTTTTTATCAGCATTACCTCTTCTATCTTACCTGTATGTATATCCTTAAAACCTGCCACCTGCTCGCCATTACAAATGCTGGCTTTGATTACAGGCTTCTCATTTTCCTTGTCATAAGACTGCAACACGCTTTTCTTCTTAAACAGTCCCATCTTGCTCACCTTCTCTCGCCTGTGCCATCAGCACAAGCTTCTCAAATGACTGTGCAAATCTCTCATCATCTTCATTCGTCCGCTTCTTTGGTCCCTTAATATGATTCTTTGAAGAACCCCGTCTTGCTTTCTTGTTCAAATGCCTCTCCATCAACATGCGGTCGATATTCTCATCTGTGTACCATTTGCCAGACTGATGAATTGCATAGGCACCTTTACCAAGAGCCATTGCTGCAACACCATAGTCCTGAGATACAACAATATCTCCTCTGTGACAAATGCTTATCAGCTTATAGTCAAAAGCATCTGCCCCTGCACCAACCACAATCACTTCACAGTAATCGGAACACAGCACATGATTGGTATCGCACAGCAATGTAGTGGGAATATTATATTTTTCAGCAATCGTCTCAACAATGTCCACTACCGGACATGCATCTGCATCTACAAATATTTGCATATTATCAAATCCTAATTCAATTTGTGCAGACGGTCTGCACAAATTACTTCATTCACTCTCAAGTTCTTTCTGTATCCAAGTCATAATCACATCCACAAGATAATCCTGTTGCACCTGACTTAATTCCCTGCCCGGCTGCATTTTATGCCATTTTCTGATACACTCCCGACAGCAAGTTGCTGTTGCATGTTGTGCTATAAATACCGGATGGTCTACGCTCCGCTTCGGTCGGTGCAAAGCCGATGTCCACTGGACATCGTGCACCCTTGGGTTGGTGTTTGCTTGCCATCATTCGGAATAAATGCCGGTGCTTCACGCTTTGCTATAAAATCCTGTGCGTGTTGCCTTATCACATCCAACCCCTTTACATTGATGTAATCAATATTCTTTTGCTTCAAATGAAAACTGCTCCTAAACCTCGAAGCTTCAAGATGTTCAAAGAGCTGTTTATACTATTCATCCTTAGTCATTAGAATTTCACCTAATCACCTTCCTATTTGTACAGACCTGCTTTCTTTACTTTCCTGATAATGAATTTTCAAAAGCAATAGTTGCAAACACTTTCTCTATTAGGTTTCTGATTTCACGAACACTCTCCAATAGTTCCATTTTTGCATGTAATCTTTCAATTATTTCGGAATCAACGGTAATTTTATATTTTTTACCTATCTCCTCCACAACTAAATCACATATATGTACCTTAGACTCAATGGACAATTCTTCAAAATAAATAACTGCATTAAATCTATTGAAGATGGCTTCGCCTAGATTCTTTATAATTTCCTCACGAGATGTATAGTTTGTCGTGCAAATTATGATTGCATTTTTTAATTCAAGATAGTAGTTAGTATCCTCGTATATTCCATCATCAAATAACTGATAAAATGCGCTATGAAATATTGGATTGGCCTTATCAAACTCATCCAATAAAATCACATCCGACTCACGTCCTAGTAAATCTTTTGCAAAACTCTTTTCATGATGGTTTCCACCAAACAAATAATTTGAAAATTGGTTATTTTGGAACATCGAGAACTGTTGTCTGAACAATTTTCCACCTATTAACTCTGCTAAATATTTAGCAGTCTCCGTCTTCCCAATCCCTGGCTTGCCACAGAATAACAAAACCAACGGTTTGTTACGATTAGCAGAAATCGTCCTAGAATAAAGTAATGGCAATAATTCCTTCTTTACAATATTCTGTCCAACTATATGTTCATCATATAATTGATTAAACTCCTTAAGTTTTCTAGGTGTTATATGATTGTATTTTTCATATTCTATCATAATAATGTTCTTTTCTTTAGGATAGAGAATTTCAAGCTGATTTCGAATCTGCTTTGGCGGATTTTGTAAAATCAGGGTATTAACATCAATCTCTCCTAAAAAATTAGCAAAATTCATGATAACATGCTCTTGAACACCACTATATTCGCCTTCATCTGCAACAAGAATGTCAGCAGATGGTTTCTTGGTGATATCCTCTACCATCTTGTCGGACTCATTATTCTTTGGCATATTAGCAATAAACATTATATTTTTGCGCTTTTGCTCATCTAATTCATTTACTACTTCCGTTAAGTTTCTATAAGTTGAAGGACGATTTTTGTCGAACCATTTTTTGCTCCCGTAATAAATCTTAACCTTATTCACGTATTACACCTGCCAATACAATATCATATACATTGAGTTCTTTGCTCGAAGTCTTTTCCTGACTAGAACCATTAATAATTTCATCTACAGAAATAGTTTCTTGCATCGTACTTGTAGTGACCGTAAATTCATTTTCAATGGAGAGCTGTTCCTTTGTGCATGTTCCAACTTTAACTCCATAATAGACAAGGTTCATTTTCGCAAGATCCGCTAGATGATATCGATTTTTAAATCCTGCGATATTAAATCGCAACACATTTTTAGGTTCTTTTTCATCCAGTAATAACATGGCATAATATCCACGCTCACCCAGAATGGCATCATTTAATTTTTCCATATCTATTGGCAGTTGGTCTTTAGGTACAATATTTAAATATGAACTGTACATTCTATATAGGGCAATGGAATTGGCTGGTGCATAGACACCACCAACTCCAAATTTCTTTACGTCTGAATCACCACTTGCCGCAGAAATATAATCTGTCAAAAGCGTATTTTTCAATGTGCTTCCAACAATATTTGAGAGACTTCCTTGTGCATCAGCTTTAATTTCACCAGATAGGGCTGCCTTAATTACATTAAAAAGATTGAATCCTCCTTGTGCTTTTGCATCTATCTCTGCTATTATTTTTGCTATCTTTTCTTTGTTTTCTTCTGTTGTCCAATCAAGACGACCACCGTTTGTAATATCAATATAATCTTGAGCGGCATCCTCATCAAAATATACAACTTTCAGAAACTCAACTTTACTATCTTTATCTTTTTTATTTGCCATGGCTTACTCCACCCCCAATGCCTTGAATACAGCATCCTCTGCACTCTGATATGGAATCAGCTGAAATGCACTCATCAAATCTGGTGGCACAGTTGCAAAGTCTACCATAGAAGTTGCAGGAATCAACACTCTCTTTGCACCACTATCCAAACATACCTGCAGTGCATTGGCCAACTCATCAACCTTTATCATCGTTCCGCTAATACTGATTTCTCCAAGCACTACCAATGAACCTAGTGTCGGTCTTCCAAGTGCGATGGAACATAATGCAATTAATGTAGGAAGTGCAAGGGTACTTGTCATTCCAATTCCCTGCAAATCCTGGTAATTGATAATGTAGTCCTTCATGGTTGTGCTGATGCTTCCACTAATTCTGCTGCTGTTCGCCTTTAAGAAATTGAATGCTGTGTTGGATGCTTCCTTGGCATCCCTATCCGTACCGATGCCAGTACGCTCAAACTTTCCATTTCCTGGCAACATCTGTGATTCCAAACGGAATACACCAATCATTCCAGACTTACTATGCGAAACAGTATAAATCTGTCCTGGGTTGCATACACCTTCTGGTATCAGCTTGCCACCACCTTGTTCTGGTACAGAAACGTAATGCTCAGACATATCTTCCAAATCTATATATGAGAAATTCACATCATAGAATTCCATGCCTCCAAGTTTCTTTAACTGCTCCTTGACTCTTCGCCTCATCTCCAATGAGATACGAAGAACCTCTTCCAGTTCTTGTTTGGAAAACTTTCCATCTGGGTACAACAGTTTAAGATAACCTCCTACCATCTTGCGGACAGCAATGGTATCTCTCTGATTCAAATTCTTACCCAATCTGAAATATTTATCTAAGGCATCACCATACTGCTCCTTGCGAAGTTCGCGGATGAATTCTGCAAGGTAATCACTGATAAAGCCATAATCATTTGTAAAATGTTCAGGTCGAAACTTTGGAATCTCCCATCCAGGAAGATAGCAATGCATACGGTCAAGGAATGCCGTATCTGTTCCCATCTCTGGTGGAAATGGATCGAAGAGGCTTGATGTCTTAAGCATTACATCCACGCTCTGATTGATATTTCCAACAAAGACCATAGATGCCGATGCAGCCTTTTCCTCTTTGCCTCTTGCAAAAGAACCCGATGCCATATAGTCCTTCATAATTTGGATGCCATCTTTATCCTTGAAATGAATGCCGGCAACCTCATCAAATGCCACACAATCCCAGAGTCCAACAAGTCCAACCGTCTTTCTTCCCATGTTATAGAACAGATTAGCAACTGTGGTCTGTCCTCCAGATACAAGGATACTGTTTGGAGAGATTTCTTTATACAGATGGGACTTACCTGTACTTCTTGGTCCAAGCTCGCAAAGGTTAAAATTATTCTCTACGAGCGGAATCATTCTTGTAAGGAGCAGCCACTTCTCTCTATCGTTCAGAGAGTCAGGTTCCATACCGATGGAACGGAGCATAACATCCATCCATTCCTCTTTGGTAAATGCACCTCTGCCTGTCTTTAATTCCTCAATGTCAATGTGTGGCATCTGAATTGGTGTCAGCTTTCGGATGCTGATTGGGGAAATATCCTTCTGTTTCTTCTGCTTGGATTTCAGTTCAAATCCATCAGAATCAACGATGCCAAAGTTAGCATCTCCCTCCATTTCATAATCCAGCTGTACGATACACCAAATACCACCACACAATAGTCGATCAAACTTTTCTGGATACTCATCTGCAATTGGAACATTTGTAAGTCCAAGATTGGAGAACTCTGCAAAGAAGCAGTCCTTCTTAATATCCAGTCGAACCGTAATCATATCGATAACTGTATGACTGCCTTTCTTACGAAGCATAGATAATATCTTCTGTGCCTCGTCCGGACGTACAAAATTATCTGCAAGAATACGCTTCACTGTCTGCACTCCATTCTCCACAATTTCAGGATCATCAGAACTGCAGTATTGACCCAACAAGAACTCAAGGACATACACTGGCACATTTGCACCTTCCTTGATTTTCTTGGTCAGATCTTTACGCACAATCTTGCCATCGAAATTGGCTCGTAACTTTTCTTTTATAATTTCACTAGAGCTTTCAATCTGCTCCATCTGTAACACCTCCAATCTTACATTAACTGAAGAAGTCGAAACTATCTACAGCAAATGCAATATCGATATGGAATTCTTCCTTCTGTGGTGGAACCTCATTACTTTCTTCCACAATATTCAAATAATAGCTTTCTGTCTTACTGTATGCTTGTGACTTCAAATTAAAGCTACAACGGAAAGTTCTGTCCTGTCTATCCGTGCTTACCTTATCCGCAATAATCTTCTGTGTGTCACTAATCTGCACACCATTTGAATCTGTAAAATACAGCAGATAATTTGCCTGACTTCTGTTATCACTTACCGCATCCTTCTGATAGAAATTCAGAATGAATGACATATTTACAATCTTTCTGTTAGCAGAAAGAAGGTTTAATTCAACAGGCTTTGTATCATACTTTTCTGCATTTCTCTTATATGCTTTGGACTTTGTGCTGACAGGTGTGTAATCCACAACAGGAACTACCATCTCCTGCAGACTGATACCACCATGAACAAAGTTAAGACCGCTGCCACTCTTCTTAATACGAATACTCTCTCTTGGTGCAAATGCATCATATCCTGCATTCTCATCAAAGAACTTCACCGGAAGCAGATAGTCTGGTTTTGCACCTTTCGTTGTAATAAGATATCTTCTGTCAACTTCCACATCTTCACTTGATACTGTGGTCTTGTCCACCTTATCATCTTCAGATAACGGACTGTATGTATATAAGAATCCGTGGTCTGCAGTAATATAAATTTTTGTCGCATTAAAATAATTCACGGACATATTAACAGCATTTTTCAGTTCTGCAATCGCATCATCACAAGCTGGGAATATTTGCGTTTCATCAGTGTGCCCCATATCATCCACGCGGTTGTGGTAGATATAAATGACGTTCTTGTTCTTTCCCATCTCGGAGATTTCTGTTGTCTTCTTCATCAGCAATGCTTTATACTGAACAGCCAAACTGTCTGGATCTGCCTTCTTTAAAATACCATCACGGTAATTGGCATCAGTCGGCTTACCATCTGCATACACACTGATGATTCCGTTCTTATTTTCTGTGGTTAATTCACTATTTGGCAAGAGTGCAGCCATTCCATACTTGGTTACTGTCGGGAAAATTGCTTGACAGTTGCCGAGTTCCACATTGGCTCTGTTCTCTCTGCGAAGTTGTTCTGCCAAAGATGCTGCCACTTCATAACGGAATGCATCCGAGATGATAACAACCACCTTATTATTCGCACTTGCAATTTTGGTTCTATAAAAATCACGCTGTTTTGGAATATCCATGATGTATCCGTACTTTTCCAAGTTATCTGCACAAGCATCTGACCAGTTGTTACCAAGCTGACCTAAGAACCAGTTCTTATATAGTCCCTCTACCACTTCTGTAACGTGCTTATACAAATCATCAAGCAATGGGTATGATATAGTTAGACTCTTTGCGAAGGCACCATGATACATTCTGTAGTAGGTGTCCATCTTATAATATTCTTCCGTGTATTCCTTCCAGACCTGCTTTGCCTCAACTGTGTGGAATCCATTAGAATGCTCTTGGAAGAATACCTGCATATTGGCAACCTGCAAGATACCATCATAATGATTGGCCACTCTGTCATACCAAACCATGGTACGTCTTTTTTCAACCATAGCCTCGATAACTTCCACACGGAAGATATGGTCACCAATCTCCGTCATAATTTCTGTTAAAATGCACTCATTAATACATGGGAAACATTCTGTTTCAGCAAGGTAGCTGATGTCGATTTTCTTGAATCTCTTATAAAGATTCAGTTCTTCTTCCACATATCGTGCAATATCATAAATCTTTCCCTGGTCATCACTATGAAGCCAGTCAGATAAAAAGTCATAACAATATGACTGATGTGGAATGGAAATAAAACTGTCCAATCCCACAAAATGCTCCATACCCATGGTACGTGTAGCAGCCGTCATAAAAATATGTGCAACAAGTTTTCCAAGCGTAGCTTCCTCTCCGTCACGATATCCTGTGCCCTGTGCAACCATATCCCAGAAAAGGGAATCCATGTTGTAATTTACAAGGCTCTGATATTTTTCGTTCGTATCGTTATCAAGTCTCGCTCCGATGACTGCCTTCATAATGCTGTTAGGCTGTATATCCTTGATTCCACAAATAACTGCCATAGAAGCAAGCACAACTTCCTTTGCACTGGTCATGCCATTGTTCAGCTGTGCCACCTTGCCTCTACGCTCTTTACTATTGAAAAACTTTCTGTACTCCTTTATCAGCTTACGAATTGCAGCCGATGCAGGAAGTCCCATCTCACTCATCCAGATGGAATTGAGGTCGGAACGATACTCTTCGCTATACTGCTCCATTCCAATGAGCCAGTTATCATCCGGCTCTGCATAGAAAATCGGACTGTACACCACATAATTGCCCGACTTATCATCGTGGCAAAGCAACTTTTTTACTGCAAAATTGTTTGTCCCAGTCAGTTTGACGAGTGTGGCATTGGATAACACCACATCGTCAACCTTGTCCTCAAATTCTTTATCTTCGTCATACCAGAAGATAATACGCCTGTTATAGAATTCAGGCAAAGGCTCAGCAAAACGGCGATTCAAATCCTGAACCACTGTTTCTATATCAACATTCGCCATTTGGGTTTACCTCCTACTTTATTTTAGAAGCAATCTTGGCTAACCCAGCACTAATTTCCTTCTCTTTTGCTTCCTTTTTTCTCATTTCTTCCCACTGATCCAAAATCATAAAAATACAATCTCTCACAACCGGGAAATATAAAATGCAGTCTTTCTCACTTAGTTCATGAATCCCTTTACTCACAACTCCGTATAGAGTCTTGTTGGAAGTAAGAAAAGGAGGCAGGTAGTCTTTAAGCATCTCAATTTTTTCTTTAACCTTTGATCTATTAAAGATTTCTACATCTATACTATCACCAGCTTTTTCTCTTGCTTGGCTAAGGATTCTTTCTAAAATACGTCTTAAATAAACATACGAACCAACACCTACTCCACTGGCATACAATCCGATTGCAGTTCCCATTTCACGTCTATCTTCCTCTGTCAGCACCTTATCGTATTCCTTCAGCTTAGGGAATTCCATATCTGCTACAGACGGATACTGCCCGATTTTTATCATTGTGTTTCCATCGGTTCGTACTATATAGTCTACATGATGTGATTTATCCATTGCACAAACAAATGGAAATATCATCACTCTTGTTGCATCTTCCGTTTGCCAACCTGTCCAATACCAAGTTCGATCTCTACTTTCAGGAATCTGCTCGGACTTTGGCGTCTTGTTCTGTAAATTCTGTAAAATCCTCAGATTATCCGCCAACGGTGCCGCAACTGGAGATATGTAATTTTTTTCATCCTTCAAAAAACATAGCATGGAATCCATTCCAAACACTCGCACTTGACCACACTCTTTACAATAAACACTGATTTTTTCTTTTCCATCAATCAAGTCACATAAGGCATTAATATTACCTTCTGTGATTTCAATCTTGTCATATAATCCTTGATTAACAAGAAACTCTGCAAATACATTACTCATAGACACCTCCTACTTTATCTTCGCAAGTACATCTTTGAAGATTTCATAGTTATTCTTTACACCATCATCCAAATCAATACGAATCATCTGATCCGCCAAGTGATGGATTCTCTCTTCGTACTCACCAATTTCTGTGATCTGTGCTTGCAGGGTTGCTTTCTGCTTATCAAGTTTTACTTTCTCACTGCCGCTTGCACCCATAAGTCTCTGCTCAATATCAGCAACTGCTGTACGATAACGTGACTGCTGCTCATGAACATAATCTGTACGAATACGAGCAATGGTATCTGGCTGATAACGATGCATATAGATTAAACACTTGAAACCATTCTTCTTGCCAGAATCAAACAACCAGTAAATCGGACGTTTCTGATACAACTTGCAGTGGTCGCCATAAAAACCGTTCAAAAAGTAATTTCTAATAACATCCTTTGGCTGTCCTTTGCCGCCAAGTGCATCTGCGACGAACTTCAAGTTCTCCTGCAGTGTATCTTCTCCGTAGACAACTTCCACGAACTTCACAAATCTTCCAACAATATCATCCTCAAAATACTCGTCATCACAAATAGGGATAATATTGTCACTATCTGCTGCAAATAAAGTATATTTAGAGTTATCCCATTCTCCTCCCGCATAAGCAAGACCTAGTTCATCAAGCGAATAACGACCAAACATACATCCTACTGCATAGGAAATAAATAACTTCACATCTCTTTCTAGGTCTGCCTTACGAACAGTTACATCCTTATCCTCGACTTCTGGCGTAAGTTCATCCTGCAAACCATAAATGTCAATGAAGATGCGATTCAGTTCTTCCTCGTTTGCTTTCAGCTGATTGAATCTGTTCTCGCACTGTTCTTTCCACAATTGATAGAAGTTTTCCATTTTATACGCAAATCCTGGTCCATCATTATAAACCGGTAACATTGGATTGCGTTCAAAATTCCACGACGTTTCAAAAGAATCATATTCACATTTAGAAAGTTTTACATTTTGATACGACAAATCATCAATTCTTTCTTTGTCACCTTCGCTTCGAATAACTGGAAATTTTGCCACTTCGCCTGATTGAAAATTTAGCGTTGGATTGAGTTGCCCAAATATATACTTAAAAACTGTTGAATTTAGCAATGCACATAAGTATTTTCTCATGTCTTGCAGTTCAAAAATACAGCATCCTCCATTATCGAAAATAAATCCTTCATCGAACCATCTAATACTAAAATTCATACTCGACAATGTTGACCATGTTAGTCCTGGTTTCATGAAATACTGATAATTGGCAATTACTGCCGTTTTTATTTCCCTAATTGCCTTTGCATCATCATACCAATCAATTACATAATCATTATAGCCATACCATTTTCTGTACCCACCACCCTTATTATACGGAAACCACCTTTTAATTTTAGTATCTTCAATATCAATTTTCTTACATCCAAAGTTTATTTTTTCAACTTTTACCTCGTGCCATATGCGGAGGAATCTATTATTATCAGATGTTGAATTACCTTTTCTTGGAGCAGCAATACTACCAAGTGCTGGATAGTTTGCATATGCTTTTTTCACATTATTGCTGAGCCAAAATGCTATAGGAGATCCAGGAATAGTTTTAAATTCATCTTGATTTGCTGTAAATCGATAACCACATTCTCTATCAGCATTTGCTTCTAATACTTTTATTCCCTGAATATCTGCCCCCTTAAAATCTGATAATCTTATGAATTCACCGTTAGAATTTTTATGAGACTTTGCTAATGTAAATGTACATACGGGTACGCAAGCTGCCTCGAATGCATTATATTCTAATTGAGTTAAAGTAGTGATTCTTGTCTCACTTAATATTTTATTTCTTAATGCCTCATATGAACTGATATACATCCAGACATACGGTGTTAGCATTCCAATATGACCTTCCGTTTTGCACATATTAATAACTCTAGCTACAAACGAAGAGAAAATATCACTTTTATATTCTGAATATTTATTTTCTATGAATTTTTTAATTTTTATAGGCAAATATCTATTCCCAATGTATGGAGGATTGGTAATAACAGAATCATATTTCATATTTAATGCTTTTGCTGTTTCAATCATTGATCTAACTTCAGTAATGCTCTCGAAACGATATCCTTGATCAATCAGATTGTCGTATTCTGTATGTTCGATTTCATTAATTCTCTGCTCTAACTTTAAGTAACCGACAGAGGGGGTTTCTACCAGACTACCATATTCACCTAAAAATTCTAATTCTTGCTGTAAAAGCAAAATATCCTTCTTTATTTGAGAATCACCATCAGCAACAAAGTCAACGAGTTCCTCTCTAAACTTTGGTATATTATCTAAGCAATATAGATGTGGCTTAATTCCTTTATTCAAAATAGTTCTACTATATTTACGTGCCTTCATCATCAAAGAAAAGTAAGCAAGCTGATATGCTCTTTCAGAAATATCCATTCCATAGATATTGTTCTGAAGAATAGACTCAACAGCATCACTTCTTGTGTAGCCGTAATTATCATACATTTGAATAAGTGCATCAAAAATATATGCAATAATATGACCGCTACCCATACAAGGATCAATGACTTTTATTGTACTTGGATCTATCGATGCATCTTTTTTTGCACCATCTCTTTCCTGAAGGTAGTAATCCCAATCATAATCTTTTAAATCTTTATCACCTGCATTTATCCACATTCGACCTAAGCTGTTCTGCACCATGTACTGAACAATCCAGTCTGATGTAAATATCTGTGTTACAAATGGAACATCATCGAGTTTATACTGTTTTTTTGCATTAATAAGTTTATCTTTTGGTTCATTAATATAATACTGGTATAGCCAACCCAAAATTTCAACTTGTTCTTCCCAATCCTGCTGTGGAATAAGTTCTATCATTTTTTGAATGACACTATTCTCTCGGAGCAAATTGTCTGGGAAAAGCAATTCTGTATAATCTGAGATCTTCTGGAACATTCCTGGTAATATAGGATTCAATGCATTACACTGTGTTATAAGAAGATACTTATACAGTTCTTCCTCTTTCTTCGCATCGTCCTTTAATTCATAGACTTTCTCCATATCCAGTCCATCAATGGTAAGATCGATGGCATCTGTTATAATCTGTGGTTTGAAATTGTTATTTTCGTCAGTAAATACACGAGTACGGTTTGGCAGATAACCATTCACTTCCATGAATCGAAGGGCAGAGAAACGGTTGAACCAAGTATAGGCAACTTCCTCCATAACCTGGTGGTAACCCTTTTTTCTGATTCTGTCTATCAATGCCTTTCTCTGTGTTTTTTCCTCAGCAGACATAACTCTTCCATTAACGGCATCTGCATCATATTCTCCATAGCCATTTTCATCAATCTCATATTTAATTGCTCGTTGACTTACACGAGTAATCAATTCAGTTCTTGCCCATACAGCAAATTTCTTTATAGAATTCTTATCCATTACGGCCTCCTTAGTTCAGTTGAATGCCATCGCAGTTCTTCATAAGCTGCTTAAGCTGAATTCTCATCTTCTCTACATATTCGTCCACATCTGCTTCGCTTTCCAGACGTCTTGCAGGGAATACAACCTGTCGGTTAAGAGATTTAATAACCTTCTTAGGCTGTGGTGTTTTATCTGCACCATAGTTGTCACTTGACTCTCTGACGGCACTCGGCTGTGGCGTGGCTTTCACACGGCTGAGACTTTCAATACGGTCAACTGTTGTATCCTTATATTGAATCATCGGTGGAACAAGTCCATCCAAGAGTGCAAGACTCTTCAAGTCTGCAATCTTTGTCTTGTACTGTGAGTAGAAGGTGTCTGCTCTTATGATGATTTCCTTTGAATCACTATTGTTATTGCCGGCAGTATGCACTGCTTCCATACACTGTCTTACGATTTCTAAAAGTTCCTCTCTCTTTGCCGCAAGCAGTCTGTCATGTCCCCCATGCACAGTTGCAATCAGTCCATTGAGGTCTGGAATCTTTCTATAATCGAATCCGTGGTCTGTCATTGTAATCAGACGAATCTGATTGAGAGCCTTGTTTGCTTCCTCTTCCTTTGAAAGGTAGTCCAATTCATTATGAAGGTCACGCTCCAACTGAACGGCATCATCAAATACCTGCACTTGGTTTCTGAAGAATCCTTCCACCCTCTGCATTTTTTCTTTATTTTCAAACAGAGAATCTTCCTGTGTTAGTACACGATCAATCAAGGCTATATTGTCCTTGGACTGTGAGAGAATGCTATCCACAATAGTTAATCCGTTTGAAACTACTGCACGGTCTGGATAATGGCTGTTCTTTTCATATTTTTTCAGCAGCTCTTCAAAGTGCGTTTTCTGTTCATTAAATTTATCTACGATTTCCTTTACAAGTCCATCCTCATCGTCCTTGACATTCATCATGTCGAAGTAATCACGCATGATTTCCTTTACAGCCTTCATCTTCGCAGCCGTAACAATCTGTCTCTTGGAAATGGATGTCTTGCCGATTTCACTCTTTTTACGGAGCATATCTAGAAGTTTTGGATTGTCAGGCTGTATGGTTGCTCCACCGTACTTGATAGTAACCTTCTGCTGATAGATAAGCATTGCAGCCACATAAGCAATATCAATCTCTCTCCAACCATAAGGTATAGCTTGATATCTGCTCTGAATATCTGCCATAGAGGTTGGAAGATTTCTTCTATGCTGCGTTTCCAAGTACTCCTCCATCTTTGCTGCTGCATTTCTGTTTGGTTCTGTTCCCTGAATATAGGACTTCGCACCACTTAATACTTCCATGACATCAGCATCAGATTCTGCGTTATCTGTAATGAGATCAAGATTACTATATACATGAGAAACAAGATATTCCAAAGCCTGATCAATCTTAGACTTTGCATCCCCACTCTTAATCTCGATATGCTCACCGTCTACATAGAACTGCGCATTTACAATTGCTTTCTTCAGCTCTTCCAGTGCTTCATCTTCATATTTAGAAGCCTCTTTTTGTTGATTTGCAATTATGTTCTGCACTGCCTTTGAGAGTTCTGTGACATTCTGCTGTTTCACATACTTACGAATTTTCATTGCTTTCTCAAAGTTCTCATAATAATTAGATTCTTCAAGAACGACAATTGCCTCTCCACTGGATGCTGGCATCAGATACAAATCATTTTTCTTCTCAATATCTGTATTTACTGTTATGAATCTAAGTCTCATTCCACCAGTTGGCGCACCAGTCATAACATTATCCACATATTGGTCGAAGGCAAAGTCATACTTCTTATAACGGAATTTTTTTGTAGTATAGATTTCTCCATATATTTTCTGTGAGATACGCTCTACGATATTGGCTGTATCTACAGTGATTACATTTATATCCTCCTGGATACGCTGTTCCTCATCAGTAAGGAAATTATAAGTATCCCCGGATCTTCCGATATAGTTCTGGCTAAGTAATCTATCTAAGGACTTCTTGATTCCTTCTCTTAAGATCACCTTATCTGCACGGATATCGTCAGCCATCAGAATTACGATATTATCAATGGTTCCTCTGATATCGCTATCGATGTATCTGATAAGGTATAACAGTTTCAGTACATCCACATCCTGTGCTTCGATACCGTTGGCATTATCTGCTGCCTTCTGGCAACGCTCGATTACACGGCGGATTGAGCCCTCAAGGAAGGTATGTACTGTATCATAAAAACGAAAAAATGGAACAAGTGCATATTCATCCTTTTCCTGTAACTTCTGTACCGCCTCTTGGAATCCTGAAAGCATAGAACGTTCTCCACCAGACAGATGCTTTCCAGAATTACCGTGCTTACGGATTTCTGCAAATACCTTCTGCATGATGATGAACTGATAAGGTACGAATGGGAAGTTATTAGCAAACTCTTCTGGTCCGCTGAATCCCTTAATATCAAGCAGAGCATCGTCCTTCTTAAAGCTGAACAGATTACGAAGAACAGAATCATTCTGGTTGTATACTTCCATAAGTTCTGCCTTCGCTTCTGGTTTCTTTTTAAGGATACGCTCCTGAATAACTTCATCTACGGATGAAGATGTAAGGCTGAGTCTTGTTTTGAAACGAGCCTGAATACGAGAGAACTCATCATTACGAACCTTGATGATTTCATTGATGGCTTCCTGTCCTGTACAGCATACCCATACCTTACCATTACACTTTGCACCAAGTTCCTCTACAAGAGACTGAAGGTTCAAAAGAAGGTCTGTGGATGTTCCGATATACTGACCAACTTCGTCCACCATAAAAAGAAGTCGGAAGTTATCTGGCTTGCTATCTACATAATCCTTAATCTCCGATACAAGCTGTGCAATACTGATTTCTGCTGTCTCTGTACCATTGAACCAGTTACGAGCAGCTGTCTCACTCATACCAAGAACTGCTGTAAGTGTATCTACAACATCGTCCTCAAAGAATGCATAGGCATCTCTGGATTCTACCCAAGGAGAGCCATTCTTTTGTTCAAATACTCTTCTGAATTCATCAGTCTTGCCCTGCTTTGCAATGAACTGCTCCAGCTTGGCCACCTTCAAGTCCTCGCCATATAATCCAAGATGGTTATAGAACATCTTTGCAAACACACGAAGGACAGCAGTCTTGTCCTTATTACTGAAACCTTCAATATCAATATTGAAAAGGATAGTCTCTGTCTCGTCCCTTGTTGCCTTATCAATCATCATGAATGTGGCAGGGTCACTCTCAAATTTCTTACGGAAGAATTCTACGGTTTTTACACCACCAATGTTGCGGTTTTCCAAAATATAAGACAGCATTTTAAGGAAGTGAGATTTACCACTTCCAAAGAATCCTGAAATCCAAACACCCATGTCGGATGTTGGTCTGTCGAAAGAATCACTGTAATAATTAAAAAAGCTAATGAAATGCTTCTTCAGTTCCTTTGTGATTACATACTCTTTTACCTCTTGCTCGATGACTCCCAGTTCATCCTGGTCTACTTTGATGACACCATTTATCGGTCTGTTGATATCCTCTTCAAACATATTTTGAATTATCATAGCTTGGTTTCCTCCGTTCCTATCTCATTAAACGCTCTATAATATGGATTCGGTTTTAATTTATTAAACAGCTTCATATATGAACCATCGAATTTTCCTGGATACATCACAAGGATTGGAATATCCGAGAAGTATGGCTGCAATGCATCCAACAGTGTATGCACTCGCAAGAACGGGAACACATCCCCAACTCCTGTTATGAAAAGGATATCCTCTCCAACCATATGTGGTTCATATTGTATCTTGTCAATAAACGCTCCAACCTTTGCAACGGAGTTCATCTGCTTTAATATAAATTCTTTTCCCTTCTTCTCTTCCATTGCGGGAATGCTGTTTGTGATTCTCTTGTCATCACAGATGGAAAGGAATGTCTCATACAGATTTACTTCAATCAATCTGCAGTTTAGTGATTGGTCAGTCTTTAGCTGTTCCACGAAATGCTGTACAATCATTTCATCCTTAGCATCGTAACAAAACATACGAATATTTACTTCATTGCTTAGACCCTTACCTAGTAGAAAATCCTCTTCTTGGATATTTCCACGAAGTATGTCTAAACGTTCCTTAATGTCACTCACCTATCGTAACCTCCTTAAGAAAAATAGTTGAATGCCGCAAGTGCTGCATCATCACCATTATCCTTGATTGCATTCTCAAGTGTTGAGTTCAACCACACTGGATTCAGCTTTGTTGCCTTGGTACTGTCCAAATACTCATTCTCCACAAGCACTCTTGCAAGTATCTGCTTTAGCTTTGTAATTGTGGTATCGCTCCAACTTGCCACCACTTCATCCTGTTCCTGCAAACGAAGAAAAAAAGTGTTCAAGTCTATCCTACCAAAAGAGGTGTCCCTTAAACGGTACTTCTCCCCAATAACTGTAATCATAAAATCCCATACAAGACGATACTGCTTCATCATAGCATACAAGCATATCTGCTTTGCAACATCTGTTGGCTGCGTAGCAATGACTTTCACAAGTGTCTCATCATTCATGCACTTCAATCTTTTTATACAGTTATGTGCTATTCGCTTTAGTGACTTCTCCGTAGGATATTGGAACAGATTATCATCAATAATTCTCTGTACCACTTCTTCATCAGACAAGCCTTCTGTCATTAGCTTGGCAGTCGTTCTTACTTCATAAAATAAAAATTGCTCCCTTGTCATACTTGCTGTATAAGGGCTGCTTGTATTAATCTTCAACATCGCTCATACCATCCTCTGGTTCATCGTCTGGCACGAATTCAACCACATCAGCTATGTTGCAATTAAGTGCCATGCATATTTTCATAAGCACTTCCATTCCAACATTCTCGCCCTTTGACAACTTGGTCACGGATGTCCAGCTGATTCCTGCCTGTGCCAGCAAATCTTTTTTCTTCATATCCTTGTCAATCAGAATTTTCCATAACTTTTTGTAGCTTGCTTTCATTATTTTACCTCTACAAAACTTCTAAATTTCATTACGCTCTTTACAAGTACTTGTTGTGGTCAGAACATCTGCTTTTAGCCTCTTTGCAATAAAATCAGGCAGATATACCACGTCACCTTACAAGTATACGTTTATATCTTCCAAAAAGCAAGTAAATCTCCGCAAATAAAGGAATAATTCTTTTTAAAGTATTGTAAATCTCCGACATTAACTCCGTAAAGTGAATTTTTAAATTCCAGTTTTTCTACACCGACCAAAATTTAGTTTTTCATTTGACCCCGACATTAACTCAGGAGTTTGACAGTTGAATAAAATTGGTCACAAAAAAAGGACGCAGGATTTCTCCCACGCCCTCACTACTATCTGGCTTTATCTTCTCTTACCTTTGATACTTCTTTTCCTATCTCCACTTTCATATCCTCAGCACCTCTTGCTTCAAAAGCATCGGCATTATACTGATACTCGTGTGTTTCCGCCACCACCGGTGCATATACAATCTCAGCTTCGACTCTCTCAGGTGCTGCTTCTTTCCTATCAGCTTCCATCTGTTCATCATGCTTCATATCATCCTTAATCTTTTCCTTATCCATTCTCACATCCATCGCTAGATTATCCAGCTTATCAATAGATGCATCCAAATGAAGTTCCATTGATACAAGCATCTTTTTCACTGCTTTCATCGGAGCAAGTACTGCCTTTGTAATGGGATGTTTCTGCTCTTTCTGTGAGTAATCCACCTCCGGCTTGTCAGCAAAAGTACGGAATGCATTGGCTGCTGTCTGCCCGGCTTCACGAAATCCTTTTGCAAGAAGTGCTGTCTTTGCTATATCCTTATCCGTGGTCTTGATTGCACCTCTTACATTCTCTCGGATATCAAGAAGCCTTTTCTTAATTCCTAAGA
>OKVF01001173.1_pt1 | contig 22058 bp, 25 predicted proteins | sample 1604831 | NCBI WGS metagenome assembly OKVF01 (sample SAMN01760980, study PRJEB22395) | human gut metagenome
TCCAAAATCGGTATTTCGTTTTTAATAATAGCCATACTATCTCTCCGTCAAATTCAAGTTTGTCGAACTGATTTAATTCAAAATCAGTGCTCATATTGCAATGAAATTATATCACTGAACACACTTTTTTTCAACTATTTCCCTTTGCGTATTATACTGTTTCATTTGCACTCTTTTTAGTTCTCTGTATTTATCATTCAGTTTCCTCGGCTTACGATAACTAACGCAAGATTTAGGCATGGAATAGGTCTTATCAATATCTGTTTCGCCAACCAGCTTATAAACCTCTGGGAATGCGATAACCAATGCGTCAAATTTCCTCATAACTGCCTTATCTCGGGTATAAACTGTTGCTATCTGTTCCCCTGCATTAAAATTGATAACAGTTTCCTGCTCATACTTGGATAAACTGCCCATAAAATCACTCCTTTCTCTCTGGCTCGTACTTTTGACGGGCAAATAATAAAGCCTGCCTACGGCAGGCGGATAGGATGGGATAGGATAAGATAGAGATGGTATATCTCTTTTTTATCTTTTTCTTTTATTCTTTTCTTTGGTTCTTTCTTTTCTGCTTTTCTTTTTCGCTTTTTTCTCTAGGAAGAGAAAGAGAAGGAAGGGGAAGGGAAGGTTGCACCGACAAGACCACAAAAAAGACATCCACTACAAACATGTTCCACTGTCCGTTTTGAATGCCCTTTTATTCTGATTTTGCTCGTTAAATATCGTAGCAAAACCATTCCTTATTATTCACTTGATAATTTCCTCGTCTGCCATTTTCACAATCGCAAATTCACGATAATTAATGACCTACTACCTTTGCTTTCTCCGCTTCTATTTCTGCCCACGCTTTCCTCGCTTCTTCTCTTTTTCGTGCCATATATTTGCGGTTACTTGCTCGCTTTTTCTCAAGTTTTTCCTGCCTTTTAGCTTCTGCCAGTTTCTCTTCTTCCGTCAGCTCCACAACCACTTCAGGAACTACAAATCTGCCGATATAATTCAAATAAATATCTACATCCTGCATTCTGTTTGCTCCACTTCCGACTGCCTTATAGACCATAATTTTATCAACAAATTCGTTCAATATGGCTGGTGTCAGTTCATCAAATGCCATGTGCTTCTTAACAAGCTCCATAAATACATCCACATCCGTTTTCTTAGCACACATGCCCTCTAATTCAGCATTATCTCTTTCAATATCCTCTTCCAACGCTTCAAGCTCCGACTCATAATCACTAAGCATGGTATTGAAGCGTTTATCATTCAGTTTACCGCTGATATTGTCCTCATACAGTTTCTTAATAAGACGATTGATTTCACTCACTCGCTTCTGCTTTTGGGCAAGCCTTTTCTCCAGTCTTACTGACAATTCACCCTGCTGTTCTTCGGAAATACTGCATACCTTTTCTCTAAATTCTGCTTCATTCTCCACTGCATAATCACAAGTTCTTTTTATGGTTTCCAACACAAGCGTTTCCAGTGCCTTTGTGGTAATGGAATGACTGCAACACAATTTTTCATAACGCTGTCTACCTCTTATATTGTTGGAGCAATCGTACCTATCTTCGGGTGCATGATATATCATCTCCCCTGCCTTAAAATAATTCTTTTTCCATATTCCCTGCGCATTTCTGTGATGATACATTTTTGCTCCACAATCTGCACAAAACACTTTACCGGTAAGAGGATTATTCTCCTCAAATACACCTTTTCTTCTTGGAGTATCTAACAGCTTCTGCACTGTTTCCCATGTATGCTTGTCGATAATCGGTTCTTGGGTATCTTCAAAGATAATCCATTCGGATGAGTCTACTTTAGTAGGGCGCTTATCCTTGTACGACTCCTTTTTTGTTCTAAAATTAACAGTACATCCAGTGTATTCCATTCTTGTTAATATGGTCTTAACAGTGCCACCTCTCCACATATACGGATGTTCCATATCAAAGGATTTTGTATTAACTCCCCTGCCACGAATGCCCAAATAATATTCGGGCCTTTCCACCTTATCCTCTGCCAGTTCCCTTGCAATCTGATAGGGTCCCTTCCCGTTCAGACACATATTAAATATCCTACGAACAACCTCGGCAGCTTCTTCATCAATTATCCATTTATCGGGGTTATCTGCACTCTTTTTATATCCATAGCAACAGCGGTTGGTTGTATGTGCTTTCCCACTCATACCTCTTGCCTTTAACACCGTTGTTATCTTCCGACTGGTATCACGCACATACCACTCGTTCATAATATTCAAGAATGGGGCAAATTCTGCACTCTCCCTGCGTTCGCTGTCAACACCATTGGAAATCGCTATAAAATGCACTCCCTTTTCCCGAAACATGACTTCTGTGTAAAATCCCACTTGCAAATAATCTCTACCGATACGGCTCATATCCTTTACAATGACTGTTCCCACCTTGCCTGCTTCAATATCCGCAAGCATTCTCTTCCAGTCGGGTCTGTCAAAGTTTGTACCAGTCCATCCGTCATCCGTGTAATGCTCGATATTCACATACCCATGCTGTTCTGCATACTGTGTCAACATCCGCTTCTGATTGACGATACTGTTTGACTCTCCCTGCACCTCATCATCCTTTGAGAGTCGCTCGTATAAAGCTGTGATTTTAAATCTCTTATCCTTGATTTTCATTGCTATCCTGCTCCTTTGCATTTTGAATATTTCCACTGCCTACTCTCAAAGTGTATTACATCCGTAAAATGTTTCGGCGGTGTGGTGTAATGCTCGCTGATTTTCGTCTGTACCCCGTCAAAGATCTGCCCCTCGGAAAGCTCTGGAAGCTTCTTATCCTCCTGCTCTTTCTCTTCCGTGGTCTTAAAAGAACGCTTAAAGGCATCTTCAAAATCTTTCCACCCGTTTTTTAAGACCGACTTGCCGGAAGTGGCAAAGGTGTAACCGCCACAGGAAAACTCTGCCTTGACTGTTTCATAAAGATATTTCTCCCCCGTAGCGCACAGCAGCCTGTTGGCCACAAGGGATAAAATCTTTCGCTCCGTTTCCGGCAGGGCTGCAAGGTCAGCTTTGGCAATCTCCATTGTGGGGATAATCGCATGGTGGTCTGTGACCTTTTTGCTGTTTAACACACGCTTAATATCCGGATTGAACATCCTATTTTCCTCAAACAGAATGGAACCAAAAATTGCTTCAATCACATTTCTGGCTGTCTGCTCCGTATCATCAGACAAATACTGGCTGTCCGTTCTCGGATAGGTACACAGCTTCTTTTCATAAAGGCTCTGGGTGTACTCCATAGTCTGCTTTGCAGTAAAACCGAATAGGCGGTTTGCATCCCTCTGAAGTGTGGTAAGGTCATAGAGCTTCGGCGGTGCTACTGCTTTTTCTTCCTTTGCCACAGACGTAACAAGAGCCTGTCCGTTCAGACAAACTCCTGCAACATTTTCTGCTTCTGTTTTATTGTCAATCCTCTCTGTGACCGCATCCACGCCGCCACAGAGGATATGAGCCATAAAATACTGCTCTTTCTTGAAATTCATAATCTTTGCTTCACGTTCCACAAGCATTGCAAGGGTAGGTGTCTGTACCCTGCCCACCTTTAGCACCTTGCCGCCATATAAAACGGTAAAAAGCCTTGTACCGTTGATACCCACAAGCCAGTCCGCTTCCTGTCTGCAAAGTGCGGAATGGTATAAATGATCATAGTCACTTCCCGGCTTTAAGTTCTCAAAGCCTTCCCTTATGGCACTTTCCTCCATAGATGAAATCCATAAGCGTTTCATCGGTTTGCTGCATCCCGCCTGTTCATACACCAGACGGAAAATAAGCTCTCCTTCCCGTCCTGCATCCGTGGCACATACCACGTTGTCTACTTTAGTATCATGCATCAGCTCCTTTAATACCCTGAACTGTGCAACCGTGTCTTTCTTGACCTCATGCTGCCAATGCTCCGGTATCATAGGCAGGCTGTCGTAAGTCCACTTTTTCCATGCATCAGAATAGGCATCCGGCTGTGCCAACTCAACCAGATGCCCCACGCACCATGAAACGATAGAACCGTTTCCCTCCATGTATCCGTCTTTTCTTTCATCTGCACCAAGCACCTTGGCAATTGACTGTGCCACACTTGGCTTTTCCGCTATCACTAACTGCATTATTCTTCCTCCTGTTCCTCAAAGAAATCATCATCCGAACTGCCTTCTGATTCCTCATCTTCGTTCTCATATTCTTCGTTATCTTCCTCGTCCTCATCTTCGTCCTCGATGAAGTCCTCTTTCTTTTTGCGTACTACCTTGAAATAATACGCACCTCCGATTACTGCCACTGCAAGACCTCCCATCAGGATATAGGAAATCATAGGATTGGTCTGCTCTTTAACCCCCGTTTCTTCCGGTTCCTCGGTGCTTTCTGTATCTTCTTCTGTTCCCTCTGTATCTTCCGCAGCTTCCTCCTGCTTATTGTCCTGTTCTGCATTATTATTCGGCAATGCACTTTCAGAAGTCGGGATTGCAGACTCTAATGCGGCAGAGTTTTTCGGTAAGGTTTTGTTGTTATCAGATGTGGTATTCAGCAAGTCATTTTCCGTAATCTCTGTCAGGAAATAGACCATTTCTTCCTCTCCATCCCTGTCAATAATCAAATAAAACACCTTGTCCGATGCAGTCTGAATGGTATAAAATTCCTTACCCTGCTCGGACTGCTTACTCTCCTTATCCTCATTTTCTGCTTTCTCCGAAGCATCCGCTTCCGCCATTGCCTGCTTTTTCTGCTCCGCAGGGTTTGTCTGTGAAGTGGTATTCCCATTACTGTCTGTCTTGGTATGCTCCGTTACAGTTCCCGTGGCACTTCCCGGCTTGGTAGCTTCTGCATTGACCGGAAGCTGTTCTGCCGGATTGTCATCACTCTCATCTGATGGGTCTTTGTAGTATGGATTTTTCGTTTTATAAACCTCCGACATATTTCCGGCATTGTCCATTGCAGAAATGGTAAAATACTCATACCCCGCATCAAATTGCTGCAGGCGGATATTCAAAGTTCCGTTTGTAAGGTCTGTAAATTCATATCCGTTGACATAGACTGCTTTTGCTCCGGAATCCGTATCATGTACCTGTACACTCAAAAGTCCGTCACTGACCGCAGCATTAAGCGTAGGCTTTGTGGTGTCAAAACATTTGATTGCACGGCTTCTCTCATAGGTATGATCCTTCTGGTCAGTAACCTGCACATACACCGTACAGTTTTCAGAAACCTCCAGCTTTCTGTCCTCTGTCACATCCGTCCAGCTTCCATTCTGTCCTACCTTCGCCTGTATCTTTGCAATTTCAAAATTTCCTGTGTGTGCCACATCCGCAACTGTAAATGTCACGGTTGCTTTGTCATTATGCCACCCATCCGGCTGATTGATCTGGATTGTGACATTCGGCTTTTTATATGCACAGAACTTATAATCCTTCACGCATACCTCGCAATTATGGTCATATTCATACGCACCACATTTATCCTCACAGGTACACTCCGGTTCTTTCACATCACCACCGGATACCGTATCCTCTTCCGTGCTGTTTTCTTCAGAACCACTTTCCGTTTCCTGCTCTGTCTCATTCTCGGTACTGTTTTCCTCAGAACCACTTTCCGGCTCTGTATCCTCCGCATGAACACTCACTGCATAATTCCCGTTCATGGCAAATCCCAAAGCGGGCATACAGAACAAAACTGCTGATAAAACAAGCGATAACACCGCCTTAGATGATAGTTTCATTTTTTTCATGGCTTACTGCCTCCTTTTCTGATTGTTGTATCTGTTCTTCCTGTTCCTTTTTCTTTAACAGATGAAGGATTTCTTCCTCACTGACTTTGTTCAGTAAAATCAGCCGTTCCAGAGAAATTTTATTTTTCTCAATGAATTTCATCTTCTCCGCATCCTCTGCCATCTGTAACTGCTCCTCTAAGTCCTTCTGCCTTGCCTGCAACCCTGCAAGCTGCTCCCGGACTTTCAGAAGCTCTTTTTCAATTCTTTCCTTTGTCATTTATCCTCACTTCCTGCTTTTAATTTAATCTTCCGAAACTGTAGAAATGGCTCTGCCAGTATGGTGTATTGATAGAAGCATATTTGATTGGGTCACCGCAGTGTATCATCACACCGTTTCCGCAATAGATACCTACATGGCTGACAGATCCCGGTGAATTGTAAGTACCTGTAAAAAAGATAATGTCCCCTGCCTTGGCATCTGCAGCTGACACCGGAGTACACTGGTCATATATGCCCTGTGCTGTAGTTCTTGGCAGATTATGTACGCCGCTGTTGGTAAATACCCAGCATACAAAGCCGGAACAGTCAAAGCTTGTGGACGGAGAAGAACCGCCCCATACATACGGATAACCAAGATATCTTGCTGCTTCTTCCATAAGTGCCTGTACTGTTGCATCATCATAGGAATCCGGTGGTATAACATTTCCCGGTGAACCGCCACCGCCCGGAGTTTCTCCATAAAGAGTTCCCTCACCCACATCAAAGTAAAATAATGGGTTATAATACTCCCCGTTATACAAACACTCGATATGAAGGTGGCTTCCGGTACTGCTTCCCGTATTTCCTGTTGTTCCTATGGTTGTTCCGTGTGTAACAGTCTGTCCGGTACTGACACTTAATGTATCCATGTGTGCATACTTTGTGCAGTAACCATTGCTGTCCTCTATCACAACATAATTACCATAAGAAGCATCATAGGTTGCTGTTGTAACCGTTCCATCCATCGCAGCCAGCACGGTTGTCCCTGTCGGTACTGCTATGTCCACACCACGGTGAAACTGTTCCTGCCCTGTAACCGGATTGATACGGTAGCCGTAATAACTCGACACATAGCTGTACCAATACAAATTAAGCGGTGTATAAAACTGCTGTGTCAGCCCATGGGTTTCATTGTAAAGAGCATAGATTTCTTTCTGCTCCTCATTCATGTGTCCGGCTACCACCACACCCAGATCGGTGACTGTCAGTGTTACTTCAAGTATGGTTACGGTGTATTCTTCCTCCGTTTCCTCACCCGTTTCCGGGTCTATTACAGTCCTTGTTCTTGTTTCCGTCGTAGGATTTAAGGTCAGCTCATACATTTCTTCAAAAAGGCTTTCTATCTCACTTTGCACATCACTTGCCGTAAATTCCGTATGTACTGCCGACAGGTAACTGATTAAAACAAACGGGTCATGCCCTATGGCATCCAGATTGTAGCGGTATTCGTCATAATCCGGATAGTCCGTTTCTATGTCATTGATTTCTTTCTGCAGTTCCATTTCCAGCTCGGAAAACGCCAGGTCCGCAGCATCAATCTCCGCCGGAACACTCATATAACTTCCTGCCAGTGTGGTACTCATACCATCTGAGAACATCGCCCCACAGGATGATATGGCTGTCATTATCATAATCAGGAGCAGTGCAAAGATACCGATTGTTACCAGAAGTGAAACATTCCTGCTCGCTATCTCCTGTATTTTCTTGGCAACCTTGGTAATAAAATTGGCTGATTTTGCAGCCGCTTCTTTTGTATTCTTTGCTGCCTGTCCTGCCCTCCTTGCCTTTGCATACTCCCGCTTGATACGCTGTTTCTGCAATCGTTTCTGCATCTGCTTTTTCAGGGTCTTTTCCTGCATCTGTGGGTTTTCTTCCAAAAACTTCTGATACCGGAAATTGACCTCTTTCTTAAACTGCTTTTTCTCCAGCTTTGCGACTTTCTCTTTTTTCCTTTGCAATCCGCTTTTATGGTTGCGTTTCACAAAATGATAGACATTCTCTGCTGTCTGTTCCGTCTTATGTGCTCCTTCCACAGCAGAATTTTCTTTCTCCACTTCGGCAACCTTGCCATGGGCAAAATTGAAATATTCTGCACCTACCCTTCCTGCAACCACTTTTACCGGACTATCCGGTTTGAATTGCTTTTCTTTTTCCATGGCAGTCAGCACATATTTTGCTTTTCCTGTCTTTTCATCAAAGACACGCTCAAAGGAATACTCCTTTTTCTTAGGTATCTTCTTTCTTGCAGCTTCGGTCTTTTTGCCGGCTTTCTCTGTCTTATTTTGCAGTCTGTCTAATTTTTTGCTTCCATGAAACTCCGGCTCTATCCCTTCCTTAAAGGTTTTTTCCTTCGTCTGGAAATCACGTTCAAAATCAGATTGTTTTGTCCGTTCCCTGTTCTGATACTCCCGCCTTCGATACTTTCCTTTTTTCTCGGACTGGTGGTAGGTATCCCTGCGGTGGTAATCATCCTTTTGCTGATGTTCCTCCTGCTCCCTGTTACCTTCCTCTGTAAAAGTACAGTTTTCCTGCGAAAAATCGCTATTCTTTTTACGGTCTGCATCCATATCCCTAGACTTCAAATCCTTCTGCTCTACGGAAGGATTTTCACTGTGTCCAAAAGTTTCCTGCATCTGATACTGCTTTTTATTTCTGTGTTTTGCTGACTGCCCCGACCTCTGGACATTCTGTCCAAAGGTGTTATCCGCATCTCTTGGCTGATGTTTTTTTGATTTATCTTTTTTCTTTTCTGCCACTAATCAACATCCTCCTGTTTCACACTTTCTTCTGGTTTGGTATTCATAATCGCATAGGTCTTTGTGTCTGTCGGATATTTATCCACAAACGGAATGACCACGTTATCAAACAGAATCAGACCGGAGCCCGGCTCTGAATTGGTCACATGGGAAAGCTGCTTTTCCGAAAGCCCCAGCTTATCTGCAAGTATCGCCTGATCCTTTGCATTCTGGTTCAAGAGATAAACAAAATCGGAGTTACCAAGAATACCCTCGATTTCCTCCGACTTTAAAAAATCACCCACATTCTGTGTCAGACCTGTCGGAATACCGCCCCATTTTCTGAAACGCTTCCATATTTCCACTGAATAAATGGCAGTCTGCCTCTCCTTTAGAAGAAGGTGGAACTCATCACAGTAATAGCGGGTAGCGATTTTTCTCTCCCTGTTCTGTGACACCCTGTTCCATACGGCATCCTGCACGATGAGCATACCCAGCTCTTTCAACTGATTTCCCAAATCCCTGATATCAAAGCACATGATACGGTTCTTACTGTCCACGTTAGTGCGGTGATTAAAATAATTCTGCGAACCATGCACATACAGTACAAGGGAATTGGCAATACGCTCTGCTTTCGCATTCTTATGGTCTAAAAGGGCATTATATAAATCCTCAAGGATAGGCATATTCTCCGGCACCGGATTTTCAAAATAGGCATCATAGATATGACGGATACATTCATCAATGATACCCTTCTCATCATTCTCCAGACCGTCCTTCCCTCCGGCAATCAGATCACACAGGGTAATGATAAAATCACTCTTTAGTTTCAGAGCTTCCTTATCTCCCTTATGGCTTAACTGAATATCCATCGGATTCAGATAATCTTTGGAATTGGTTGCCAGCTTTACCACCTGCCCATGCAAAGCTCCCACAAGAGCAAAATACTCGCCCTCCGGGTCACAGATAATCACATCATCCCTTGTCATAAGAAAGCAGGATAAAATCTCCCTCTTTGCACTAAAGGACTTACCACTGCCCGGTGTTCCTAAAATTACTCCGTTTGGTGTACGAAGCCGCTTTCTGTCTGCCATGATCATGTTGTTTGACAGGGCATTTAAACCATAGTAGATTGCCGGTGCAGGCATAAATAATTCCTGCGTACAGAACGGCACAAGAATAGCGGTACTCTTTGTGGTAAGCACACGCTCAATTCCCGTATCATTGCATCCAATCGGTGCGGAAGCCATAAGCCCCTGTTCCTGTAAATACTGCAAACATCTTAAGTTACAGTTTGCCTGCTGGATAATGCCGGACACCCTCTGCGTAATATTTTCAAGCTCCCTTTTGCTCCTGCCGTAACAGGTAATAAGGAAAGTCATTTTAATAATCTTCTGGTTACTGGTGTTCAGATCGTCAAGCAGCTCCAGCGTATCCTTTTCATAAGTGATAATATCCGTAGGAAGAATATCCATGTCATATCCACTTCGGACTGCCTTTTTCTGCTCCTCAATCTTCATCTTCTGAATATTTGTCAAAGCTCCCTTTAACATCTTGATTGCCTTTACCGGATCCATTGTCTGCATGTGCATGGTAATGGTCAGGTTATCATCAATATCAAGTAGCTTCTTTAACAGCTCATCATTAAAACGTGGTGCAATGATATCCAGATAATGGACACTGCCATACATCTTTCCTGCCTTAAACCGGCTCGGATAACGGAAATCAAAGCCCGGCGGTGCAATGTAGTCCTTTACACTCTTACCGGACTCTGCCAGCTCCTTAAATGAAAAACGGAAAGGCTCCATGGTATCCTGATTAAAATACTCATGCAGGATACGCAGACGTTCCTTTCCGTCAAGGCTTTTGGCGTGGGTTCCAAGGTTTAATAAGTTTTTGATAACATCCTTTTCAATGTTATTCAGTTTTGATTTCGCTTCCTTATATCCCTTACACTCCGTACCAAAAATAAGATATTTTGATTTAATGATACCGTTGTTGCCCTTTGCAGCCTGCTTCTTTAACATTTCCGTGTATTCCTCACGGATATCGTCAAAATCATCTCCCTGCAAAGGAATGTCAAACTGGTCTATCAGCGTCTGTTCGTTGACCTGCCTGTTAAATAAAAACAACTCAAATCTGATAGACGGGTCAAAGTAATTGATGAGCTTGCTGTACTCCTCTAAAATCTCCCCCTGGTCCTCTATTTCCAGAAGGTCATAGTTGATATCATAAAATTCCACCATTTTTGTGTAGAACTCAGATGTCACCTGACAGATACCGTCACGAAACATCTTTTTGAAAGTAATGGTATTCTGTGCCGTGGTAGGTTTCTCCTGTTCCTTATGGTTTCCTGCAAGAGTACGCTGAAGCTCTTTTAGCCTTTTCTTTTCAGAAAAACTCAAGCCCGCTTTAGGCTTGGTATTTTTTCCTTTACTGCCCTGCGGTTTTGCCTTTGGCTTTTGCTTCAAGGTAACGCACCTCCTTTTTCATTTTTTCCTGCTCCTCTAACCGATTGTAGAGATTTTCTGATTTATAGGGGCGTATTCCCGGTGTCAGGAATTTCTGCCTTATCATAAAGTACAGAATCTTTTCTGCCGGAAAGCCGTCCTTTTCGTACATTGCCAGAAAGAAAAACGGCAGCATGACAGCCACCATGATCAGTGCGGATGCCTGTGTCCCGATGATATCTTTGGTAAAGATATAAAAAGGAATCCCAACCGCACCTGCCGCACCAAAACAGATGAGCTGGCGTTTTGTCAGATTCATTGCCACCTTTGTCTTGATGCCGCTTAAATTCTTCGGCACTGCGACTGATATTGCCATAAACAGCCTCCTTCCTGATATAATGCTGCTTTAATGTGCATTAAAAATAGATTTGCTAAGGGAACCTGTCTTAAATAAGCTGAAGCACAGAATAACGGTATATGCTGCCACCGACCACAAAGCCGTGTGAAGATTGCCTGCAACTGCAACACTGGATACCAGCACTGCATAGATTGCCACACATACCATGATGAAAAATCCCTGAAATGCCAAAGCACAAAGTCCCTTGATATAATTACTTCCGATGCCGCCCCATTCCCGGTTGCTGAGTGTCGCAAACGGAACCGGAGCCACTGAAACATAAAGGTATATTTCAATCATTCGCCCATATAGCATGACGGTGATTAGCAGGGAAATGATCTTCATACATAAGCTAACAATCATGGTCTCTATTCCAAGTCCTATCAGTTCGCCTATCCCCATAGTGGAGAGCTGGCTGTTAAACATGGACTGTAATGTACTCGTCACATCAAGTGTCGTGGAGCCTGTAATGACTCCTGCCGCACTTGTAACGATATGGTTGCCCACATCAAAAATTGCCATGGTAATGTCAGATGTATAGCTGACAAGCAATACCGCAATACATGCTTTCACAAGATAACGGAAGAAAAACTCGCTTCCCATCTCATGCATGTTATTCTTATCCATTACCATGCTAATCAGCTCATAGCAGAGAATCGCACTAATGATCATCCCCGCTATGGGCACCATGACTGTATCTGACAGGTTGTCTATCATGGAAAAAATACCTGCGTTCCAAGAGCTGGGTGTCTGCCTAACCTCTCCGGCGATTGTTCCTACTTTCGTATTCACGTCAGTAAACATCGTTTCGAGATTGTCCAGCACCCATCCTTGCAGCATTTCCTTTATAAATTCAGTGATTTTTTCAATAATTGACCCCATGAATTATGAGAACAGCGTTGAAAGCTGTGGAATCACCGTCTGTGCTACGATAATGATACCGCCCCCGGACATGAGCTGTTTGATACCCTGTGACTTTGCACCAGGGTTATCATTACCATAGCCCTCCAGGAGATTGATAACTCCCCACACGCCTACACCTGCTCCGATTGCGGTTACTACCGTCTTTAATCCTGTTACTGCTGTTGTAAAAAATGACATTTTAATAATCCTCCTTGTTTTCCGAAGGAAAATGCGAGTTCTCTAACGAGCAGAGGATTTTCCCTCGTTCTTTCTCTTAATTTTTTCAAAAAGAAAGAGTTTTGAGATGTATGAAAATACACAACAAAACTCTTTTTCTTCTGGACACAATGTCCAGAGGTTAATTGTTCCATATTCAGTTGTAAGTTCTGCACTTTAGGACATTCTGTCCAAAAGTCGCTATTTCGTTGTATCGCCCTCAACTTCTCCACAATCAAAGGCATCATCTACCTCTGTGTCCGGTGTGACTTTCATGCGATGCTGATGCTTCACATAGTCCTCAATGTCAAAGGCATTTTTCGGGTCAAAATCGGACAGCTCTTTGTACCGCTTGTGCTTTGTTATATCAAACTTATCTGAGAAAAAGGGTCTCACGCCCCTAAGCTGCATGATACATTTTCCGCCATCCATGACCGCTATCTCATCCTGACTCATAAGCTCTTTTCCGGTCTTTTGATAATTCAGACCGTAGGACTGGCTCGTACCTCTTGTATCCGAGGTATTATAAAGGTCAATTGTTTCTTTACCCAATACTTCCGCCAACTCTTTTAACGTGGTCTTTTCCTTTCCTCCAAGGAATAAGGTGGTATCACAGTTGCCCTCTATAGTGTCTGCATTGTCCTTATAAATCGCCTTGAGCTGGGATTTTGACTGCAAAATAATAGAAGCTGATATTTCACGGCTACGGATTGTAGCGATCAGCTTCTCAAACTGTGGAATCTGCCCGATGTTCGCAAACTCATCAAGGAGCATACGCACATGAACCGGGAGTCTTCCGTTATAAACATCATCTGCTTTATCACAAAGCAGGTTAAATAGCTGTGAATACATGATTGATACCACAAAATTAAATGTGGTATCGGTATCGGAAATAATAACGAATAATGCTGCCTTTTCCTCTCCCAGAGTATCAAGCTCCAGCTCGTCATATTCCATAAGGTCACGCAGCTCCTTAATATCAAATGGTGCTAACCTCGCACCGCAGCTAATCAAGATTGATTTCGCTGTCTTTCCGGCAGCAAGTTTGTACTTTTTGTACTGTCTTACTGCAAAATGATTGGGTTTATCCGCTTCCAGCTCCTCAAACAATAAATCTACGGCATTTTTGAAATTCTCATCGTCCTCTCTGGCTTCGCTGGCATCAATCATATCAATCAGCATTGCGAAATTCTGCTCCTCTTCCGGAGCTTCATACCAGATATAAGCGATAAGTGCCGTGTAATAGAGCTTTTCAGCCTTGACCCAGAAGTCCTCACCGGATTGCTGTCCCTCTCCTTTGGTGTTGACTATAATCGTGTTTACAAGTTTCAAGATATCCTTTTCGCTCCGAATATAGGCGAAAGGATTGTAATGCATGGATTTAGCAAAGTTTATGGTATTCAAAACTTTTATCTTGTACTTGCCCCTTTTTAACATTTTTCCGCACTCCACCAGTACCGTACCTTTCGGATCAGTGACAACATAAGATGAGTGCATCTGCATCAGGTTCGGCTTCACAAAAAAGCGAGTTTTACCGGAACCGGAGCCACCGATAACAAGAATATTTTTATTTCTTGCATACTTCGGCTCTTTCGGTCTGCCCGACATCATCAGCCGTTCTGTCTGTGTCAGAAGAACATTATTTTCAAACACAGAGTCCATATATGGCTCTATGTCCTTGGCATTTCCCCACCTTGCGGAACCGTATTCTACACCCTGCCGGAACTTCTTGGCATTCTTGGCTTTGTAATACACCACAAGTCGGAGTGCTATGCCGCCTGCCACACCAATCAGCAAATCCCTTGGGTGGAAGCTGGGCAAGGGATTGGCAAACAGCTTATCAAAGCGGTTCATGACTGCCATCATCTTATCGGAAGCATTTGTCCCCTCCGATACTCTCCACAACCATGCAACCTTGTCACAGAAATACCCAGCAAAGATATAGGGCAGATTCAAAAGCACTAGCTTCTTGGTATCCATACCTCCTGCTTTTGCTTTCAGATTTTTCGGGATTGCCTTCAGGTCTTTGGTTATGCCTTCAATGATGTTACTCAAAGGCTCTGCCCCCTGTCCTTATTCTTTTCCCGGCTCCGTTCTCTGTTCTTATTCTGTGATACTGCATCCCTAAAGCGTTTCAGTTTCTCCCTTACGGAAGTCCTGCCCTTTCGTTTCTCATTACCATAAACAAATTCCTTGAATGCCTGTGCTACTGCATCGGCATCCCTGCCCTTGAAAAATACCACATATTTCGGTGGGTCCATTGTCTTGTCTTTCTTGACGGCGAAATCAACATTATATTTACGAGCTACCCGCTCAAAGGATTTGATATTGCCGTCCGTCACTTCGATAGACGAAACTCCCACGCCTTCGCCAACCAGCTTTTTCACAGAAGTTTTACCATGCGTTTTCTGTGCTTTCTGCCTGCGGTGGTTCAGATACATCCGCATTGCAGCCTTCAAGACGTTGGCATCCAATTTAGCGGTCTTAATTACAAGAGCGATTGTTTTCTGCGTTACTTCCTCTTGCATAAGTACCTCCGATATGCATTTCCATGTGCGTATGCTCCGCTAAGGTGGAACATACAGCCGATGTAATAAATACCTCATAATTCTCCTTTCCGCTTCTGGACATCGTGTCCAAAAGAAATAAAAAAAGGGCAGCTACAAATCTCTCGACTTATAACTGCCCTGACGCTGTTTAATGTTAAATATTATCATTTATACTCTGTATCAAACTCTTTATTTGTTGATGCTGATACTTAATAGCTTCTTCCTGATCGTTGTAATCTTGTATAATTTCTAAATTATTATCCAAAAAATCATCTAGTTCTTGCATGATATTCAAAATATTTATTATCCTAAAAGTATCAACGCCTTCCGACTCGTCTAATGTTTTTATGCATTTCTCCTTATTCTTAACTAAGGCCTTTGTCTTTTCACATGCTGTCATCAAATAATGCATTATCTCAAAATAACAAAATACCTTTAAATTTTTATTGCTTTCAATATCCTCCAAACTATTTTCACTATCCTTCAACCGTTGATATTCCAATTTAAAATTTCTCGCAACCAATATACTATCACACGCAATATTATCAAAATCCTTCTGAATTTTAATCATAGCATCCATGCTTTTATCTACAACATTTAGCTTCCTTTCTTTCAAAAAAGCTATAATTCTCGGGTGAAAAAAACTATATAGCCCATATGAAACAATATACAGCAAAATAAATATAGCAATCATTTTAATTATACTGCACCAATCAATTGGATCTGAAACAGTATTAAATGCTACTTCTGTCACAAAAGCTGAAAAAACGGTTGCAAAAATAGTATTAGAAAGCTCTTCTTTCATATTATCTGAGTTGCTCTTACTATCAGTAACCAATTCTTTTATATCATTTGATATTCTATATCTCAACCGTTCAGAGTTTTTAAATGAATTAATCATAAATATGCTCCTAAAACTTTTTACTTAGCACTGAATTTCCAGCAAATATATCATCGTGTAAACCTCTCGTCATTTCATTCCTGTTCTCTTGATACCAATCATTGAAAAGTTCACTCTGCTCACTATAAAAGATATCTCTCCGAACTTTTCCGACAAAATTTTCTAAATCATCCGGCAATGGATAATCTACTCTCAAAATATCCACAATTTCAAACATAGCCTTAAATATATAATATAACCTATACGGTATTTTTATGTATTCATTGGTGCCAAAAATTGTATAATACTTTCTTAAAGAAGCAACTTGGCGCTTTGAAATTTTTGCGTCACTTCTTCCCATTAATCTATTCGCTTTTTCTTTAATAGCTTTATAAACATTACCATATGGAAATATCCTTCCCATATTTATGTGTTCATCAATATATAAATACAATCTACTCAAATTTATCCCTATTTTTTCAGCTGTTTCCTCATCTGGTAACTTAATATTTATATATGGATATGTAATGTCAGCAGCATTAATCTTACTCATAAAGTTATCCCCCATGTTGAACAATCATATATATTTTTTTTCTACATTATATTTCATCTTTTCTAACTTTGCAACATTCGTCTCATTTAGTTTAAATATGGTAAATACTTATAAATTCCGTATGCAACTTACCATCTTCATCCTTTACATCATCAAGTAATAACGCTTGAAACAAAACATCCCGCACCTTCTCCAGCCTTACCATTCCATACTCTTTCTCTGTAAAACCATCGTTCCGCACATCCTGTACAGTAACATCTTTTCTTGTCACCAGACAATGTGTATACAATGCCATGATATACTTGTCTGACATCAGAAAGGCGTATGTTTCATTCCCTTGATATGTATATCGGCATTTCTCCAGATTTTCTTGCGATATATCGAAATAACATCTGACCGTTTCCAGATATACATCTCCATTATACTGCGGCTTTAGCTTCTTTGCATACCTTCTGATTGCTGCAAATATATTATTTCTTTCCATAGCTGTCTTGGTTCTCTTAAATACAGGCTTTTTCCCTCGCAGGTCCATATAAACATTATTTAGGATAGTCTTTCCGGCATACTGCTTGAAATCACCTATCCGCAACAAATACGATAACACCTCCAGCAATTTCTCCTTTGATGTTATCTCCTGATACGAATAATCTCCAAATTCAATATGATCCAGCTTCAAAGGGCAGCTCCCCTTCGCTATCTCACGCTCCACTACCCTGTTAATATCTCTCATTGATTCCATCTATATATCTCTCCTTCCCGCTTCTGGACATCGTGTCCAAAAGCACAAAAAAAGCAGCTACAAGTATTTCACTCATAACTGCCCTAACGCTGTTACCTGATTATTCTATTCCTGCCGTTTTTGCAAATCCGGCTTTTCTATTCATAAGTTCCTCTTGTTTCTCCTTTGGCAGACACTGGAATATCTCATTATATCCCATTCCTGCCATTGGTGTTCCTTTTGCTAGAAGGAACAGCTGCGTGTCAAACCATTCCTCCCACAAGTTTTCAAACATGCTCCGGCTATCCGTAAAGGTAATTGCATCTTCAAAACCTTGCGGTGGTCTATAATACTGTAACTTGACAAAACCATATCTTCCAGCATCCACAACAAGTATATTTTCAATCTCATACAGCTCTGCAAAAGCATCTGCAACTTTTCTGCATTTCTCCCTTTCATCGTCTGTAATGTATTTTTCTTTCACGATTAACCATCCTCCTGTTTCAAAACCACACTACCTGCATCTATATCCTCATTCTTCTGAAATAATCATTATCGTTTTTACCATTTGCATATTTTATGGTGCATACACGCACCATATTATTATAAGTTCCCTGCCATTAAAATACAAGGTAGGAAAGGAGTTGCCTGTATGATTAAATACGATCCCCTTTGGCAAACGCTTAAGGCTAAAAACATCAGTCAGTACCAGCTCATTAAAGACTATGGCATTGACAAAGCACAGCTTCAGCGGCTCCGGCAAAATATGGTAGTAAAGACCATTATTCTGAACAGGCTATGTCAGATACTTGACTGCCGGATTGAAGATATTATGGAATATGTTCCAGATGACAAGTAGAGGTATTGTTTATGATTGATTGACAATGCCTTTTTTGTTGCTCTTTTTTCTTTTACACCTTTGGACATTGTGTCCAGAAGTGTCCTGCTATTACTTTTATTATCTCCGTAAATATAACGATAATCCTCACAAGAACAATAATACCACCAATCAGACCTCCAACGATACAATTCAGTGCCAGTATTCCCATACTTCCTGCAATACCAAAATTCTTCGGCACAAGGAACATGCACATTTTTCTGATACCATAGGGACATCCTACCAAAATCCAATAAAGGAAATAATCAAACCCTTCTGCTTTATTGCAAACCTGATAACAGGTAATCATCCACAGAACAAGAACGCATACCGGAAGAATTATTTTAAACAATGCCTTTTTCATGCCAGCCACCTCCGTACATATCGTGCTGCACTTCCTGCTGATAATAATGGTTTATCGTTGAGGGTGCGTTATAAAGAGCAGTAACCATATATGCCTTGATATTTGTTATTTTCGTATTCGTATCGTGCATACAGCCAATCACATACTCCAGATGTCCACTGTTCAGTTTCAGGAATTTAGATTTTACAAGCTCATAAGGATAATCCTCCCCTGCAATCCGGATTGTTGTACGCTTTACGCATACAACCTCACAGATAACCTCAAAGAGCTCCTCATACAAAGCCTTGTTCTGCCAGTCATCGTACTTCATGTGATGCTCATATTCGATATTATCCTTAATCAGTTCTATGTATGCATTGACATCATCCATCAAATCAATCCTTTTTTCCGACTTACTCTCATTACCAGATTGATTGATAGGATTGGTATAACTTATATCAGTATAACTCTGGTTAGTTTGATTATAGTTAGTATAAATAGAGTCTGCTTTATGAACTTCTGCAAGTTCACTTTCTGAACCTCTTGAAGTCTGCATTGTGAACTTCTGGTGTTCTAAATCCTGAACCTCTTGAAGTTCAATTTCTGAACTTCTGGAAGTATGCATATTAGACTTCTTGAGGTTCAGTTTTTGAACTTCTGTGGATTTATCAGCATTATCGGTCTTTTCCTCTGTCTTTGCATCAGTAATTGTAGAAAAATTCTTCACATAAATTATGTCCGGCTTCCCAAGTCCACGGCGTTTCTTTTCAATCAGACCGATTCCGTTTTCGGTATCAAGCTCTTTCATAATCTTAATGCAGGTTGCCTTTGCACATCCCAAATCTTCCATAATAGCATCCACCGTATAAATAATGTACGCCCTGCTTTCATCATCCAGCCAGCCGTTTTTCATGGATAATGACATCCTGTCAAGCATCAGCCCATAGAGGAGCTTAGCATCACTACTAAGCCCCTTAAATCTCTCGTCTTTAATCAAAAGCCGGGGAACACGATAAAAAGAGAACTGCTCTGCTTCAATTCCGTAATAATAATCAAAGTTTATTGTATCGCCCACTTTACCGTGCCTCCTTTACTGCTTACTTTGCCATTCTTCCAATAGCTGATAGATAATGTTTTCTATATCCTCACTGGAATAATCCTCCGTAAAATATCTGCTGATTTTATCAGCCTTAATTGTAACTTTTCTTTCCTTTGGCTTTTCCTCTGCCAATATAAGTCTTACCATTGGCAGAGTCAGCTCGCCGTTTTTCCCATATTCCTTTAACTTTGATGATTGGGTAGTCGATATAGATGCTCCCGTTTCTTCAAGAATGCCCTGCACCCATTCCTGTCCCTGCTCTGTCAGAAAAGATATGTCAACACCCTGTACCAGACCGATTTTTTTCTTATCAACCATATCCAGCAATTCATCTGACAGACGGGCAAGCCATATATAACGCTGAACCGTCTTGCCACTCTCTCCGGCTGCTTCTCCCACTTCATCAAGGCTGCTTCCTTTTCCCTTTTTTCCCTGATGCTTCATGGCTTCATACTTCATGGAATAGGCTCTTGCCTTTTCACTTGGGAGAATATCTTCCCTCTGGATATTGGTATCCACCATAATCACTGTAGCTTCATCATCATTGTAATCTCTGATAAACATAGGCATGGTGGAAAGACCTGCAAGCTCACAGCCATGTTTTCTGCGGTGTCCAGCGATTATCTCATAACCGCCCTCTGCCCTTGGTCTTGCAATACCGGGCATAAGTACACCATAGTTTCTGATGCTCTCCACTGTTTCCTGCATCTTTTCATCATCCAGCACCTTAAAAGGGTGTCCTTTGAACTCATAAAGCTCTGAAAGAGGTATCTCCTGTACCTGATCGGTGCCTGCTGTCATATCAGAAGCACCGAATAAATCATCAAAACTGTTTAGCTTTACCTTTGCCGCACTTCCTGCCTTATTCATTGCCAAGCACCTCCTCCGTCAAAGATTGATAGGCACTTGCCACTTTTCCTTTCGGATCATGCTGATAGATGCTGACGCCCTCTGCCGAAATCTCCGCAGCTCTTACGGAAATCGGAATACTATTCTCAAATATCCTTACTTTGCTGCCATAATTCTCAATCAGTAAAGCACTGATGTCCTTTGCATAATTTGTTCTGCTGTCAACCATGGTCAGCAAAATACCCTCAATGGACAGCTTCGGATTTATCTGACGCTTCACCTTACCAATCGTCTTAATAAGCTGTTCCAGACCTTTCACTGGCAGATATGCCGCCTGTACCGGAATTAAGATACTGTCTGCACAAGCAAATGCATTTATGGTTATCATGCCAAGTGAAGGCATACAGTCAATCAGGATATAATCATATCTTTCTTTCACCTGCTCTATGTAGGAACGCATCACAAGCTCCCTGCTCATGACATTTACCAAAGATACCTCCAGACCGGATAATTAGATATTGCCCGGCATAAGATCAACTCCTTCCTCATGCCTTAAAATCCCGTAATCATCTTCCATTTTCACATCATTGATGATATTCGCCATCACAGTCGCAAGTGTTTCCTCCAGCTTGTCCGGCTCTGTAAATCCCAAACTTGCAGTCAAACTGCCCTGTGCGTCCGCATCTATCAGCAGAACTCTCTTGCCCTGCTTTGCCAGTCCTATTCCCCAGTTACTTGTTGTGGTAGTCTTGCCGACTCCGCCTTTCTGATTTGCGATTGCTATTACTTTACACATGATACATTCTCCTTTGCTCTCTTCTAACTTTCTGCTACGTTGCTCTTATTCACTTCTACATACGCTCTATAAAACTTCTTTGTCCCTTTATTCGGGTATAAATCTGAAAACTCTGTTACCTTGATTTTTGGATTTCTCTGCAAAATCTTTCCAAACCATTTAATATCATTCTTTGTTCCCATCAATCGAACCTTTAACATCAATCTGCTCCTCCAAACAGGGCATACAGTTTCCGGTTATAGGTTGCATATTCCGGATACCGAATCTGTATTGCCTGCCAAAAAAATGGTGCATAGGCACAGCAGAATAGTTCTTCCACCGTGTACTGCCTACACTCATTGATCTGCTCCTCTGCGTCCTTGTAATCATCCACGCTTGGTGTGGCATTGCAATATAAGTTGAATGCCATTCTGACTACTTTTACGCTTCCGCTAGTCTGCCAGCCTTCATACAAACATTCTGTTTTTACGCAGCCTGTCTTAAAATCATAAATGCGGTCCGCATTTCTTCTAGTATCGTTGTTAATATCAAGGCAATAGCAAAGTGCCTTGTGGTACACATCCTGATACCTTACCTCTTTTAATTTCTCGTAGTAGAATTTCTCATGTGCATCGCTGATAAAAATAATGTTCTCTGCACCTAACGCTGTACTGTTCATGTTTTGAACCTCCTTCTTTTAAAATAAAAAGGACTTTACTAATTGTTTTTCACAACTAATAAAGTCCTAAGTTTCATATTCATTTCTAAATTCGTGCTAGGGATTTCTTACTAATTTTTTGTTTTAGTAAATTCTTAGTAAAATGTTCCCTTAGAGTCCAAAACATACGATAAATTCAAGGTTTTCAGCGTTTGCGGAAAATACTGCCGTGGCAGATAAAGAGTACTTTTATCATTGTTGCATAACCTCGCATTTCTTAGTTTTTCTTGGTTTTTCGGG
>OKVF01001176.1_pt1 | contig 22042 bp, 20 predicted proteins | sample 1604831 | NCBI WGS metagenome assembly OKVF01 (sample SAMN01760980, study PRJEB22395) | human gut metagenome
GACAGGCTGACACCAGCCGCCTGAGGAGCTACACTTTACTTGCGAAACTTAAGTTTTATTAGAATAAATATCTATTTTTGTAAACCATGATTAGTTAAAAAGGAAATTATGGACAATACAATTTCAGAAAAACTAAGGAAAATACGGAAATATAGAGGTTTAAGTCTTGATTCTGTATGTGAAAAGATAGGCTTTATAGTGTCAAAACAGGCACTTTTTAAGTATGAGAAGGGTTTGATGAATCCTTCAGAACCTGTTCTTGATGCCATATTAAAAGTTTATGGGATTGATCAAAATACACTTTATGGTCAGCATCAGGTAACGGTAAGGGATTTAAACTACCGGTATATCGGTCATCTTTCAGCAAAGGATGAAAAAACGCTGAAATCAGATATTATCATGATGCTTGAAAAATATTTCATGTTGGAGCAGCTCTTGTCTGATCATATCGCTTATAAGACTCCTTTAAGTAAAAGGCAGGTTGAACTGACTTATGACGGTATGGAGAAAGCCACTTTAGATATTCGTAGAAAGTGGAACTTGGGGCATGACATGATCCCTTCTGTTTGCAGGATGCTGGAGTCTTCAGGTATCAAAGTATTGGAGATGGATTTGAGTGAAAATATAGATGGCCTGTGCGGTTGGGCTAACAGAAAGGCTCCTTTCATAGTGCTCAATAAGAATGTCACAGTGGAGCGTAAACGTTTTACTGCCCTTCATGAATTTGCCCATTTGTTGTTTCCTTTCCCAAAGGAGATGACTTCTAACCAGATAGAGCGTTTATGTCACCGTTTTTCTTCCTCGTTCCTTTTGCCGGTTGAAAGTACCCGATTGTATTTGGGTTTAAAAAGGAACCGGCTTACCATCGAAGAGTTGTCAGCCGTGAGGACCAATTACGGCATTTCCATAGCTGCAATTGTTCATCGGTTGAAAGATTTATCAGTAATTACAGAGGATTACTATAATAAGATCTTTGATAATTATATCAAAATGAATAAGATGGAAGTAGGGTGGGGGCAATATCCTTTGACAGATTCTCCTTTGCGTTATCAGGCTTTGGTGCAGCGTGCGTGTGCGGAAGAATTGTTAAAACCCGATGAATTGGAGTCCGGCCTGTCTGATGATTTGCTGGTTCGTATTGAAAAATTGGAAATAATGTAAGAATTATATGTGAATATGAGATTCAGATTGCAGTTAGAGGTCAATAAAAGTGCTTTTGGGGATATTTTACCAATAAATTATCAGTATGAGCAGTCTGCAGCGATATATAAAATATTATCGCGGGTTGATAAAGAATATGCTGCGTGGTTGCATGAGAATGGTTTTATGCTTGAAAATGGGAAACGCTTTAAATTGTTTACGTTTTCTCGATTTAAAATAGAACATCGTCGGCATATAAAAGGAACAGATCGGTTGCAGGTCATTTCAGATATGGTAGAATGGCAAATATCCTTTCTTCCTGAAAAGAGTACACAGAATTTTATTCAAAGTGTATTTATGGATCAGACATTTGAAATAGGTGATCGAAGGTCTGTCGTTCGTTTTACGGTAAGGAATGTAGAAGTCATGCCAGAACCTGAATATCAAGATGAAATGATATTTCGTACGATGACGCCGATATGCTTGAAATCTATAGATCAGAATAAAAATATAAAGTATTTATCTCCTTTGGATGAGGGTGCTAAATTTATTTTATTAAACGGGTTGAAGGATCGATATTTATCTTATTATGGTAAATCGATACCTTTGATTGAGGAAAATTGTTTGTTAAATGTTTTGAATGCTCCTGTATCCGAATTGATCACCATTAAAGCACACACAAAACAAGAAACGAAAGTACGCGGATATATGTGTACCTTTAAAATTCTTGCTCCTAAAGAGTTGTTGAAATTGATGTACGAAAGTGGGGCTGGAAGCTTGTGTGCACAGGGATTTGGATGTTTGAGAGTAGTGGAATAAATAAATATGAAAGCATATGATTAGAGAAATAATGAATTTTACAAAAGATTTATTGAATTGTTTTCCTGATATTTTACAGTGGAATGCACAGCCTAATGGTGGTTTATACGTTTTTATTCATTTAGATGATGAGGGGTGCTGGGATAATACTAATTTGGAGTATGGAAAGGATTATTTTTATATTAATAATAAAAGTGCGGATGCTGATGCTTATGTCAATAAAGTGTTAGCTTATGAAGAGCAGGTTAAAAGAGTTGGTACGTCAATGAATAAGGTGCTTGACAAGAAAAAACAAATCTTTTCATGCTCTCCTTTTGCTGTTATATTTAAGAAAAAATCTTTTTCAAATGACAAATTAGAAGGTAACTCTTATGAGAAAATTATAAATCTATTGCCAGGATACTTTAATTCAGCGCGTCAGCTATGTAAAGCGTGTGATGCAGAATTTCAATATTCCATTAGTTTTGAAAGAGCTTGTGCGCAAGTTTTATGCCAATTAGATAACTTATACTTGCCTTCTTTAGTTGATAAGAAAAGTATAGTTGGAGAAATGAAAGATAATGAGTATGTCAATTTATTTTTTGATAATATTCCAGTTGAACTTTATAAACAAGTGCATGATGTCTATCTACAAGATAAATTATTTAACTCAAATGATTATAATGAATTTTGCTCGGATTCTAAAATAATATATGGATTAAGTGGATTCTTAAATAGTTTTAATTCTAAAAAGCCCTTTAATATTCATAGGACAGGTGTGATGTCGTATGGCATAAATGGGAGAATAAGCTCGATAGATGCTTTATACCTTAATTTATTTGAAACATTAATTATTAATGGAACTCTTCCTAATCCACTTCCAATAGTGATAGATAAAAAGGAGATAAATGGAAATATAGTTTCTATTTTTAATAAAGAAGGGAAGAAAGGGTATAGTGATATTCTTAAATCAATATTTGAGAGTAGTCATCTTAATGAATTGTCAGATTATTATCTATTGAATTATTCGAAAAGGAAAAGCATTATAATTAATGATATTGATTTCGTTCCTTTATTTAGATTTTCCTTACGTCCAGTAGTGAAATTGAATAATATCTTTGGTATAGGTAAAAGAAATAATGATGATGAGTTTGTTTCAGATCCAGATATTACTATAACCAACATCTTTGATTTTGAAAGAATTGTTGTTAAGGAAATTTTCAATAATGCTCTTGTAGTGATAAATGAAAAAGGAATGAAAACTCATTATTTTGATGAGATTGATCCAAAATACGTTAGAGGAGGGTATTTAATATACCAACTTATTATGAAATATCGTCATGCTTTTTATGATTACATCTATAAATCCAGACAGAATGCATTAGATGTTCATATGTTTGATGATATGATGTTTATCTCTATATTGTCTAATATTCGCGCTGATGATATTCAGGGAATGTTTAGTAATAATTTCAATATAAAGAAAAAGTTGAATATATGGTTTAGTCTATATTCTTTATTTAATAATACAAATAAAAATATTAATACAAATTTTATGGCTTCAAAAATTACAGAATTAGTTGCGAGAATGCGACAGATATCTCAAGGTGAAACAACGATTGATACCCCTGAAGAGTTCGCTTTTGCTGCTGGTCAACTTGTCTCCTATTTGATAGATAGAAGTGCAGCAAGCAATAAGAAATATTCAATGTTGGAACCTTATTTGCAGAAGACAAAATCAGGGCATTTGCAAGATGCTATTGCTAATTCAATAGCCGTGTATAAACATGAGATAAGTACTTATAAAGGTCCTTTTCAACAGTTGGCTGCCAATGTATTGACATGCGAAGGTGATTTGGAAATGAAACCGCTTCTTAAGTTCTTTTTAGCAGGTTGTTTCAGTCATTGCGTGATTTATGATAAAAAAGATAATAATTAATAATTAACTGGAGGTTAAATTTATGACAAATTTTGTAAAAAGAGTGTTTGGTTGTGTTGTTGTCAAAGCTATAAATTCCAATTATAATGCTGATTTTTCAGGTCAGCCGCGTACTTTGCCAAGTGGTACTGTGTATGCGACTGATAAGGCCTTTAAATATAGCTGTAAGAACTACATTAAAATTGTGTATCCTGAAGAACGTGTCTTTTATTTTAAATCACTGAATACAAGTATGAATCCTATTTCCTTGAATGAATGTTATCAAAAGTTTTTTGGTAAATTCCCAGATAGAGGAAATAATAAAGATAATACTGTTAAAAAAGAAGTGGCTAAGAATCTTCTTTCATGCATTGATGTGCGTTTGTTTGGTGCAACTTTTGCTGGTGAGACAAATATTTCTTTGCATGGACCTGTTCAAATTAATCATGGAGTTAACATTTGGTCTGAGAACAATATTTATTCTGAACAAATAACTTCTCCATTTAGTAATAAGGCTGATGATCCAGATGCAGAAAAGGGAATGACTTCAATTGGTAGACAATCAAAACTGGAGGAAGGTCATTATTTACATCATTTCTCAGTTAATCCGCAAAATTTAAGTGACATAGTAGCTTTAGTAGATGAAGGTGCTCAATCATTGAACATTGAGGATATTGACAAACTAAAAGAAGCTATGAGGAGAGGGGTTACTTGGTATGACTCCGCTTCAAAGGTTGGATGTGAAAATGAGATGCTCATATGGATTCAGTTAAAAGAAGGCTCTAAAGCTGTTCTACCCAGTTTAGCCGGTTTGGTGGAACTGCTGCCGCAGAAAGAAGATGGGAAATATGTATATGATTTAAGCATACTTTCATCTAAACTTGATAAAATGCAAAATGAAATAGAAAAGGTAGAGATTTATTATGAAAAGGAGTCGCTTTTATTAAAGAATGCGCCACAACAAACTCAAGAAATAGACTTATGATATGAGAAGGAATTCATTGGTTTCTTTTGATTTAAAAGCGGATTTCGGATTCTTTAAAAAGCCCGATCTTAATGATATTTATTTAACTTATAATATGCTTCATAAACCGGCATTGCTAGGTATTCTTGGGGCTATTGTAGGTTTACAGGGCTTCCAGGAGAATTCGGTCTTACCTGTATATTATCAGAAACTAAAGCATTTGAAAATAGGAATAACTCCATTGAATAGCCAGAATGGTAATTTCCCTAAACATTTTGTCAGGTATTCTAATACAACAGGAATGGCCAGTAGTGAAGAAGGAGGTAATCTGATAATAGAGGAACAGGTGTTAATTAAGCCTGAATACCGATGTTATCTACTTTTGGATCAGGAAGATAAATTGGAAAACTTTTTATATTCACAGTTAAAGAATTATCAGGCAGAGTATCTACCCTATATGGGTAAAAATGATTTTTCAGCTTGGTGGGAAAACTTTAAAGAATATGAATCTTTTGAGATATTTAAATTTGATAGAGATTATAAAATAGCTTCTCTTTTTCGTAAAGAGAAGGCTGTATCCAATTATCTTGTTAAGGCAATAGGGTTTGCTGCTATGGGGAAAGAGCCCATTTCACTTTACTTTGAAAAGTTGCCGATTGCGTATGACGAAACATTATACCAGTATAGATATGAAGATTTTGTCTATTCTCAAGGTGCTAAGTTTAGTAAAGATATGAAAATACCAGTTGGAGACTTTTATGTGATTGATAACGAATATATTATTCAGTTGTTATAACAAATTAAAGAGGTATGGAAAAGATTCTATATGATGAAAGCTTTTTTAAAAAGTTGATTAAAAATAACGATAAGTATTTCGCTCATTTGCCCAAGGACATTAAGGATAAGTCCCCAGAATTACTTTCTGAACATTCCTCGTTGACTTTTGCTTATTTATGTAAAATAGTTAAGGGCCAATTTCTTGAAGAATGTATTTCTAAGATGATAGAATCATCCATACCTCCTTGTATTTCCAACCGCCAATATGCCCATATAGAAATTTTGAACTTTTTTAAGGAAGCAGTTGCTTTTCATGATTTAGGTAAACTAAATGTAGAATTTCAACATCTTATCATGAAAAATGATTTAAATGATAGTTCTGCTTTATGTAACCATCGATATGGTAGTCAACATTCTGTACTTAGTATGTATCTTTATTTAGCAATGAGTTTATATAGAATATATAAAAACGAAGATCAGGAGATGCAGATGTTTTTGTATGGGATTGCTGTATATTTTAGTTATAATATTGTAAAACATCATTCCTCTATGTTATTAGAAACTCAAATCGATGTAGTTTGGAATGATGATCGTCTGAAAGAATTATCTCCTTATCTTAATCTTTTGAATGGTTATAGCTTTACAGATAATTTTATTCAGAATTTTCATTCAATTTTAAAAGGTACAAGTCTTGTGTCTAATGGAGTATTTGATCAAATGAATGCTTATTTTATGAAAGATATTAACCCATTTTCATTATATGCATTGATGCGTCTTCATTATTCTCTGCTGACTAGTTCTGACTATTTGGCTACAGCACATTACATGAACAATTGGAAGAATATCACTCTTGATTTTGGTATTATAACAGATGAGCTTCGTAAACGGATTGTGCAGAATGTTTCAGCTTATAAATACAATTTTAGTATTTATAAATCCATGCAAAGTATGGATGTACCACAAATTCGTGAGCTTACAAAGAAATCTAATGATAACCTGAATTTACTCAGAAAAAGTATAGCTATAGAGGTAATAGATAGAGTTCGTCAGAATATGGACAAGAACCTATTTTATATTGAAGCTCCTACTGGTGGAGGAAAAACAAACCTATCTATTCTGGCTGCAATAGAATTGTTGAGAAATAAAAATATTAATAAAATATTTTATGTTTTCCCGTTTACTACACTTATTACACAAACCTATGTGACTTTAAAACAGATGTTGGGTTTAAATGATCATGAGATTATTGAACTTCATTCTAAATCAATTAGATTTTCAGATAATGCTGATGGCAAGGATAATGAATATATAAGTTATATAGATGAATTCTTTGTGAATTATCCTATTACTTTACTGTCTCATGTGAAATTCTTTAGCTATCTTACAACAAACAGAAAAGAAGCAAATTATGTGTTCTCTCGTTTGGCAAATTCAATTATAGTACTTGATGAGATACAATCATACAATCCTATTACGTGGGATACAGTTGCCTATTTTATTAAAGAATATGCATTTTATTTTAATATAAAATTTATAATAATGTCTGCTACTCTTCCTAAAATAGGTAATATTATTCAAAATGCTGATTTTACTTATTTAGTAAGTAATAAAAATGATTATTTTCTTAATCCTAATTTTTGTCAGAGGGTAGAATTTGATTATACGTTACTTTCTCTACCTGTACCAAAATCACAATCTGAGCATGAAGAATATTTAAGCAGATTACATGATATATTATTAGCGCAATCAAAGAAATACTCCAATGAAAATATTTTTAATCTTGGTAGTGTTTATACGATTATTGAATTTATCTATAAAAGGTCTGCTTCTGAATTTTATACACTATTTTTAAATGATGATTTTTTTGATGAAGTTTTTTTATTGTCTGGTACAATATTGGAACCGCGAAGAAGAGAAATTATTTCAAAACTTAAGTCAGGGGAGTATAGAACAAAAAAAATACTTCTGATTTCTACGCAGGTTGTTGAAGCTGGAGTTGATATAGATATGGACTTGGGGTTCAAGGATAAATCTATTATTGATAGCGAAGAGCAGTTAGCAGGACGTATAAATAGAAATGCTAATAAGAGAAATTCGAAGTTATTTATATTTAATTGTGATTCTGCTGGAAATATTTATGGGTATGATCAACGATATAAGTTGATGAAAACTCTTTCTTTTGATGAATATAAATACATTCTTGAAAGTAAAGATTTTGATTTTCTCTACAATAAGGTTTTAGAGAGAATCATTAATCAGAATAAATCGAATTATATTGAGAATATTCATACTCTAGAAAAGTATATGTCTGCACTTAATTATAAACAAGTAAGTGATAGCTTGGTTCTTATCAATGGGAATACATTAACTGTATATGTTCCTTTAAAACTAAAAACGACTTATTTTGATGGATATTTATCCATTTTAAATGAGCTAAATATAAAGTATGATGAATTTGTTGACGGTAAGGAAGTATGGAAAATATTTGAAAATCTAATAATAAATCAAGGAGAAGATTATGTTCGATTTAAATATCTTATGAAAAGATTATATGGGGTTATGTCATTTTTCTCTTTTTCAGTGTATCCTGAGGGTAAGGATTTTGAAATGTTACAAACTTATGGGGAGGAGAAATTTGGATATTTCTATTTAGAAAGTTATCATAATGTTTATTCGTTTGAGAGTGGTATTAGCACATCAATATTTACAGAATCAATGTTTTTTTAAATGAAGATAAACGCAACATTAGTAAATTTGTATCATGTATGTCATCGAGAATTATGGTTGCATGCTAATGGTATTCGTTTCGAACACACTTCTGATTTGGTGTTCGAAGGTAAGCTTATTCATGAAGACAGTTATCCTCAGCGTTCTTCTAAGTATGAAGAGATTGCATTGGATGGTATCAAAGTAGACTTTTATGATGCTAAGAATAAAATAATTCATGAGATTAAGAAATCGAATAAAGTAGAGGTTGCTCATGAGTGGCAACTGAAATACTATCTTTACGTGTTTGAGCAAAACGGCATAACTGGTGTTAAAGGGATTTTAGAATATCCGACCTTACGTAAGACGCAGGAAGTTTTTTTGAGCGATATAGACCGTCAGGCTATAGCTGAAATGAAGTTGGATATATCTAAAATTGTTATGGATGAGAAATGTCCTCCATTACAGAGAAAGTCTATTTGTAAAAGTTGCAGTTATTATGAATTTTGTTATAGCGCGGAGGAGGAAGTATGAAAAAAACTTTTTATCTGTTTAATCCAGGAATATTGGAACGTAAAGACAATACTTTAAAATTCACTCCAGTGGCAGATGATGGTGAAAAGTTGTCATCAGATGCACAGTCCAGATTCTTGCCAGTAGAAGACATCAGTGAATTTTATGTATTTGGAAGTCTGAGAGTTAATAGTGCTTTATTTAATTTTTTAGGCCAAAAGGACATAGCCGTTCATTTTTTTGATTATTATGAGAATTATACTGGATCTTTTATGCCTCGTGATTCTTTGCTTTCAGGTAAAATGCTTTTGGCTCAGACATCAAATTATCAGGATAAAAAGAAGCGCCTGATTATTGCAAAGAAGTTTATTGAAGGAGCGGCTTATAATATGATTAAGAATCTGAAATATTATAATAGGCGTGGTAAGGATATGGAAGATCTTATAAATATTATTGAGGAACTAGCTGTTTTGATTCCAAATGCCGGTAATGTAGAAGAATTGATGGGGGTAGAAGGTAGAATACGTTCCTGTTATTATGATGCCTTTAATTTGATAATAAATGATTTTGAGATGGATGGAAGATCAAAACAACCTCCTCATAATGAAGTTAATGCTTTGATATCATTTGGGAATATGGTATGTTATACTCTATGTTTGCGTGCTATTCATCAGACGCAACTTAATCCGACCATTAGTTATTTACATCAACCAGGAGAGAGACGTTATTCTTTAGCTCTTGATATCGCAGAGATATTTAAGCCGATTATAGTTGATCGTGTTATTTTTAAAGTTTTGAATAAAAAAGAAATTCAATCTAAACATTTTGATAAAAAATTAAATAAATGTTTGCTTAATTCTTCTGGAAAGAAGATCTTTGTGAAAGCTTTGGAGGATAGACTTCAGGAAACTATTCAGCATCGTACGTTAAAACGTTCTGTGAGTTATCGGCATTTGATAAAATTAGAATGTTATAAATTGGCAAAGCATCTTTTGTGTTTAGAAGAGTATAAACCATTTAAGATGTATTGGTAGGTTATTAATAATAAGTAATTATGTATGTCATTTTAGTATATGATTTTGGTGAAAAGAGAGTAGCCAAGATGCTGAAACTTTGTAGAAAGTATTTAAATTGGATTCAGAATTCTGTTTTCGAGGGAGAAATTTCAGAAGTAAAACTAAAAGAATTATTAATACAAAGTGATAAATTTATGGATAAAAATGTGGACAGTATAATTATTTTTAGTGGTAATTTCCAACAAGCTTTAGATAAGAGAATTATTGGAAAAGAACGTAGTTCTATAGATAACTTCTTATGAGTAATCATGAGTCGATGTTAAACTTGATTAGCGTTTAATTAAATTCAAAACGCTATTTACGATCTTTGACTTGTTGATAATGAGAATTTTAAAGATAATGTCGATCTCCAATATTTTTTTTATTATTAGTGATCGACATTATTTTTATAGGATTTTACTATATTTGCTTTCGCTATAAAACTGATTTTCAATGATAGAATTCTGTGTTATGGCAGGCTTTTAATCGTACCTTATGGAATTGAAACTTCAGGTAATGATCGCCATTCTTTCAGCCATCGCCCTTTTAATCGTACCTTATGGAATTGAAACCCTTTTTTATATTTGGCCGATATCGCTGCTAGTATTTCTTTTAATCGTACCTTATGGAATTGAAACTTTCGAGCGGAGCCAAACTTGCTTTTCTCGAACGCTTTTAATCGTACCTTATGGAATTGAAACGTATCAGATAACCCCAGGCGCCAATATTGGATACAATCTTTTAATCGTACCTTATGGAATTGAAACGTGCCGATACCGTAAAGCCTATTTCCGAATTTCGCTTTTAATCGTACCTTATGGAATTGAAACGGTTTGTTGTTGTTGCAATAGTTGTTTAGGCAACTATCTTTTAATCGTACCTTATGGAATTGAAACTCGGCATGATGAAGGATATCCGCGTAGAGAACGGAGCTTTTAATCGTACCTTATGGAATTGAAACCAAAAAGCAAACTGATAGAATTCTCGATGGTGGACACTTTTAATCGTACCTTATGGAATTGAAACTTCGAGTTGACCGTAACAGTTACACCGCAATTAATTTCTTTTAATCGTACCTTATGGAATTGAAACTATTTAGGAAGAAAAGGCTTTTCAGGTAAAGCAAGTACTTTTAATCGTACCTTATGGAATTGAAACTCTATAGAAATTAAGTCATTTTTTGTTTTACCTAAACTTTTAATCGTACCTTATGGAATTGAAACCAAATAGATTGATTGATGTTGAGTTTGCTGATAATAGCTTTTAATCGTACCTTATGGAATTGAAACTCCATCGAGAGTATGTTTTGTATCTGTTCTCGGTCTTTTAATCGTACCTTATGGAATTGAAACTTATAAAGTCCAAATTATATGTCCAAGGTGCAGCATCCTTTTAATCGTACCTTATGGAATTGAAACTTCATATATATATAGTTGGTTAGTTAGTTTTCTTTACTTTTAATCGTACCTTATGGAATTGAAACATAAACTTACACATCGTCCGCCGTCCGGCCCTGCTGACTTTTAATCGTACCTTATGGAATTGAAACATTCCATCCTCATTACCGTTATCCACATCAGCATACTTTTAATCGTACCTTATGGAATTGAAACTTCTTCCTCTCGTCAATGTTATTGTCAGCCCCCGCGACTTTTAATCGTACCTTATGGAATTGAAACACAGATCTTTTACTTTCCCACAGACCATGTGCGCAGACTTTTAATCGTACCTTATGGAATTGAAACAAGGCAACCACACCCTCACCGAAACGGCAGTCATCCACTTTTAATCGTACCTTATGGAATTGAAACTTTATTTTAATGTGGGCAAATAAAACCACATTAAATCTTTTAATCGTACCTTATGGAATTGAAACATGGTACTCACCTAATAATCCAAATGCAATTCCATCCTTTTAATCGTACCTTATGGAATTGAAACCTGAAATCGGGGCTTTCTGAGGTGATTTTTTTTGTCTTTTAATCGTACCTTATGGAATTGAAACATTGCTTTCTCGTTTTCCCAAAAGATTTTATCCCCTTCTTTTAATCGTACCTTATGGAATTGAAACACGCGTTGAATAACGATTACTATAAAGAGATAAGTGACTTTTAATCGTACCTTATGGAATTGAAACAAGCTATCCGACATTGTTGCTTTCAGACTGCGCTTGCTTTTAATCGTACCTTATGGAATTGAAACGGAGTAATATATTAAAGTTAGTGGATAGGATATTAGACTTTTAATCGTACCTTATGGAATTGAAACATAATAAAATGCTCTCCAGTTATATCATAACCAATACTTTTAATCGTACCTTATGGAATTGAAACGGCGGTCGAATTACACTGATTATCTTAACGCTTTGTCTTTTAATCGTACCTTATGGAATTGAAACTTCGTGAAAATCCGGTACGACAACGAAAAAGCAACTTTTAATCGTACCTTATGGAATTGAAACTGCTTAAAGACTGGGTGAAATTATGCTGAGCGCGGGTCTTTTAATCGTACCTTATGGAATTGAAACAGCTTAGTGTGTACAAGAGGGGTTATGGTGCTAACTTTTAATCGTACCTTATGGAATTGAAACTTACAGGAAAATGATAAAAAAATAGAAGAGTCTATACTTTTAATCGTACCTTATGGAATTGAAACTGCACCAGCATCTGCTGATATGGTGTATGCTGAAGGCTTTTAATCGTACCTTATGGAATTGAAACTTAGATAACCGGTCTTTTTGCGTTAAACTGTATGCGGACTTTTAATCGTACCTTATGGAATTGAAACTCATCACATTCAGGTAAAAAAGAGAAAAAACAGAATCTTTTAATCGTACCTTATGGAATTGAAACAGCTGATAGGCAGCCAGCAGCCTGAGTTGCTGAAACTTTTAATCGTACCTTATGGAATTGAAACCTCTTAACTCAGACTGGAGCAGCACGACTTTGCGTACTTTTAATCGTACCTTATGGAATTGAAACCGACCTGGTCGGTGGCTTACAGGTGCCGGGCGAGGCTTTTAATCGTACCTTATGGAATTGAAACCGTGAAAACCTCAGACAACGACTATCACGAAAACCGCTTTTAATCGTACCTTATGGAATTGAAACTAGTAACGTGATATTCCGGTGGAAGGGGAAAGCTTCTTTTAATCGTACCTTATGGAATTGAAACTTGGAGGACAGGATCGTATTCGTGGAGGCCAGGAACACTTTTAATCGTACCTTATGGAATTGAAACGCTTCATTCCGCTATAAGTGAAAACCGCACACCTCGCTTTTAATCGTACCTTATGGAATTGAAACTCCAGACACTCCCCGATAATCTGAGCGAAAGAAGGCTTTTAATCGTACCTTATGGAATTGAAACAGAGGCTTGAGGGTGAACGTGTGGCTGCTATCCTTGCTTTTAATCGTACCTTATGGAATTGAAACTATACCCTTCTGCATGTGAATAAATACCGGATACTTTCTTTTAATCGTACCTTATGGAATTGAAACATCTCCACACCATTCCCCGCAAGCCTTGGCGACAACCTTTTAATCGTACCTTATGGAATTGAAACAGCTGATAGGCAGCCAGCAGCCTGAGTTGCTGAAATCTTTTAATCGTACCTTATGGAATTGAAACGAGCTATAATGACGGTGTGGTGGCGAGGCTGTCGCTTTTAATCGTACCTTATGGAATTGAAACGACGTTGAGACTTGATGGCGAGACGATGTATATGGCTTTTAATCGTACCTTATGGAATTGAAACTCAGAGTTTACCGTGACAGTTACACCACAATTTATCTTTTAATCGTACCTTATGGAATTGAAACGTGTATACGATTGGTGCTCCGTCACTGATGGGTTCTTCTTTTAATCGTACCTTATGGAATTGAAACTCTTCTCCTTACGGACGTCCTTCCAGAACTTACGCGCCTTTTAATCGTACCTTATGGAATTGAAACTCCGTCACCGGTGTCGGCTTAGTCTGGTATTTGTCCTTTTAATCGTACCTTATGGAATTGAAACTTTGACTGGTCGAATATTACGTCTTCACCTTCGGACACTTTTAATCGTACCTTATGGAATTGAAACATCAAAGGCACCGCAAAAAGGCAAAGAGATTATAAGCCTTTTAATCGTACCTTATGGAATTGAAACATTTTATACGTTTTTGTGTGCGCACACAAACGACAACTTTTAATCGTACCTTATGGAATTGAAACGAAACATGTTTAATAACATAATTTTCTGTCCTTGTCCTTTTAATCGTACCTTATGGAATTGAAACTAACTTGTATAATTTTATTCCAGGTGTTTTTATTTACTTTTAATCGTACCTTATGGAATTGAAACAATCGGCTGGTAACCTTACTTACAAAACAATCCGTGGCTTTTAATCGTACCTTATGGAATTGAAACATATGTGATAGTTAGACAATAGCCATCCACAGTAATCTTTTAATCGTACCTTATGGAATTGAAACACGCAAAAAATAATTTTTACAAAAAAAATGAAACTCTTTTAATCGTACCTTATGGAATTGAAACAATCTGTCAAGAAGTTAACGAAAAAAACAAAATTGACTTTTAATCGTACCTTATGGAATTGAAACTTGTGACGGACCATTCCTTACCGTTTGCATCCACTCTTTTAATCGTACCTTATGGAATTGAAACAAAATTTGTTTTAACGCCTCATCTTTGCCAACTTCTCTTTTAATCGTACCTTATGGAATTGAAACGTATTAATTTTCTTCTTACCTATGTTCTTAGATGCTTTTAATCGTACCTTATGGAATTGAAACGGAGACATGTTTGAAAGATACCATCGCCACGACTGACTTTTAATCGTACCTTATGGAATTGAAACGATACATTGACATTCCAATGTTTAGCAATTTGGTCTCTTTTAATCGTACCTTATGGAATTGAAACCTAGTATTAGCAGTATTTGTTGCATTAGCAGAAGATCTTTTAATCGTACCTTATGGAATTGAAACAGGAGCAATTTGTTTTGCTTAAGAAATTCGTTTCTTGCTTTTAATCGTACCTTATGGAATTGAAACATCCTTCGTGATATTCCTTTGCCTGCTCCAGCTTATCTTTTAATCGTACCTTATGGAATTGAAACGTTTGTATTTCCGTTACACAAATTTTCATGGTCTACTTTTAATCGTACCTTATGGAATTGAAACCGCCAGCCGCGTGAGGGATAGTAGGCGAGTATGCCCCTTTTAATCGTACCTTATGGAATTGAAACTCGCGATTGCCTGTAAGTAGCACCATAATAGCTTTCTTTTAATCGTACCTTATGGAATTGAAACATTTATTATATCTTTTTTGGGCTGAACCTAAATTCTCTTTTAATCGTACCTTATGGAATTGAAACCAGTTAAGATTCTGAGACAGCACTTGCAAAGCCGAACTTTTAATCGTACCTTATGGAATTGAAACCGTGGAACATCCGAGGATCCGCAAAAAGCCCGCACGCTTTTAATCGTACCTTATGGAATTGAAACATGAAAAAGTAATTAAGCGTCTGACCCTGATCACTCCTTTTAATCGTACCTTATGGAATTGAAACGATTCATCGAGCGCTAGTTTTTTCAATTTGTTGTAACCTTTTAATCGTACCTTATGGAATTGAAACATAACCAACAACAACAAAAAAAAGAAAAAGACATGACTTTTAATCGTACCTTATGGAATTGAAACTTGCATTGGGGGGCATTGCATCATGCCAGGATAACTTTTAATCGTACCTTATGGAATTGAAACTCGGTTTCTTCGTATACACATGGCAGAAGAACTGCACTTTTAATCGTACCTTATGGAATTGAAACAGCAAAAGTTTGTTTTGCTTAAGAAACTCGTTTCTTGCTTTTAATCGTACCTTATGGAATTGAAACTGTCTTAAAATAAAGAAAACCAGGCGTGGCGCCTGGTCTTTTAATCGTACCTTATGGAATTGAAACTATCTAAACGATGAGCCTAAAATAAAAACACATCTTCTTTTAATCGTACCTTATGGAATTGAAACACGAAGCAAATTTCCAGCTCATTGACTATATTATTCTTTTAATCGTACCTTATGGAATTGAAACGACACTGGCCGACATTGCCATCCGTCGGTACGGATCCTTTTAATCGTACCTTATGGAATTGAAACGGAGGATTCCCGGTCTATATAAGGGATCTCGTCTCACTTTTAATCGTACCTTATGGAATTGAAACGAAGGCAAGCCACCTTCATCGACCAGCCACAGCGACCTTTTAATCGTACCTTATGGAATTGAAACTTCATAGAGATAAACGGCATAGTTGCGAAATCGTCACTTTTAATCGTACCTTATGGAATTGAAACTCTTTCGTTACATTTGACAATGAAGTCATTAAATCAACTTTTAATCGTACCTTATGGAATTGAAACCATGATAGTAGTCTGAAAACACCAAATAAATCAGACGACTTTTAATCGTACCTTATGGAATTGAAACCTGATCAATATCCTGCTGCTCCCCATACGCCTCAATTCTTTTAATCGTACCTTATGGAATTGAAACAGCATCGTATTGAAAGACACCTCCAGCTTCTGGAACTTTTAATTGTACCTTATGGAATTGAAATTATCTATGAATGTGGTGAAACTTGAAAAATCTTTGCTTAATTTGACTGTAAATCATTTAGTATTACTAAAAAACAGAGATATAATAGTTTGTCAGATATAAATACTGAATACAGCTTGTCGATATTTTTCTAATAATCTAATAATGTTCCAATCATTGAAAACGATAGGATATTATATTAAAAATTCTGCTTATGTATATAAAATATTTTAAGAAGACTGAAGTTTAGACAGATAAGTAGGAGATATGATTTCTCACTTGATAGGAACACCATACCGAAGTGGCCATATTACCAATATTTAGGTAATGAAGCCACTTCATTTTTTTAGTGCCATATCATAATTTGAAAAAAATCAGGTTGCCTGTTAGATTTTACGCGATATGATCCGTCATTATTGCAAATGGGATTAACGAATAGAAGTTGTGCCCGACACAAATCAGGGTATATGAATATGGCTACTTCAGTGAATGTATGTAATGAAAAAGCAGATAAGGCTATCAAGGCCATGATGGCTACAGTAGTAGGTACTGCACTTGTGCCCGCACATGTCAATTGGGCGCTTACCGCTTCTGCGATGGGGGCAGGCGTTGTCGCCATTGGGCTTTGCTACGATATTAAACTGACAAAGGATGAAGGCTGGAAACTTGTCAAACAGTTTATTCTCAGTGCTGGATTCTGGTTCCTTTCCATGAATATCGGATCCAAACTGCTTTCTGCGCTTATGGAATCAACGGGACTGGGTTACGGTGCGGGCGTCGCTCTTGATGCGGCTACATCCGCAGCTTTTGCCTGGGCTATCGGGGCGACGGCCAAAGAGTATTTCCAAAGAGAATATCTTGGCAAATCAAAGCTTTCAAAGGACGAGCTGGGGAAGATCTTCCGTGAGGCTTTTAAAGAACAGAGAAATAAGTAACAACCACTAAAAACAGACTGATATGTTAGGCGAATTATTGGAAAAACTGAGTGAATTATTCTCCGATGGCGGAGACGGCGGATATGATCACAACGGGCATGATGCCATAATGGGTGGTATGGAATATTCGGGCATTGACCTTTCCGCCTATAGTCCGGATGAGATAGAAGAGGCTCTGAAGTCGGCTTTTGGAACGGATGGGGGAGCAGAGCATGTCTTTAACGGCGGTCACGATATTTCTTTTGGTGCAGCGCCCGATGTGGACGCCCGTAATGTGGCCAAGTCGGCATTGATTGACAAACTGGACACGAACCATATCTACACTTCCAGTCTCACGACTGATGATCTTTGGGGCGGATTGGATTCCTATTCCGGCGACAAGGTTTATGATGCCATCAACAGTGCACGCGATAACAACCGGATTTCGGATACCGTATACAGGGAGCTTATGGTACTCCTGAAAAAGGCATGTCACACACAATAAATCAGGGGAGTTATGAAAACAATTTTGAAACGTATGTGCAGGATGTGTTCCTGTCACAAAAACGAAGAGGAAGATAACGGGTGCTCCAGAGATCACCATGCGGATGAGGGCTTGGGGCAGGGTACAACAACCGGTCTGGACCGGATAAAGGCTCAGTGGCAAACTGCGCGGGACTCTGTCAGGGAAATCCTGCTGATGTGTATGGAACCCTTTATGTAAGCCGGACGGATATGCGGTGAGCACTTTCCCGAAAAAACATCAGTGAGTACCGCTCTGTTACCCTGTCGGATGTGAGCCGGTTAAGCTGCCTTCCGGATGGCCGGTCTGATAAGGTTATAAAATAAAAAAATACGGAATTCATCCCGAACTCCGTATTTTTGTTTACACTGATTATGCTGCGGAACCGTCTCTTCAGGTAAAGTGTGTATTGCAAAATACAAAAAATTAGTTCCGACTCAGTGGCGAATCTGAACGAATTATACTGAGTCGGGCCTGATAGCATTAAATTATATCAATTCAGAACAGATTTGTTATGATTTCGCTAATCTGTCACCTTGTAGTATGTATAAAATAACGAAAAACTACAATAAAAGATGGCATATAAAGTGAGTATGTTCTATCTACTTTATATGCCACCTTGTTGCTTAGGAAAATTTACTGAGTATCCTTAATAAATTCGTTTTTTTAAAAGGATTAATCTTGAATTTATGAAGTATGAATGTAAAATTAGTGGTTATTTTTCTTCCTGTTTTATAAAGTAGGAAACCATATCACTATAAAATAGATATCTTAAATTATCAAGATTTTCATATTCTATGTAATATTCTTTTTGGTATGCAAAAATTTTATTTTTAATCTTCTGCAATCTTCGATCACCAAATATGCTCCGTAATGAAAATGGGCTTCTTTTACGAACATATACAAATATATCAGGATGCTTATTCTCTTTAAGTGAATTATATGCAATATCAAATTCTTCTTCGGTTATTTCTCCAGCTGTACAATCAAAAATAAATACAACTACATTAGCTTCCTTCTCTATAAATTTATTGTAATCTGCTTGACGACCTCTATCTTCTCCTGTTAAACAGGTTGCGAAATCTTCAAATGTAAGAGAACGAATATCTAAATTATGGGTATTTTCAACTTTACTTAGTTCTTCTCTTAATAAAGAACGTTCCTCTCTTAGCTTCTTTGCTCCAGCAATAAAAATCTTTATAGCTGGATTATAATCTTGCATTGTCAATTCGCCCAATATCTGGGTGACATATTTTTTAATTTCAATAGTATCATTTTTATTAGTTCTAAATTGTTGTGCTACTGTTAGTATCAACTTTATAGGATCAATGCCTCGTTTTTGGGATAGTATATTCAAATCTAGCCTTTGGAAGTTATCAAAATCATACTCGCCGTTTGACTTAATACCTATAAATACTAATTCACACATATCATTATACAAGAATTTTCCGTTTGATTCATTCTCCAATTCTTGAACTATTTTTATAAATAAATTCTCGTCAAATGTAAGTTGAAGATTATTGTCTGACTCATTTATAACTTCATCATTCAGTTGGGCTCTTTTATATCCTGGCATTATAAATGTGACATCACGGGTCATCTTGTCAAGATAATTTATGCGTGATAAAATTTCAGCTGTGACTGTCGCTTTATTTCTGGGATGAGATAAAAAGAAAATACACAAGTTCTTATATGGTTTCACATCAGAGTGTATTAGAAGGCTTATTTTTTTACTTACATCAGCAAATATATATTTAAACTCATCAACTTCCATAGTTGATTGTTTGCACCTCCTTCTTACATTTCTTAAGTCTTCTAATATCTGTTCCCATTCTCCAGGTAATGAGAATCTAGACGATAGTTGCTCTATTTTTTCCGTACAAGAATCTATTATGGCAATTTTTTCGTTATCACTCATCCTGTTATGCAAAGAATGTAAAATATTTCTTACGTCTTTTATTTCATTTCTTATTTCTGTTATCTCTATAGGGAAATACATATATTCTTATTTTTTTGGGGGGGTATATTATTTGATTTCTTCTCTAATTGCAACTCTATTCTTCAGATTTTTCTCAAATTAATTACTTTTGACATACATCCGATGCCCGTGTGTATATGGAATTTGTTGCATTAGCTTATGGCACTCCTGAAAAAGGCATGTCATACACCATAAATAAGGGGAGTTATGGGGAGCTATGAAAACAATTTTGAAACGTATGTACAAGATATGTTTTCATTCCTGGAATGAAGGGGGTAGGTGATGGACCGTCTCAATACATCTATTAAGAGATTATTTGATGTTTTTGCGTATCACAATTCTCAGTCCCAATCCGCTGGTTTTCTTCGAACGGTCCGATGCATATCGGCGTGAGACCCGGCAGTTCTTATCTTCGTGCCACCAGCTTCCTCCGCGGCGGATGAACACACTGCCTTCCGGTTCAATATTCGTTGAATAAGAGTGGGCCGGTGTTCTGGTCCATTCCCATACATTGCCACACATGTCATACAACCCCAGTTCATTGGGGCGTTTTTCTCCTACAGGATGTGTCTTTCTTTCTGAATTGTTTCTGTGCCATGCCACTTCATCCAGGTTGTTACTTCCTGCATAGCAGAAATGCTTGCTTTTCTGTCCGCCTCGTGCTGCATATTCCCATTCTTCTTCCGTGGGGAGGTCAAATTCTATATTGGTCATCCTGGATAGGCGACGGACAAACTCGCGGGCTTCATCTAAACTCAGATTCTCTGCAGGATAATGACCTTTGTCAACTGACTGCTGATGTTTTTTGAGCATTGCTTCCTGTTTTGCCCGATCAAGTCCGGGTATGGTTCCTAAAGGAGGTAATAATGAGGATAGAATTTTTAATTTCCTTTCAAACAAATCGATGGAATTTGGAAACTTTGCAAGTTCGTTCGTTTTAAAGTGTGATTTGTTGTATCCCATTACCACTTCCCACACATTCTGGGTGACCGGAAATTGTGCGATATAGTAGGTTGGCAGGGATATGGGATGAGCCGGATGCTCGTTATTCTCTGCTTTGTCTGCCTGTTCAGCGGTTGCGCCGATCACCATTTCACCGCCTTCCACGCGAATCATATTGAATTGGACTACACCCAGATCAACGGTATATTCATTTCCGCTTATCATAATTCCGGCGGGCCATTCCTGATCAGGCACGAGAGGTTTGTGCTCATCCCACAGAATGTCTATATCCTTTTCTTCATCCATGTCAATATGTGCCTTTAGTATTTTTGATTCTGCCGTAATGGAATTGACGCATCTGAACCTGTAGTCGCCTTTCCTTTGGACCGGCAGATAGTATGGTTCGTCAGACATTCCTTCCAGACTGCATACCAGTTTTCCTTCCTTATAAACCTGGCAGTTCTCGTTTGAGTAGAATTTGAAAATGGATGTAGCCTGGTTTTTTATTTGAGCCTCGGACGTGATGTATCCTTTTTCGATCAGTTTGTTCAGATATTCCTCGAAATATGAAAATGAGAATTCCGGTGAATTTTTTAGCGGCAGTTCCTGTAATTCCTTAGGGAAGAAATCCTGTTTGGGCATCTTGTAGTTGCCGATAAGAATGGGGATGATATTTTTTTTAGTCTTTAGCGCATGTGAGATTTCTTTGCAAAACCAGTCTTCTTCCCAGTTTTCCTGCTGGCATGCATCGAGAGACCCTTCCTCAAGAAGGACAAAGACATCCTTCGCGTTCTCGATGTAATTCAATAGCTGGACATTGAAATTGTCCCTGCGCATTTCCTCCAGGTCGAAGAACGTAGAATATCCTCTTGTCGTCAGTCTGTAATAAAGATTGTTGGCCGTAGCCAGACTTTTACGCTTGTAACTTATGAAAATATCGTATGTCATATACAAAAAAATCTATCTTGCCGTCATGCTGTTGGCTGATAAAGCCGGTATGGATTGCAGGGCTTTTCGTACAGTCGGTTTATGTTTACAAAGGTAGGATTTTATCCGGAATAATGTTTCACAGTCGTCAACTTTTTTATGGTGGAGTGGGGCTCCTGATTGGCTTACTCCGTCAATTTTGTCTTTTTTCTCCTTCACCCCTTCACATTCCTTTATCCATGCGGCTTTCAGGGTGAAGGAGGTCCTTCACCGCTCCTTCACGGGATGCTT
>OKVF01001177.1_pt1 | contig 22029 bp, 14 predicted proteins | sample 1604831 | NCBI WGS metagenome assembly OKVF01 (sample SAMN01760980, study PRJEB22395) | human gut metagenome
GCTCATAGCTGCCTGCATACTTGATGGCAGCCGCCGCCCATATCAACGCCACAATACCTTCCGTGATCATGGACCCGTAGAACACACGGCGGCCCAGCTTCTCGTTTTTCATACAGCGTGCCATCATCGGACTCTGCGTGGCATGGAAACCGCTTATCGCACCGCAGGCTATCGTGATAAACAGCATCGGGAAGATGGAAAGTGACTGGTTGGGATTGTGATTGACCCATGCGGAAGTGACTTCCGGCATGAACCCGTCATGCGTGAAAATACCGAACATCACGCCCACAGCCATAAACAGGAGTGCCACACCGAACAAAGGGTATATCCGTCCGATCAACGCGTCAATAGGCAACAGGGTGGCCAGAATGTAATATATAAAAATAATGATACTCCAGAATAACGGCGAACCAACCAGACCGGCTCCGTGGGTCATTGTGGCCAGCAGTCCGGCCGGTGTCGTCACAAAAACCGTTCCGACCAGCACCATCAGCACCAGGGAAAAGATGCGCATCACCAGTCTGACCACCGGTCCCAGCTCGTCACCGACAATCTCAGGCAGACTGGCACCGTTCTTCCTCAACGAAATCATTCCGGAAAAATAATCATGGACCGCACCGCCGAAAATACAGCCGAACACAATCCACAAATAAGCGGAAGGACCGTACAGGATACCCAGTATCGCACCGAAAATCGGTCCCGTACCGGCTATATTCAGAAACTGGATCAAATAGACTTTCCATGTCGGCATGGGAATATAATCCACCCCGTCCTGCATCGTATAACACGGGGTCTTACGCGAAGCATCCGCTCCAAAAACCTTTTCTACTATGGCTCCATAAACAACATATCCCAATACCAACAGGATCAGAGCACCTACAAATGTATTCATGTGATTGATTTAAAAGTTTTAATTTTTCCTGCAAAAGTAACACTTTATCAGTAAACAGCAAATTTTAGTTTGAATCAAGTGTTATTTTAACCCAAAAACTTTCATGATGACACCGTTATCCACCAAAATCAAACAAAATACCCTGTCATTTGGCCTCATCTGCCATAGAGCAAATGCGGTTGTAATGGCATTTGCACTTGCGCATGCATCCGGCTTTCGCTATCTTTGGATAAGACAGGATGCGCCTCGGCAAAGGGCAATCTGAAAACTGCGTTTTCGCTTGCCTGTGCGCTCGGCTTTCACTATCTTTGGATAAGACAGGATGCGCCTCGGCAAAAGACAATCTGAAAACTGCGTTTTCGCTTGCCTGTGCGCCCTGCTTTCACTATCTTTGTTCTGGATTAAAAGATTAATAAAAGCAATGACATGAAAAAAAAGATAGCCCACCTTATTATTATATTGGCTGCCGTATTCCTAACCGCTCCCGTCTACGGATACGGCACGGACAGCGTGACATCACCCAAACGGGAAATGAGGGCTGTCTGGCTTACGACATTCCAAAGCCTCGACTGGCCACGCCAAAAAGCCAACACATCTGAAGGACGGAAAGCCCAGCAGGAAGAACTGTGCCGGATTCTGGACCGCCTGAAAGCTGTCAATATCAATACCGTCCTGCTACAGGCCAGGGTCAGAGGGACAACCATATACCCGTCGGCCATAGAACCATGGGACGAATGCCTGACCGGTACAACCGGAAAAGACCCGGGATACGACCCACTGGAATTTGCCATCAGGGAATGCCATGCCAGAGGTATGGAACTGCATGCCTGGCTGGTCACCATTCCCTGCTTCAAGACCAATGCCGCACAAAGGAACAATAGCCGCTCCGTACTCAAGACCCATCCGCGGCTTTGCATCAGATACCAGAACAACTGGTACCTGAATCCCGGTTTGCCCGAAACGGCCGACTATCTGTCAGCCATCTGCCGTGAACTGGCTACCAACTATGATCTGGACGGCATCCATTTCGACTATATCCGCTATCCGGAAAACGCCGGCCAGTTCAACGACAACGCCACTTTCCGGAAATACGGCAAAGGACGGTCCAAAGCCGAATGGCGACGTGAGAATATCACGCACTGCGTCAGGGAAATGTACCGTACCATCAAGGCCGTCAAGCCGTGGATCAAGGTCAGCAGCTCGCCCATAGGAAAATACAATGACCTGTCGCGATTTTCTTCTTATGGATGGAATGCCTACTCGGCCGTATACCAGGAAGCGCAGAGCTGGCTGAAAGAAGGCATACATGACATGCTCTTTCCGATGATGTACTTCCAGGGCAACCATTTCTATCCGTTCGCCCTGGACTGGAAAGAAAATGAATACAACAAGGTGATCGCACCGGGACTGGGCATTTATTTCCTCAGCCCACAGGAAAAGGACTGGGATCTGGAAGTGATTACAAGGGAACTGAATTTCATCCGGAACATCGGTCTGGGCGGACAGGCGTATTTCAGATATGCCTATCTGGATGCCAACCACAAAGGACTGTATGACTACCTGAAGGACTTTTATTACCCCTATCCTGCCCTGACACCGGTATGCCGGCAACCGGCACACGCGGCTCCGGCCCGCCCGCAGAACCTGCAAAACCTGACACTGGGAGAAGAAGGTATCCTTTCCTGGTCGGACGGAAACGGCAACCACGATCCGGCCGCAATCAGATATAACATCTATGCGTCGGAACATTATCCGGTAGACATCACCAAAGCTGAAAACCTCATAGCCGTGAATGTGGATTCCTGCTCTTTCAGATACAACGGCATCTACAGGCTGATAAACGGTATCCACTTTGCCGTAACAGCAACCGACCGTTACGGTTACGAAAGCGAACCCGCACAGCTTACCGGTGACGAAAAAGACTTTGTCGCAGCCGATTTCCTGCCTCACAACAACCAGCATGTGCTCCTTCCGCCACTCAGCACACAGACTGAATTCATTGCTATCCTTGATGCCGAAAACCGGATTATCCGCACTGTGCCCTACTCCAGAAGTATCTCTACCAAGGATCTGGCCCGTGGAATCTATCAGGTCAGGACGCTATCCGAAGGCGGACGCTCTTACGGCATCGGCTATTTCATTAAATAAGAAACGGAAAAGGGTCTGAAACTACCCGACATTGATATGGCCGGAAAGGTCACCTTCCACCACATGGAGCGTAGCCCGATAGCGGGTCTCCTCACCCACAGGCGTCAATGCGACATAACCGCTCCTGACCCTATCGCCGGACAGGCATAAAGGCTGCTCTTTCTGCCGCATCAGATGATCGGCCAGAAGGACGCCCTGCCCTTTCTCATAATCTACTGAAAAATAGGCCTGCGATCCCGAAGAAACATACCGGTACAGATCCAGGGCAACCACCCCCATGGTCCGGCGCAGATTGATTTCCACGCAAGGATGGACAAGGCAGTCGTCTGCCTCCGGACCGGACGCACAGCACATCATGTCAATTCCGACCCACCCTTTGTATCGGCCTCCGAAGTGACGTGCCAGCCACTCAGACTGTGCCTGACGCAGATCAGCCTGCATGTCTGCCGGAACATAACCGGCCAGCCATTTTTCCTTGACGGGCTCCGGGGCTACCCAGTTGCCGCCATAAGTGCCGCGCAAAGTAGTGGAAAAGACCGAAAGTCCCTTGTAAGCGACCTGATCCGGCTCCACATAAAATTCATGTGCAAAATCAAACCTGCGGTGATAAAGCGGTTCCACCACCACCCCGCCCTGTTCTTTCAGCAGTCGCCTGCACCAGCCCTCTAGCGGGGGAACATAACCGCCCTTACCCATACGAAGTCCCTTCCCGCTTCCCGACCAGGGCGCTTTCAAGATGGTCGACGGATATAAAGAAAGGCAATGACGGATCTCGTCCTCGGTAGAACAATAATGGGAAAGGCCACACAGGCGGTCATGCCATTGACGGACAGTAGCAGCCTCATCACGCAACCAGGACAGCATGTCCACAGCCTGCCGTCTGCCGGAAAAAGCCTTGTACTGTTTCATCCTGTCCTCATCCGGCAACAGACTGTCCGGACATCCCTGCCGGCACAGCTGACAGACCAGCATAGGACTCCATCCCCACGGACAGACCTCACGGGCATCAAAAGTCCCTGCTTCAGAAACCCACTCCACTGCCGGAACCAGACTGCCGTAACCTTGGGCAAAGGCCGCAGCCCGTTCCGCATACGGCACCAGTATCCCGTCACCTTCGTTTGCCCACCACAAAGGCAGGACGGCCAGATCATCTCTCATCAGGACGGCCGACCGTGGCGGAATAAAATTTTTCCCGAAATCTGCCAGAGCCAGATCATTTTCAGGGTTAAAAACATGTAAATTCATTCCACAAAATTAAGAAAAAGAAAATATTTTGCCAACTCTACTTTGCAAATATATCCATTTGCATTATCTTTGCAGAACGTATTGATATAAGATATGGAAACTTTCTTCCGAACACATGCCTACCTGGTGGAACATACCCACGCTCCGGTTCGTCGCGCCCTTATGGACGAGATCAATTGGAATGACCGTCTTATCGGTATTAAAGGTACCAGAGGAGTAGGCAAAACCACGTTCCTTCTGCAATATGCCAAGGAGCATTTCAGGATAGAAGACCGCGACTGTCTCTATATTAATATGAACAACTTCTATTTTCAAGGTAAAGGCATCGCGGAATTTGCTACGGAATTCTATCATGCCGGCGGCAAGGTCCTGCTTATCGACCAGGTTTTCAAACAGCCCAACTGGAGCCGCGATATCCGGAAATGTTATGACGAACTTCCCGCTTTGAAAATAGTTTTCACCGGATCATCGGTCATGCGTCTCAAAGAGGAAAATCCTGAACTGAACGGCATCGTCAAATCCTACAACCTGCGCGGCTTTTCCTTCCGCGAGTTTCTGAACCTGCAGACAGGACAGCATTTTCCCTCATACACCCTGAGCGACATTCTTAACAATCACGAGCATATCGTCAGACAGATACTGCCCAAAGTACGGCCTTTGCAGTATTTTCAGGATTATATTCACCACGGATTCTATCCTTTCTTTCTGGAGAAACGCAATTTCTCAGAGAATCTGCTGAAAACGATGAATATGATGCTGGAGGTGGACATACTTTTAATCAAACAAATAGAATTAAAATATTTGGCAAAAATAAAAAAATTACTATATTTGCTCGCGATAGAAAGTCCCGGTTCTCCCAACGTCAGCCAACTGGCCAAAGAGATACAGACATCCCGTGCCACGGTCATGAATTACCTGAAATATCTTGCCGATGCACGGCTTATCAACATGATTTACCGGAAAGGGGAAAGTTTCCCCAAGAAACCGGCCAAGATCATGATGCACAATCCCAACCTGATCTATGTCATCTATCCGAATCTGATGAAAGAGCAGGACATACTGGAAACCTTCTTCCAGAACACGTTGTGGAAAGACCATCAGATCAATATCGGTGAAAAGGGAGCCACATTCCTGATCGACGGAAACCAGAGAGTCAAGATCACTCCCGGAGAAGTCAAGAAAAAGTCTGCGGACATGATCTATGCCAGACACCAGATCGAAATAGGAAAAGGGAACGAGATCCCGCTGTGGCTTTTCGGCTTTTTGTATTGAAAGACCTATAAAGAAATTGTAGTATATATTTTTCGTAATATTATTTTTTATTTATTATGGCAAAAGAAAAAAAATTTATTACTTGTGATGGTAACCAGGCTGCTGCACATATCTCGTATATGTTCTCAGAGGTTGCAGCAATCTACCCCATCACGCCTTCATCAACAATGGCAGAATATGTGGATGAATGGGCTGCACAAGGCCGCAAGAACATCTTCGGCGAAACAGTATTGGTACAGGAAATGCAGTCTGAAGGCGGTGCTGCAGGTGCCGTTCACGGCTCATTGCAGGCTGGCGCACTGACTACAACTTATACAGCATCTCAGGGTCTTCTCCTGATGATCCCTAACATGTATAAGATTGCCGGTGAATTGCTGCCTTGCGTATTCCATGTATCAGCACGTACATTGGCTTCACATTCATTGTGTATCTTCGGTGACCACCAGGATGTGATGTCTTGCCGTCAGACCGGATTCGCCATGTTGTGCGAAGGTTCTGTACAGGAAGTAATGGACTTGGCCGGTGTAGCACACCTTTCAACCATCAAGAGCCGCGTACCGTTCCTGAACTTCTTCGACGGTTTCCGTACTTCACATGAGATCCAGAAGATCGAAATGTTGGAGAACGACGATCTCGCACCGCTGGTAGACCAGGAAGCTCTGAGCGAGTTCCGCAGCCGTGCCCTTTCTCCCGAACATCCCGTTGCACGCGGTATGGCCGAGAACCCCGACACATTCTTCACTCATCGCGAATCATGCAATCCTTACTACGAGACAGTTCCTGAAATCGTAGAGGACTACATGAACAAGATTTCTGAAATCACCGGACGTAAATACGGTTTGTTCTCATATTATGGTGCAGAAGACGCTGACCGCGTCATCATCGCCATGGGTTCAGTAACCGAAGCTATCCGCGAAACTATCGACTACCTGAACGGTCAGGGTCAGAAAGTAGGTTTGGTAGCTGTTCACTTGTACCGTCCGTTCTCAGCCAAGCACTTCCTGGCAGCAGTTCCTGCTACAGCCAAGAAGATTGCCGTACTCGACCGTACCAAGGAACCGGGTGCAAACGGCGAACCGTTGTATCTCGACGTTAAAGACTGCTTCTACGGCAAGGAAAATGCTCCGGTTATCGTAGGCGGACGTTACGGTTTGGGATCTAACGATACGACTCCTGCACAGATCATGGCAGTATATGAGAACCTGGCTTTGCCAGAACCTAAGAACCAGTTCACCCTTGGTATCGTAGACGACGTGACATTTACTTCACTGCCTCAGAAAGAAGAAATCGCAGTAGGTGGCGAAGGCATGTTCGAAGCCAAATTCTACGGTCTTGGAGCTGACGGTACTGTAGGTGCCAACAAGAACTCTGTCAAGATCATCGGTGACAACACCAACAAACACTGCCAGGCTTACTTCTCATACGACTCTAAGAAGTCAGGTGGTTTCACTTGCTCTCACCTGCGTTTCGGTGACAGCCCGATCCGTTCTACTTACTTGGTTAATACACCTAACTTCGTGGCTTGCCACGTACAGGCTTACCTGCACATGTACGATGTAACCCGCGGTTTGAAGAAGAACGGTACATTCCTGTTGAATACCATCTGGGAAGGTGAAGAGTTGGCCAAGAACCTGCCTAACAAGGTAAAGGCTTACTTCGCAAAGAACAACATCAAGGTTTACTATATCAACGCTACCAAGATCGCTCAGGAAATCGGTTTGGGTAACCGTACCAACACGATCCTCCAGTCTGCATTCTTCCGCATCACAGGCGTTATTCCTGTTGATTTGGCTGTTGAGCAGATGAAGAAGTTCATCGTGAAGTCTTACGGCAAGAAGGGTGAAGATGTGGTTAACAAGAACTATGCAGCCGTTGACCGCGGTGGTGAATACAAGGAACTGACCGTTGATCCGGCATGGGCTACTCTCGAAGCAGAAGCAGCTGCTGCCAACAACGATCCTGAATTCATCAACAACGTGGTTCGTCCGATCAATGCTCAGGACGGCGACTTGCTGAAAGTTTCTGCATTCAAGGGTATCGAAGACGGTACATGGCCTCAGGGTACAGCCGCTTACGAAAAACGTGGTGTGGCTACTTTCGTTCCGACATGGAATCCTGAAAACTGTATCCAGTGTAACAAGTGTGCTTACGTTTGTCCTCACGCTGCCATCCGTCCGTTCGTACTCGACGCTGAAGAAATCAAGGGCTTCAACGCTCCGGTAATCGAAATGAAGGCTCCGGCTGCCATGAAGGGTATGAACTTCCGTATCCAGGTCAGCGTAATGGACTGCTTGGGTTGCGGTAACTGTGCTGACGTTTGTCCGGGTAATCCTAAGACTGGCAAGGCTCTTACCATGGTTCCATTGGAACAGGAACTTGACGAAGCTCCTAACTGGGAATACTGCGTGAAGAACGTGAAGAGCAAACAGGATCTGGTTGACATCAAGTCTAACGTGAAGAACTCTCAGTTCGCTCAACCGTTGTTTGAGTTCTCAGGCGCTTGCTCTGGTTGTGGTGAAACACCGTACGTAAAATTGATTTCTCAATTGTTCGGTGACCGCGAAATCGTATCTAACGCTACCGGATGTTCTTCTATCTACTCTGGTTCTATTCCTTCAACTCCTTATACTACCAACGCCAAGGGTCAGGGTCCGGCATGGGCTAACTCATTGTTCGAGGACTTCTGCGAATATGGTTTGGGTATGGTATTGGCCAACAAGAAGATGCGTGCACGTATCGAAGAGATCCTTAAGGGTGCCATCGCCAACGATGCTACTCCGGCTGACTTCAAGGCTGCCGCACAGGAATGGATCGACGGTAAGGACAACGCTGAAGCCAGCAAGGCTGCTGCCGAGAAACTCGTTCCGATGATCGAGGCCGGCAAGGCTGCAGGTTGTGAGGCTTGTGCCAAACTGTCTGAACTGAGCCACTATCTGACCAAACGTTCACAGTGGATCATCGGTGGTGACGGTGCTTCTTACGATATCGGTTACGGTGGTCTTGACCACGTGATCGCTTCTGGCGAAGACCTGAACATCCTCGTTTTGGATACTGAGGTTTACTCTAACACTGGTGGTCAGGCTTCCAAGTCTACTCCGCTCGGTGCTATTGCCAAGTTTGCCGCTTCAGGTAAGCGCGTTCGCAAGAAAGACCTTGGTATGATCGCTACTACTTACGGTTATGTATACGTAGCACAGATCGCCATGGGTGCTGACCAGGCTCAGTGCTTGAAGGCTATCCGCGAGGCTGAAGCTTATCCTGGTCCTTCAATCGTCATTGCATACGCTCCATGTATCAACCACGGTTTGAAGAAGGGTATGGGCAAGTCACAGGCTGAAGAGGCTGCTGCCGTAGCATGCGGTTACTGGCACTTGTGGCGCTTCAACCCGGCTTTGGAAGAAGAGGGCAAGAATCCGTTCTCACTCGATTCTAAAGAGCCGAACTGGGAAGGCTTCCAGGATTACCTCAAGGGTGAGGTTCGTTTCGCTTCTGTCATGAAACAGTATCCGACTGAAGCCGCTGAACTGTTCAACGCTTGCGAGGAAATGGCTAAGAAACGTTACCAGAGCTACGTACGTATGACCAAGATGGATTGGAACGAATAATATTCGAACCTACATTGGTTTAACATAATCAAAATGAAACCGGCCCAAAGTCTTTTTGAGGCCGGTTTCTTTTTGGTATAAAGAAGGGTATTAAACATCCATCCTCTTCAGGACAGGCTAAACTACGGCATATCGGCAGAACAGACAAAGTAGCGTACAGGTCAATTCATATTAAATTCTCGATTTAAAGGTGATATATGAATCACTTTTATGTCGCCTTCAGGGTTTTATGGTATTTCCAGGAATGACAACAGACTGTTTCTTTTGATTTCTGACAACTGTGATGCGTATCTGTTGCTTGCAATCGGTCCGGCCCATGGCGTTCCATAATTCATTCAGATTGTTTGTTGGAATTTCATTAATGCCCAAGATGACATCATTGGTGAAAAGATATCCGGTTAACGGACCTTTTTCATCTGCAGATTTAAAAACATAGACTCCACGTTCTGAATCCATTCCAGTAGCTGATTTTTCACCCGGGGTATTGAGATCCTTGATCTGTAATCCCTGCCAATCTACAGTTTCATTCTGTTGTACGGACTGATTGATGACTGGAACAGAAAATTCGGGGGTGCGAGCTATTTTTCTCAAATGGGGCGAACGAACGCCAAAATGATCCATGTCTATATTGTGAAAACCAAGACGGAAAACGGGCACGTCCTGATTGGATATCCGGTAGTCGCCAGTCTGCGGACTGATAAAACGGACCGGATAAACAACAGAATGGCTGTCTGTCTGATATTGTCGGGCGTTTTGATAAGACAGACTGTCTGTGAAAATATTATGGTCTATTGTGGCCCCCATCCGTTCAGATTAATGGGTTGATAAGGTGACATGACAATGTTGCGCTCAAACACATCGCCACTTTCGCGAAACCATACATGCGGATGAAAGGTGTTGTTGACAAGAATATTGTTTTCCACCCTTCTGTAGAATCCTTCGCGAAGTTTTATTCCCCCGTTCAGACAAAGATTGTTGTAAATATGGTAATTTGAAGAGCCGTCGTCAAGATCGATATCCCATCCGCGGTCGCATCGGAAACGGTTGTCGTGAATTGTTATGGTGCGTACGGCATCCGCAAGAATAACAGACGGATGAAGAGATGTAATACTGTCCATTGTCTTACGGTCCGGATGCCAGAACCGGTCACGTCCCCATGAATTGAAGGAACCATGATCACCAGTTTCTTTCACGGTATCGAAAACATCATTATATGCAATAACATGTCCTCCCCATGTTCCTTCGCTGACGTTAATACCTGCACGCGGCGTATCATAGATACTGTTGTGGCAGACAGAAATGGACTGACACATGGACAGTTCTACACCCTTGACTTGCTTTTCGAAACGCCCGATACCATGGATGAGATTATCGTCGACAAGACATTCTGACGGATAATTGTCATTTTGCGGACCTTCAAGCAAATCCATTTGATCGAACGGAACGAACTGGTTATACTCAAAACTTGGAGAACGGACCGTTTTGGGATCGCCTACAAAACAGATTGCACTGGCTCCGATTTGTGTAAAGTGTGATCCGGTTACAGCCGAATGCCGGTTGTAGTTGGAAAAGAAAACGGCATTACCACCGAGATTATGCAAATAGCAGTTCTTGAGCACACAATGTTCTGTTCCTTCGAAAATGACTGCTCCCCCACGATAGATAGTCCAATCGGAACGCAAAAGCGGCTCGTATTTTTCCATAAAAGTGCGTAAGGTTTGTGTCAGTTCAATGCCTTCTATGGTGATATTCCGCACCGGATTGTCTTGTGTGCCGCGCAATTCCATAAGGTGCTTGAGCTGTGCACTTTCTATTTTAATGTTCTGAATATTTTCCATCAAGAAGCCATGCCGATTTGATTGGAGACTGCAAGCCGGGAATGTAAAGATGACCAGTCTGGGGCCACTGGTATATGGCAAGATACAGTTTGTTGTCCTGACGCACCACGTCTCCCCAAGGCAGCTTATGTTTCCATGGAGAAGGTAGTGCGCCATATATGACTTGCGGATAGCGGCGTATCCATTCCCCCGAGGCTAACAAAGCATCCGTAGCAGCCTGGGGAACATCCCCCAAACCATCAGGACCTATATTTAACATGTAAGTACCTCCACGGGCTATTGTGGAAATGAGGTTTTGCAGAATCTGTGCCGGCGTTTTCCAATTCTTGTCATACCATGAATATCCCCACGAATCATTTGTGACATCTACACTCTCCCATAAGCCATCTATATTTTCCAATGGAATTTCCATATCCCCTAAAGTCTGGTAATCTCCTAAATTATACCCAACTCTTCCGGACACCAGTGCTTTGGGCTGATTGCGATGTACAACCTCAACTAACTTTTCCGCATATTTTTGTGGAATTTCTCCTGGTGTGTCAAACCAGATTAATACCATTTCACCGTAGTTGCTGGTTATTTCTTCAACCTGAGGCAAACATTTGTTCCTGAAGTAATCATCGAATGTACAGGGATTACCATTGGAATCGGTTTGCGGCCCACCGGACCCTCCCGGGGTAGTCCAGTCCTGGTTATGAGAATAATAAAAGCCAAATCCCAGTCCCTCTTTTCTACATGAATTAGCCAGTTCCCTCATAGGATCACGCTTGAAGGGAGTTGCGTCTACGATATTGAATTTATCGTATGCGGAATGAAACATAGCAAATCCGTCATGATGCTTACTGGTTATGATGATGTATTTCATACCAGCAGATTTGGCCAGTTTAACAATCTTGTCTGCATTAAAATTTACCGGATTGAACGTTCTGGCAGTAGCCTTGTACTCTTCTACCCCTATATTTGCCATGTTCTTGTCCATGAGCCATTCTCCGATGCCATAATATGTTTTTCCATTCCATTTGTTTTCCAGCTGAGAATATAGTCCCCAATGTATAAACATGGCATAGTTTCCCCATTCAAACAATTGTCCTCTAACACTGTTCTTACTTGAATATTTTTCTTTTTGTTCTCCCCACATGTCATCCATCCGCTCTTGAGCATCAACAGGTTCTGCCATCAACGACAGACCAAGGGAAAGCAGTACAATAAAAACGGTATTTTTCATAATACGTTGATTTTTTATACGGATCATTTTGACACAAAATTAATATATTGTCTGACCGTACATTTGTACAATATCGCCTAATATTTGACCTATATCGATAATTGAAATGCCATCCGCTTGTTTGATACGGAGAAAAATGTTAATTTTATCATGTTAATCTAAACGATACGATGAATAACAATATTGATGAAATGCATTTTCTGGTTCTTCACGTGGGTGAAGCGCATTGCATGAAAGACTGGAATTACAAGAATGTGTGCAGTCCCTTTACACGTATATACTATGTCACCAAAGGACATGCCCAAATCAAACTGCCGGATAAGAATCAGGACCTTTATCCGGATCATCTGTATATTATTCCGGCCTTTACCCCTCACAGCTATATCTGTAATGAGGAGTTTGACCATTATTATATACATATCTATAATGAAGCGGAACATGACATACTGGATGAATTATTACTGCCTACAGAAATAGAAGCTGATCACATCATCCTGGAAGCTATCCGGCGTTTGCTTAATTTATGTCCTAATATGGGATTAACACAATATGAGCCGTCATCTTATGATTACGATACCGCCAGATGGCATTGTCTGATTAAAAACAAGCAAAGATCGTTGGCTGCCCGCGTTGAATCACGTGCCATCATCTATTTGCTGTTATCCTGTTTCATGCGCCTTGCTGTACCCAAACACCATGCCAAAGATGAACGGATCCAAAACGTATTGGAATATATCCACAGTAATATCTATAAGAAAATCTCCATGAAGGAATTAGCCGATATATCCTGTACGTCAGAAGATTATTTAATCCGGCTCTTTAAAAAGGAACTATTTATGACCCCCGTTAATTACATTATAAAAAAGAAAATAGAAAAAGCCCAATTGAAACTTGTCACAGGAAATGCACCAATAAAGGAAATTTCATACCAGCTGGGATTTGAAAGCCAGGAATATTTTACCAGAGTATTTAAAAAAATGACAGGATTAACACCCTTGGCATACAGAAAAAGCCACTGACAATATACTCCAAATATTTTTCAGAATACACACAAATACGTTATACACGACCTGCTTCTGACTGTACATTTACAGAAACCTTCTAAAATATTTTGATTTTAGTTGACAATAGCTTATTTTTGTTACCAGTGAATAATGATATTGAAACACCTAAAACAAAGCTTAATGAATTAAATTGGAACAAGAGGATTACGACTTTTTAATACGAAAGGAAATGAAATAAACTTATATAGAATTTGCTAAATCAAACAGATCATTAACTTACCGTTAAAACGGTAAAATATAAAGCTCTATTCACCTTAGAGGGAGTCAAATTCTCTAAAAATCCACCGGTAGTGTACACATCATGCATCAGGGAGTGTCAAAGTTCTACTTCCCACTCAAGGAGAACACAAGAGGAGAATAAGGTACGATAAAAGTTCCACTACGGACACTTCCAACGGGAGTGAACCAACTTACCATATTCGACGAAGACGGAAATTACCGACGCACATTGCTATGGATACCGGAAGTCCAGTTTGATGAAAATGGAGAAGCTACGGTACGACTTTTCAATAACAGTAAAAAAACAGCCATTTCCGTGGAGGCAGAAGGCATCACAGGAAAAGGAATACCTGTCACGTGGAACAGCCGAACCGAAGGGTTCTGATGCCAGAAAAACAAACATGAAAACCATGTTACAGGCATTTTTCCATGAATATCTGACCGTCAAGGCAAACCAGCCGAATCTTTCGACAATAACAGATATTTATTCCACTGCAGGAACATAATAAAAAATAATCCGGATTCTGTCACTACCTTAGCCACAGAATCCGGATTTCCATATAAAGTAATCTGAAAATTCCTTATTTTATCGCTATCTAAATCCCCTGCTCCTCCAAACGTTTCCTGACTGACATCAAAAGCGCTACATAACCGGAAAACGTCACACTCAAATTACTTTTATGGTGACGCAACACCAGCATCAAACGCTCAACTGTGAAAGGAAGATTCTTCGTCACTGTCGCAGCATCCAGACGGAGTTCCTGCGGTAACTTGTCCTTCATCGTTTCAAACCACGCCAGAAGTTCTTCCACTTCTTCTTTTTCATAAGCCGGCTTAAACATGGGCGGCATTTTGTCATTCATCTGTTTTTCTTCCATTTCCATCTGTCATAAATTAAAGGAGACTTGAGCAAAGACTTTTTCAGCACAGGCATAACCTTCGTCATACAAGTCCTGCAATTTCTTGATATCATTTTCCATGCGGTCAACCTCGACCTTACGTTCAGGACGAATTGCCAGAATACGACCTTCATCTTCCAAACGTTCCACCATTTCCAACTGTTCGTTATAACAGCTGCAACGATGACTTAACACGACCCGTAGCCGCGGAAAACGCTTATATATGAAATGAGGTATCCTGATGTCGCGCTCCGTTTTCCGATATCCCCTGTTCCGCGTCAACACCACTACATTACGCGAATAACCTAACTGCATGGCCCGTTCCACCGGAATGGAATCCACAATTCCCCCATCAAGCATAGGTATATGATCGACTATGGCTACCGGACAGACGTAAGGCAGACTGCTGGAAGCTTTTGCTATACGTATAAGACGATCCCAATTATTCTTTTCAGTCAGATAGCAAGCCTTTCCGGTCAGACAATTGGTAGTAACCATCTCAAAAACAGCAGGATTATTACGGTATGCCTCAAAATCATAAGGTACGATCCGTTCGGGAAATTCCTCATAAAGCAAATGCTGGTTCAGAATACTCCGCTGTGACCACAGATATTTCATACCGATATACTTGTACTTTTTGAGCATATCGATATTGCTGTATCTCGCCCGACCTCTCTGACGGCTCATATATGACAAGCCGTTGCAGGCACCTGCCGAAACACCTACGACGTAAGGAAAATCGATGTGATGATCCAGCAACCAGTCCAACACACCGCATGTAAAGACGCCACGCATCCCTCCGCCTTCAAGAACCAATCCTGTTTGTCTGTTTATCTCCATAATAAATCCTAAAAACTGATGCAAAGATAACGCTTTTTCCAATTTAAATCACTAATTTTGCAATCTTTACCAAAGTATAATATTTTAAATCACTTTATCATGCTATTCGATAAAACGATCTATATAGCCCGACGTAACAGATTGAAAAGCCAAATCAAAAGCGGTCTGATCCTGTTATTCGGCAACAATGACTCACCAGCCAACTATCCGGCCAATGTCTATCCATACAGACAGGACAGCAGCTTTTTATATTTCTTCGGCCTGCACCGTAATGGACTGGTCGGCGTAATCGACATCGACAACGACAAGGAATATCTGGTGGGCAACGATATCGACATTGAAGATATCGTATGGTTCGGCAGCGTAGACAGCGTAGCCGATATGGCACAACAATGCGGAGTTGCAGAAAGCAAACCGCTAAGCCAGCTGCGTAATATGGTGGAACAGGCCAAGGCTTGCGGACAGACCATTCATTTTCTTCCGCCTTACCGGCATGACATCATGATCCAAATCATGGATCTCTTGGGAATCCATCCGTCGGAACAGCGCGAAAAAGCTTCATTGGAACTTATTAAAGCGGTCATCGACCAGAGAGCAGTAAAAAGTGCCGAAGAAATTGCTGAAATCGAACGTGCCTGCGCCATAGGATACGAAATGCACACCACGGCCATGCAGCTTTGCAAACCTGGTGTTACGGAACAATATATCGCAGGAACAATCAGTGGTATTGCAGCAGCCAAAGGTTGTATGGTCAGCTTCCCGACCATCCTCTCCATGCACGGTGAAATCATGCACGGCGTCCCCTATCCGCGTCCATTGGAAGCAGGCCGCCTGATGCTTTGCGACGCCGGAGCGGAAACAAATGAAAATTATTGCTCGGACAATACACGTACAACGCCTATCAGCGGCAAATTCACAACCAGACAACGTGAAATATACCAGATTGTGGAAGCATGCCATGACTATGCCATCGAAATCGCACGTCCTGGCATCAAATGGTGGGATGTACACATGGGGGTAGCACGTCTGATGACCGAACAACTTAAGACTCTCGGATTGATGAAAGGAGATACGGATGAGGCCGTACGTGCCGGTGCACATGCTTTGTTCTTCCCGCACGGTCTGGGACACATGATGGGTATGGACGTACACGACATGGAAGGACTCGGACAGAAATATGTCGGTTTCGATGACGAAGTACAACCTTCCGACCAGTTTGGAACCAACTGTCTCCGTTGCGGAAGACGCCTGCAGGAAGGCTGGGTCATGACTGATGAACCGGGCATCTACTTTATTCCGGCACTGATTGATGACTGGCATAAAAAAGGTATCAACAAGGAATTTATCAATTTCGAAAAAGTGGAAACCTATAAGGATTTCGGCGGAATCAGAATTGAAGATGACTTGCTGATCACAGCTGACGGTTGCCGTATCTTGGGCGAACAACGCATACCATACCATATTGACGAAGTGGAAGCTTATATGGAAAAATATCATTCTTAAACTTTTAATAATAACATCTATCACAAAAACATTAAACGAAATGAAAAAGCCATTTTTATTTTTTGCATTGGCCTGCGTTTCCTTGTTTGCTGTAGCACAGGACAAGAATACAGACCAAAAAGAAGATAAAAAAGAAGAAGGATTTGTCTTTACAACTGTAAAGGAAAACCCTATTACCTCTATTAAGAACCAGAATCAGAGCGGTACCTGTTGGTGCTTCAGTTCTCTGTCTTTCTTTGAATCAGAACTTATCCGTCTGGGTAAGGGCGAACAGGACTTATGCGAAATGTTCGTCGTACACAAAACCATGGAAGACCGTGCCAAACAAACTGTCCGCACTCACGGCGACGTTTCTTACTCACAGGGCGGAAGCTTCTATGACGTCATCTATTGCATGCAAAACTATGGTATCGTTCCTCAGGAAGCCATGCCACAACCCGGTACCTTGTATGGCGATACACTGCCTAACCATAATGAAGTAGACCTCGTTGCCGGTGCTTTCGTACGTGCCTTGGCCAAGAGTGACCTGCGCAAACTTTCACCCGTATGGACACAGGCATTCAGTGGCATCTATGACGCTTACCTTGGCAAATGTCCTGAGAAATTCACTTACAAAGGCAAGGAATATACGCCGAAGAGTTATATGGAAAGCCTTGGCCTGAACATGGACGACTATATCTCTCTGACTTCTTACACTCACCATCCTTTCTACAAACCATTTGTGATTGAGGTTCAGGATAACTGGCGTTGGGCTTCTTCCTATAACCTTCCGATCGATGAGTTGATGGAAGTATTTGACAATGCCATCAACAACGGTTTTACCATTGCTTGGGGATCTGACGTCAGCGAACTTGGCTTTACACGTGACGGAATAGCTGTTATGCCCGATATGAAATCAGAAGACCTCACCGGTTCAGACGCTGCAAGATGGCTCGGACTCAGCGCTTCTGAAAAGCGTGCTGAAGCAACCAAAAAACCTGCACCTGAAATCAAAGTAACTCAGGAAATGCGCCAGCAGGCTTACGACAACTGGGAAACAACTGATGATCACGGCATGCAGATCTACGGTATCGCCAAAGACCAGACTGGAAAAGAATATTATATGGTAAAGAATTCATGGGGCAAGGCCGGCAAGTATAACGGTATATGGTATGCATCCAAGGCTTTCGTAGCTTACAAAACCATGAATATCGTGGTACACAAGGATGCAGTACCCAAGCATATTCTTAAAAAATTGGGACTGAAATAATCTTGTACAGACCTTTACAGACTAAAATAATAACCGCGGTTTTCAATTTAATTTATTGAAAACCGCGGTTTTCTTGTATTTTTTTTCTATTTTTACGTTATGATTGGGGGAATGTTGATATATTCCGCCATCCTGAGACTGAAAAAAGAAAAAACAATATATAAAATGAATTACAAATGGAAATACGAACCTCCAACAACCGAAATAGCAGAAGCAGCTAAACACTTGGCTGAAGGACTCAATATCAGCCCTATACTAGGCCGTCTGCTGATAGAACGCGGCATTTATACCGTAGCTGAAGCCAAACGTTTTTTCAGACCATCACTGACGGAACTTTATGATCCGTTTCTCTTTGAGGACATGGATAAGGCTGTAGAACGACTTAATCACGCATTGGGTCGTAAAGAGCGTATTATGGTTTATGGAGACTATGACGTCGACGGTTGTACCGCCGTAGCACTAGTCTATAAATTCTTACAACAATTTTACTCCAACATTGACTACTACATCCCAGACCGGTATGAAGAGGGATATGGTGTATCCATAAAAGGCGTGGATTATGCAGAAGCCACTGGCGTCAAACTAATCATTGTCCTGGATTGCGGTATCAAGGCTGTAGACGAGATTGCCTATGCCAAAGAGAAAGGCATAGACTTCATCATCTGTGACCACCATGTTCCTGACGATATTCTTCCACCGGCAGTAGCCATCCTTAACGCTAAACGGTTTGACTCTACCTATCCCTACCCTCATCTTTCCGGTTGTGGAGTTGGTTTCAAACTCATGCAGGCTTTTGCCAAAAGCAACGGCATTGAATTCAGCCAGCTTATACCACTGCTTGACCTCTGTGCTGTAAGCATCGCTTCCGATATCGTACCTATCATGGGGGAAAACAGAATTCTGGCCTACCATGGTCTCCGACAGATCAATGCCAATCCAAGCATTGGTCTTAAAGCCATTATCAGCGTATGCGGCTTAAGTGAACGGGAAATAACGATGAACGATATTATTTTCAAAATCGGCCCGCGAATCAATGCGTCAGGACGAATCCAAAATGGCAAGGAAGCAGTTGCTCTTCTGATAGAAAAGGACTACAATGCCGCACTGGAAAAAGCGCAACGCATCAATCATTATAACGACATGCGCAAGGATCTCGACAAGTCCATGACCGAAGAAGCCAACCATATTGTAGCCAATCTTAACAAAGAAACCTCACAACGTGCTATCGTCATTTACAATGAAGAATGGCATAAGGGGGTGATCGGTATCGTTGCTTCACGCCTGACCGAAATCTACTACAGACCTTCCGTAGTACTGACACGCACGGACGATCTGGCTACCGGATCAGCACGTTCTGTTTCAGGATTTGATGTTTATAAGGCAATCGAAAGCTGCAGGGACCTGTTGGAAAACTTTGGCGGACATACTTATGCTGCGGGATTATCAATGAAAGTGGAAAACGTACCTGAATTCAGGAAACGTTTTGAAACTTACGTAGAAGAACATATCTTACCGGAACAAACCTCAGCCGTCATCGGTATTGATGCCTTGCTGGACTTTAAAGACATCACACACAAATTCTACAATGATCTGAAAAGATTTAATCCATTCGGACCGGATAATCCCAAACCGGTATTCTGTACCAGACATGTGTATGATTACGGCACCAGCAAGGTAGTCGGACGTGAACAGGAACATATCAAACTGGAGCTTGTAGACAACAAAAGCAACAATGTAATGAATGGTATTGCCTTTGGACAAAGTTCACAAGCGAGATACATCAAAACCAAACGTTCTTTCGACATTTGTTATACACTGGAAGAAAATACGCATAAGAGAGGCGAAATCCAATTGCAGATAGAAGATATCAAACCTAGTCAGGATGATCCGAAAACATACTGAAAAAACAGCCAATGAACGACATCTATCTTTCCGTTCTTCAAAAATACTGGGGGTATGACCAGTTCCGGGGTATCCAACGGGAAATTATAGAAAGTATAGGTGAAGGACGAGACACACTGGGGCTGATGCCTACAGGAGGAGGTAAGTCAATCACCTTTCAGGTTCCCGCCCTCTGCAAAGAAGGAATATGTGTGGTCATCACACCACTCATCGCCCTGATGAAAGACCAGGTTCAGAATCTGAAAAAAAGAGGAATCAAAGCGGCTGCAATCTATTCCGGACTTTCAAGAAACGAAATTATCGTCACACTGGAAAATTGTATATTCGGCAACTACAAATTTCTTTATGTTTCACCGGAACGTCTGACCACTGAACTGTTTAAAAGCAAACTGCGTCACATGACCGTGAGTTTTCTCACGGTCGATGAGGCGCATTGTATCTCACAATGGGGATACGATTTCAGACCGTCCTACCTTCGTATTGCAGAAATCCGCGCCCTATTGCCCGGTATTCCTGTACTGGCGCTTACAGCCACAGCTACACCAGAAGTAGTCAAGGATATCCAACTTCAACTGGGTTTCGAGAAGGAAAATGTTTTCCGAATGAGCTTTGAAAGAAAGAATCTGGCTTATGTAGTTCGGAAAACAGAAGATAAGTCTGGTGAACTTCTGCATATTCTTAATAACGTAAAAGGCTCGGCCATTGTTTATACCCGCAACCGTAAAGGTACAAAAGAAACTGCTGCCTTTTTGAGTCAAAACGGTTTTTCCGCCACATTCTATCATGCCGGACTTAACGATGCAGAAAAAGATATCAGACAACGCAGTTGGCAACAAGACGAGATCAGAGTCATGGTAGCGACCAATGCTTTCGGTATGGGAATAGACAAACCGGACGTACGGATCGTCATACACATGGATCTGCCAGATTCAATAGAAGCTTACTTTCAAGAGGCCGGCCGTGCAGGACGAGACGGTAAAACTGCTTATGCAGTCCTGCTTTACCAGAAAAGCGACCGTACCAAAATGATGAAACGCATACCGGATACTTATCCGGAAAAGGAAGACATACGAACGGTTTATGAACATGCCTGCTACTACTGTCAGCTTGCCATGGGCGATGGCATGAATGTAACCAGAGAATTCAATCTGGAGGAATTCTGTCACAACTTCAAACACTTTCCCACACAAGCCTACAGTGCACTCAAAATCCTTACACAAGCAGGATATATCGACTATACGGATGAACAGGAAAATAATTCGCGTCTGCATTTCCTGCTCAACAGAGACGAACTTTACAGAATTCATGAATGCCAGGAAAGCCAGGAATTACTCATGCAATGGATTCTAAGGACATATGGCGGTGTATTCAGTGACTACGTATTTATTGATGAAAGCCGTCTGGCTACTCTATGTAACCTGACGCCAGAGGAGGTATACCATGATCTTATTGAGCTAAACAGAAGAAGAATTCTGCACTATATTCCTCACAAAAGAAGCTCATACATTACATTCTGCTGTAAACGTATTGAGAAAGACAGAATCGTTATTCCCAAAGAAATATACGAAATCAGAAAAGAAAATTATAAGCGACAGATTGAATCTATTATTAATTATGCTACAGAAGAAGATTTTTGCAGAAGCCGTGTCCTTCTTCACTATTTTGGAGAGGAAAACGAACATAACTGCATGAAGTGTGATGTATGTCTCAGTGAAGAAAACAAAGGAGAAAAAGAAAAAATCCGTCGTTTGATTTCACAACTTCTTGCTGACGGACAATCCCATTCCACAGATGAATTATCACAACTTCAGTATCCTTCTTCACAGATAAAAACTGTTCTTCGCCAAATGATCGCAGAAGAAGAAGTAATCATAAAAGATGGTTACCTGAAATCTATGATACCGAACAATCATTCTGTTTAACATCAGAACTGGAAATCTAACGAGATCAATCTATCATACTTTCCATAAACAATTGTAACTATAAAAAACAATAGAAACAAACGATTGGATATCTTAAGTAACACTGCAATATCAAATAAGCCCAAAGAAAGTGAAAAATAAACAGCAATACCCCTAAAACAGAAAATCCCTCCGGAACAGTGTGTCGTTCCGGAGGGATCTCTCTT
>OKVF01001200.1_pt1 | contig 21497 bp, 17 predicted proteins | sample 1604831 | NCBI WGS metagenome assembly OKVF01 (sample SAMN01760980, study PRJEB22395) | human gut metagenome
TCTTAGGAGGCACTTGTTATATCCATTTAACTATGAGAACAAAATATTGGCAGCTTAGTTCATATAGCGGATGCATCCCTGCATCCAAATATTCCCTTTGAACCTTCTTCCAATCTGAGGCTCTCCAAGTAAATCTTCTTTATTAATACAAACATCATAAACCAGACCATTTGTATCAATCTTCATAATGTAAATTTCTTCTTCTGTTATTTTATTCACAGTCTTTTTGTAATCGAGGATTTCTCCTATTACGGAATACTGGTCACTCTCTACACCATATGGCATAAAACAGGTGTCCACGATAGACAGAACATCTTCATAAGCGATCCGGCGTGATAACATGGAATAAGTATCCATATCTTCTAAAGTCAGATTTTCGATTGCATCCTCATCCCCATCTCTTGCTGCTGCAATCAGGTGGTTCCGGTTCTGCATATTTTTCTGGATCGTTTTTTTCTGCTTTTCATTTTTCATCATCGGAAGAATAATCTTACCGCTGATAGACAATGCAGAAAGTGTAACACTTCTTCCGACGATTCTTGGAAAATGTTCCTCGTTTAAATACTCCGCTACATTTTGCAGATAAAAGATCAGGGACACACCTAAACGAACCTCATCACAGATTCCGGCATAAGATTCTTTTTCTGCATGCTTTTGTACTTCTGTCTGTTCCTGTGAAGTAATTCCATGTCCGTAAAAATACGGAATGTAATATTCAATTCTGAAATTGTCGTGGTCAGTAAATTCTCCACGAACTATAATTCCCATGGAATCCGCAAATTCTTTTGTGAATTCTGCGTACTCGTTTCCTTCCGAATCTCTCGCTGACATATAGTTTGTCGGAGAGGATACGATGCTCTGGAGAAGTTCGTCTAACTCTTTTTGATCTTTTATATTTTTAAATCCAACTGCTCTTAAAAAATCATGCATAGAACTCCTCCTCACTTCTTTTGAAATTAATCTTATTATATTATATGTTATTACTTTTTTCTAGGTATAGATTGTAATTTTTATTTTTTATTAGAATTTAATGCCATGTCCAATGCTTCCTGCTCTTCCTCGGAAAGAGTGATCACAGAATTTCCATCAATAATTTCTTTGATGTATGTATAGCATCCTTCACGGCTATGCATTGCATTGATGATAAATCCATCGTTGGTCTGACTTAAGAGTGCAAGTGAAAAACTCAGCTTTCCTCCCATTTCGTTAAAAGCATCGTATTTTACAAGTCCCACTTTTTGGAAGGTATATTTCATGTTTGAAAAAATACGGTTGATGTTTTTCTCATTTTTCTCATTTGACTCCATCAGCTGCTCTACCTGATCCAGTCTTTTTAAAATGGTGTCCTCTAAATTTTTCGCATCTTTTCCTGTCATAAAATTGTTATATGCTTTTTTCAGGGAATGCATTTTTGCTGCATTCACGATCATTACGATGATCAGTATCAGTACAAGTGCTGCCAATCCGATCACGATATAATCAGAATCAATTCCTAAGTATTCAGATATCATATTTTCTCCTTTCAGAACGTTTGTTCTATTTTAATATCATGTCAATTAATCGGTCTAAATCTTCTTTATTATAATACTCGATCTCGATTTTTCCTTTATTTTCATCTTTTGCATTGATGGATACTTTTGTTCCCAGAATCTGTTTCATTTTTTCTTCCAGATCCTGATATACGATTTCAAGCTGTTTATCCATCTTTGTTTTTTCTACTTCTTCTTTTTCCTTCTGTACCTTCTTGACCAGCTTCTCTGTTTCTCTTACGGAGAGTTTTTCATCGAAGACTTTTTGTGCCATATTATACTGTTTTTCTAAATCTTCAATTCCAAGAAGTGCTCTTGCGTGTCCGGTCTGTATCATATCATCAATGACCATCTGCTGTACTTTTTCATTTAATTTTAAAAGACGTATAGAGTTGGTAACTGCGGTACGGCTCTTTGATACACGCTCTGCTACTTCGTCCTGTTTCAGATTGAATTCTTCTAACAATCTCTTGTAAGCAAATGCTTCTTCAATCGGATTTAAGTCTTCACGCTGAATATTTTCAATTAAGGATATCTCTACAATTTCCTGCTCTGTATAGTTCTTTATGATAACAGGTATCTTTTTCAAACCTGCCTGCTTTGCAGCTCTCCATCTTCTTTCTCCTGCAATGATCTCATAATAACTATTTCGATCCTGAACTACGATTGGCTGGATAATTCCCATCTGTTTAATGGATTCGGATAATTCTAAAAGTGCATCCTCATTAAAATGTTTTCTCGGCTGTTCCTTATTTGGCTCTACCTTATTAATAGGAACCATAACTGCCTGATCCTCTGTTGGTGTAAGTGAAGTATCTTTTGCAGCTCCCGGTTTATTCACTTTGTCTGTAATCAGAGAATCCAGACCTTTGCCAAGTCCTCCTTTTTTTGCTGCCATCTCTTACACATCCTTTCTATTGATTACTTCTCTTGCAAGATCACGATAGCTTTCTGCTCCTGCTGATTTTGAATCATATAATGTAATTGGAAGTCCGTGTGATGGAGCTTCTGCAAGACGAATGTTTCTCGGAATAATTGTCTGGTAAATGGTTGTGTCTAAATTATTTTTTACATTTTCTACAACCTGAGTTGAAAGATTGGTGCGGGCATCATACATAGTAAATACTACTCCCTCCATCTCCAGATTTGGATTCAATCTTTCCTGTACCAGATGAATCGTATGCATTAACTGGCTCAAACCTTCCAACGCATAATACTCACATTGGATTGGAACTAAGATTGTATTTGCTGTTGTCATGGAATTGATCGTCAGCATATTCAAGGATGGCGGGCAGTCAATAATAATAAAATCAAAATCGTCCTGGATATAATCTACAGAATTTTTTAATACATATTCCTTTTCTTTTACATCCAGTAACTCTATTTCTGCTCCTGCTAAATTTACATTTGCCGGTATGATTGTCAGATTTTCTATATCTGTTTTCTTCATACTTTCCTTAATGCTGCATTCATCCAACATTAATTCATATACTGTATTTTCTAATTCATCTTTATCAATACCCAGTCCACTTGTTGTATTTCCCTGTGGATCTAAGTCAATCGTAAGTACTTTTTTTCCGGCTTCCGCAAGACAGGCTGACAGATTAATTGCTGTTGTTGTCTTACCTACACCGCCCTTTTGGTTAGCTATTGCAATAATTCTTCCCATGTTTTTTCCTTTCTACTATACACTTATCCTCTGTACTTTTCCTGTAAATCTATGTAATTTTGGTACTTTGTACAGATATAATTCTACATTTTTCAGTAATATAGAATACCTAGAACATTATAACATTTATTCTTTTTTATTTCTATAGTAAAAAATGTTTCACGTGAAACATTGCTCCTGGTTTTCTTTAAAAATCACAATTTGTAGATGTACTGTTATTTTTTCTATACAAGATATTGTAAAAAATTTTATAAAAAAATAGAAAATGTTTCACGTGAAACATTTTCTATTTCATACTTATTTATCTTATGTGTGTAGTGAGTGCAAACGAGTTAACATCTTACATGATTAATAGGTGATAAACGTTTATTATGTAATGGTTTTGTACATAACACAATGAATGCAAGTGAGAAAAATATGCTTGTACATTCAGCGAACGGCAAAATTATTGAGTAAGTTATACTCACGATATAGTGAGTGCGAGTGAGTTAATATGCTCGCATAATTAACAAGCGACAAACGTTGATCATATGCTGGTTTTGCGTATAATCTAATAATTAAAAATATATCAGAGAGAAATTTCTTATTCTTGACGAACAGTGAAATTATTAAGTAAGTGATACTTATGATATAGTGAATGCAAGCGACTTAATATACTTACATACTTGCATAATTAACGGGTGACATATATTGAGCGTATGCTGGTTTTGTACATAATAATAAATACTTTATTTACAGAGAATTTGCAGGCCCGCCAGTAAGCAAAGTAGATTTCTATACCGGAAATAAATAAACACAAACATAATTCACAACTTAGTGGCTGGCAACTTGCACAAAGCCGGGACTACTTTTGTGACTTTGGGAGAAAATTAGTAACCCTACCTCAGGCAGACTTAGATTTTCTTATTTTCGTACAACGGAACAAAATAGACTCGGCTTTGTGTAATTTGCTGATCAAAAAACCGGAAACATCCGGCGTTTCACAGCCTTCTGTTCCGGTTTTTCACACGATCCCTATATTCTATTAATGGCGATTAATCCTCAACGACACTCATATCTACTGTTACTTTATCTAAGTGCCAAATGTCATCCACATATTCCTGGATGGTTCTGTCGGATGAGAATTTTCCTGAATTTGCAACATTTAAAATTGCACTCTTTGCCCAGCCTTCTTCATCTTTATATGCTTCCATCACACGTTTCTGCGCTTCTGCATAGGAACGGAAATCTGCTAAGATGAAATAGGTATCTGCAAACTGTGTACACTGTGTATTCAGCAGTGAGTTATACAGATCACGGAATAACTCCGGATCATTTGGTGAATAGAATCCGTTGATCAGTTCCATTAATACCTTGCGGATATCCTGATCCTGATTGAAAATATCCATCGGATTGTAATCACGTTTCTGCTCATGCTCAATGACTTCATCGGAACTCATACCGAAGATAAATGCATTCTCTTCTCCGACTTCCTCTACGATCTCTACATTGGCTCCATCCATAGTTCCAAGTGTTAAAGCACCATTTAACATAAACTTCATGTTACCTGTTCCTGAGGCTTCCTTACTTGCTGTAGAAATCTGCTCGGATACATCTGCTGCCGCAAAGATCCACTCTGCAATCGATACCCTGTAGTCCTCAATGAATACAACTTTGATCTTTCCATTGATACTCGGGTCATTATTGATCACATCTGCAACGCTGTTGATCAGTTTAATCGTTAGCTTTGCATTTTTATATCCTGCTGCTGCCTTTGCTCCGAAAATAAAGGTTCTTGGATAGAATTCCATTTCCGGATGCTCTCTCAACTGATTGTACAGATACATCACATGAAGGATATTTAATAACTGTCTCTTGTACTCATGCAGTCTCTTAACCTGTACATCGAAAATAGAACGTGGGTCTACTTCCACTCCGTTGTGCTTCTGGATGTACTCTGCCAAACGCAGCTTGTTCTGGTACTTGATCTGCATGAACTCCTGCTGTGCTTTCTTATCATCCGCATAGATCTCTAATTTCTTTAAATGTTTTAAGTTCGTGATCCAGTCCTCGCCAATCTTGTTGCTTACCCAGTCTGCTAACAGTGGGTTTCCATGCATTAAGAAACGGCGCTGTGTGATACCATTGGTCTTATTGTTGAATTTCTGCGGGAACATCTCGTAAAAATCCTTTAATTCCTGGTTCTTTAAGATTTCTGTATGAAGTCTTGCCACACCGTTGACGGAATATCCTGCTGCGATCGCAAGATGTGCCATTTTTACCTGTCCGTCATAGACAATTGCCATCTTGCGGACTTTTTCCTGATTGCCCGGATATTTTTTCTCTATCTCAAGGATGAAACGTCTGTTAATCTCTTCTACGATCTGATAGATTCTAGGCAGTAATCTGGAGAAGATCTCAATCGGCCATTTTTCCAATGCTTCTGCCATGATCGTATGGTTTGTGTATGCACAGGTCTTGGTTGTGATCTCCCATGCCTCATCCCACTCTAAACCTTCTTCATCTAACAGGACACGCATCAACTCTGCTACGGCTACGGTCGGATGTGTATCGTTTAACTGGAACGTTACTTTTTCCGGTAACTGATGAATGTCAGGATGATTCTTTTTAAAACGTGCTACGGCACGCTGTACGCTTGCAGATACGAAGAAGTACTGCTGTTTTAAACGCAGCTCTTTTCCTGCGATATGGTTATCGTTCGGATAAAGCACTTCTACTAAGTTCTTTGCAAGGTTCTCCTGCTCTACTGCTTTGTGATAATCTCCTTTATCAAAGGAATCTAACTCGAAGCAGTTCATCGGCTCTGCATCCCAGATCATCAGAGTATTTACCACGTTATTACCATATCCGATGATCGGCATATCGTATGGTACGGCATTTACTGACTGATATCCTTCCTGAATAAAACGGGTTCTTCCGTTCTCACCTGCTTCTGCACGGACATATCCGCCAAATTTTACTTCACAGGCATGCTCCGGTCTGCGCAATTCAAATGGATAACCGTCTTTTAACCAGTTGTCCGGTACCTCAACCTGAAAACCATCTTTGATCTTCTGTTTGAACATTCCGTAACGGTAACGGATTCCACAGCCATATGCTGCATAGCCCAGTGTTGCGAGGGATTCCATAAAGCAGGCTGCAAGACGACCCAGTCCACCGTTTCCAAGTGCCGGATCCGGCTCCTGATCCTCAATCACATCCAGATTCAGTCCCATCTCTTTGAGTGCTTCTTTTACCTGTTTGTATGCCTTCAAATTGATCAGGTTGTTACCGAGAGCACGACCCATTAAGAACTCCATGGACATGTAATAAACCATTTTCGGGTCCTGTTTATCAAAACTTCTCTGTGTTGCTAACCACTCATCAATGATGACATCTTTTACCGTAAAGGATACAGCCTGAAAAATCTCCTGCTGGGTTGCCTCTTTGATGGTTTTGCGGTACAGGTTCTTCACGTTGTCCTGTACATCTTTTATAAATTGCGCTTTGTCAAAAGTCTCATTATTCATAAGCAAACTCCTCTTTTATAATTGTTTACTGTGCCTTTTGAACACCAAGAAGAACTGTTTCTCCGTTAATCTTCCACTCCTTCTGATATCCGTCTGTCATTCCCTCTGTGACAGTATCTGCAAGGACTACTGTCTTGATATTTTCACCATACTTTTCAAAGATCTCGCCTACCTTGTCGGAACCGCTGTAGGTTACATGGATCCGGTCTGTTACCTCAAAGTCTGCTTCTTTTCTCATGGTCTGTAATTTACTGATGATCTCTCTTACCATTCCTTCTTCGATCAGTTCCGGTGTCAGATTCGTGTCAAGTACCACGGTAACCCCACCTTCACTGTCAGAAACATAGCCTTCTTTCTGTGCCATACTGATCAGTAAATCCTCTTCACATAATACAACCTCGTCGCTGATATTGTCAAGCTTGAGCGCCCCTTCTGCCTTGAGTTTCGCCATTGCCTGATTGCCATCTAAGGATGCTAAAGTCTGCTGGATCTGTTTCAAATATTTACCGTATTTTGGTCCTACGGTACGAAGCTGTGGTTTGAAGGTGTAGCTTGTAAATGCACTGACATCTTCTGTAAATTCCACGCTCTTTACATTCAGCTCATCTTCGATGATCTCAACAAAATACTCTGACAGTGCAAAATCTGCTTTGACATACATCTTTCCGATCGGCTGTTTTGTCTTAATGTTTGCTGTGTTTCTGCATGCACGGCCAATTACGACAATTTTTAAAACAGCTTCCATATTGTCTTCTAATTCTTTATCAATGTGCTGCTCATTTGCAACCGGGAAGTCACACAGATGAATACTTTCCGGTGCTGTCGGGTCCAGATTTCTGACAAGGTTCTGATAGATATCCTCTGTCATGAACGGGATCATCGGTGCTGCTGTCTTAGCAACAGTTACCAATGCGGTATACAAGGTCATATATGCATTGATTTTATCCTGCTCCATGCCTTTTGCCCAGAAACGGTCACGGCTTCTTCTGACATACCAGTTACTCATCTCATCCACAAAGGAATCCAATGCTCTTGCTGCCTCCGGGATTCTGTAATTTCCAAGGTTCTCATCGACCGTCTTAACCAGTGTATTCAGTTTGGACAATAACCATTTATCCATAACCGGTAATTTTTCATAGTCTAAAGTATACTTCGTTGCATCGAACTGATCGATCTCTGCATACAGTACATAGAATGCGTAGGTATTCCACAGTGTGGACATGAATTTTCTCTGTCCTTCCTGTACTGCTTTTCCGTGGAAACGGTTTGGCAGCCATGGTGCGGAATTAATATAGAAGTACCAGCGGATTGCATCTGCTCCGTACTGCTCTAATGCTTCAAACGGATCTACGGCATTTCCTTTGGACTTACTCATCTTCTGTCCGTTCTCATCCTGAACGTGACCTAAAACGATAACATTTTCATAAGGTGCTTTGTTAAATAACAGTGTGGACTCTGCCATTAAGGAATAGAACCATCCACGCGTCTGGTCTACTGCCTCGGAAATGAATTTTGCAGGGAACTGCTGCTCAAACACTTCTTTATTTTCAAATGGATAATGATGCTGTGCAAATGGCATTGCTCCGGAATCAAACCAGCAGTCGATCACTTCCGGTACACGGTGCATTTCTTTTCCACAATCCGGGCATTTGATGGTTACGGCATCAATGTATGGTCTGTGAAGCTCTACCTGTGCAGCATCCGGGTTTCCACTCTTTTTTGCTAACTCTGCGCGGCTTCCGATACACTCCTGATGACCACATTCACATTCCCATACGTTGAGTGGTGTTCCCCAGTAACGGTTACGGGAAATTCCCCAGTCCTGGATATTTTCCAGCCAGTCACCGAAACGTCCTTTTCCGATCGATTCCGGAATCCAGTTAACCGTATTGTTATTGCGTACCAAGTCATCCTTTACTGCGGTCATTTTAATGAACCAGGACTCTCTTGCGTAGTAGATTAACGGTGTATCACATCTCCAGCAGTGTGGGTAGCTGTGCTCAAATTTTGGTGCATCAAATAACAGGCCTTTTTCCTCTAAATCCTTTAACACCATTGGATCTGCCTTTTTGCAGAATACGCCTGCGTATGGTGTCTCTTCGGTCATTTCACCTTTTCCATTGACAAGCTGTACAAACGGAAGGTCATATTTTCTTCCTACCTGTGCATCATCTTCACCAAATGCCGGTGCAATGTGTACAACTCCGGTACCATCGCCCATCGTTACATAGGTGTCACAGGTTACATAATATGCTTTCTTATGCTGTTTTGCGATAATGTCTTTTGCAAAATCAAAGAGTGGCTCATACTCTTTATTTTCTAAATCACTGCCCTTATAGGTCTCTAAGATTTCGTAGGCTTTTACACCATTTTCCTCATCGGCAAGTTTTCCAAGAACGGAATCTAACAGTGCTTCTGCCATATAATAGGTATATCCGTCGCCTGCTTTTACTTTTACATAGGTTTCATTCGGGTTTACACAAAGTGCCACGTTTGAAGGCAGTGTCCAAGGAGTTGTCGTCCATGCCAGAATGTAAGCATCCTCATCTTTTACCTTAAATCTTGCAATTGCGGAACGCTCTTTTACGTCTTTATATCCCTGTGCAACCTCATGGGAGGACAGAGGTGTACCGCATCGTGGGCAGTATGGTACGATTTTGAAGCCTTTGTATAACAGCTTTTTGTCCCAGATCTGTTTTAATGCCCACCATTCGGACTCAATAAAATTATCATCATAGGTAACATACGGATTATCCATATCTGCCCAGAAACCAACGGTTTCAGAAAAATCTTCCCACATTCCCTTGTATTTCCAGACACTTTCCTTACACTTCTTGATAAATGGGTCTAATCCGTATTCTTCGATCTGCTCTTTTCCATCCAGACCTAAGAGTTTTTCTACCTCTAACTCTACCGGAAGTCCATGAGTATCCCAGCCGGCTTTTCGCGGAACCATCTTGCCCTTCATCGTCTGGTATCTTGGGATCATATCTTTGATAACACGCGTTAATACATGACCGATATGCGGTTTTCCATTTGCAGTCGGCGGTCCGTCATAGAAGGTATAGGTTTCTCCCTCTTTCCGGTTCTCCATACTTTTTTTAAAAATGTCATTGTCGCGCCAGAATTTTTCAATTTCTTTTTCACGCTCGACAAAGTTCATGTTAGTTGATACTTTGTTGTACATCTGTGTTCCTCCTATTATATTCACTACATAAAGTGGTTTCTTTTTTTATGCTTCGGATGCCAAAGCTATATTTTCAGATATCGTAGTAATTGGTACAAATCCAATATGGAAAGTTTCTTTTTGTGCAATGGAGATGAAACTCAAGACATCGTGAAGTCCACTGGCGAACACGATGTCTGTTTTTTGAGGTTCATCGGAATGTCCTGCACAAGGAAACTTGGAATATTGGATTTGTACCATATACCTATATAAAAATATAGCTTTGGCATCCGCACTTATAAAATAAAAAAACCCGTGTCCTGTAAAAGGACGCGAGCATATTTTCTGCGTTACCACCTGTTACCTTGTACTTAGAAGCCCTGCTCCTGCATACATGTTCTCCATAACGTGGAGACCTCCGTCAGCACCTACTGCCTGCCTTAAAAATAATCTCTTCCTAATATATACCTTCTATATATTTTTAATGCCGGGTTCAGGCTGCAACTTAGAAGTGATGTTCGTAATAATGGCTACTCATACCGGCTTTCACCTGCTCCGGCTCGCTGTCACTTTTGCCAATATCCTACTGTCTTCGTCATTGTCTTTTTAATTCTTTATCTGATTCGTTAGAATTATAAATCCTAACGGCCAGGATTGTCAACCGTTCCCTTGCATTTTTTCAGGAATAAAAGGACAAAATCGTTTTCAGTTCTTCTAACTTTCCAATCTCATAATCCGGCACGATCTCCTCTTCGACCTTTTTTCCAGATGGATGAAACCACACGGTCAGGATCCCGGCATTTTTTCCGCCCCGGATATCGGAAGTCAGACTGTCACCTAAGATCAGTGCTTCTTCCTTTTTAAAATCCGGAATCTGTGCGAAACATTTTTCAAAAAACTGCGGACTTGGTTTCTCGTATCCAATCTGTTCCGATAAAAATATCTTCTCTAAATATTTTTCAATTCCGGCACTTTGGATCCTGCTCATCTGCACTTTCACGGCTCCGTTCGATGCCAGATACAAATGATATTTTTTTGACAGATCCTCTAACAGTTCTTTTGCACCCGGAATAAAATAATGTCCTTCTCCTAAAAAATCCTCATACTTTTCTGAAATTTTTTTTGCATCACAGGACATTCCCACTTCCTGAAACAATATCTCATAACGCCTTACTAACACTTCCTCACGCGTCAGTTTTCCTAATTCTAATAGTTTCCACTGCGAAAGATTGATCTCACTGTAGCGATTTAGAATATGTTCCGTCGGCTTGATCCCCTCTTCACGCAGGGTTCTGCTCAAAGCAATCCGCTCCGCTTTCTTAAAATCAAATATCGTATCGTCTAAATCCAAAAATATGTGCTGTATCATGACCTGTTTTTTCTCCTGACTGTTTCCTATGTCGGCTCACAACTTTTGAAAATTATATCATGTTATCCCTGTTTTCCTCAACCATTCCTGCGAAAAACCAAATGCAACCTTGTAAAAATAGCAGAATGTGGTATAATTTCTGTTAATTAGACTGACAAGACAGCTTGCTGTCACAGCACAGACTACGGTCTGTACCACAAGAAAAAGAGAGGAGTACATGTTTTTTTCATGTAAATTATTATGAGTACATTAAACCTGACCCTGATGACAGATTTGTATGAGATGACAATGATGCAGGGATATTTCAAGACACAGAACCACGAAGTAGTTGTATTTGATGCTTTCTACCGCAACAATCCATGTGACGGCGGATATGCAATTTGCGCAGGACTCGATCAGGTCATTGAATATATCAAGGACCTTCATTTCGATGAAAATGATCTTGCCTATTTGAAAAGTCTGAACATCTTTGATGATGACTTCTTAGAGTACCTTGCCAACTTCCATTTTTCCGGCGACATTTATGCCATTCCGGAGGGAACCGTTATTTTCCCGCGTGAGCCGATCATTAAGGTGGTTGCTCCGATCATGGAAGCACAGTTAGTAGAAACAGCTATTTTAAATATTTTAAACCACCAGTGTCTGATCGCTACAAAATCAGCCAGAGTCTGCTATGCAGCAAAAGGTGACGGCGTTATGGAATTTGGTCTTCGCCGTGCACAGGGACCGGATGCCGGAACTTATGGTGCAAGAGCTGCCGTGATCGGTGGTTGTACCGGAACTTCTAATGTCCTCGCCGGACAGCTTTTTGATGTTCCTGTCAAAGGTACCCACGCACATAGCTGGATTATGAGTTTTCCGGATGAATATACGGCATTTAAGAAATATGCAGAATTATATCCGTCTGCCTGCATCTTATTAGTCGATACTTATGACACTTTAAAATCCGGTATGCCAAATGCCATCCGCGTCTTTAAAGAAATGCGTGAAGCCGGTATTCCTCTTACTTTCTACGGAATCCGTATGGACAGCGGCGACTTAGCTTATCTTTCTAAAAAAGTACGAAAAATGTTAGACGAAGCCGGTTTCCCGGATGCAGTCATCTCTGCTTCTAATGATTTAGACGAATACCTGATCGAGAGCCTGAAACTTCAGGGTGCTGTGATCACCTCCTGGGGTGTTGGAACAAACCTGATCACGGCAAAAGACAATCCTGCTTTTGGCGGTGTATACAAATTAGCTGCTATCCGGGATGAGAACGGTACTTTTATTCCTAAGATCAAGTTATCCGAGAATACGGAAAAAGTTACTAATCCCGGAAATAAAACGATTTATCGTATCTATGACAAGAATACCGGAAAGATCCGTGCTGACCTGATCTGTTTAGTCGGCGAAGTCTTTGACCCGGAGGAAGATATGACCATTTTTGACCCGAACGAGCCTTGGAAAAAGACACGTTTAGCCGGTGGAAGCTATACGTTACGCGAGCTTCTTGTGCCGGTCTTTAAAGATGGAAAATGTATCTATGAATCTCCAAGCGTTATGGAGATCCAGGAGATCTGTAACAAAGAAAAAGACACGATCTGGGATGAGACCAAGCGTTTTGTCAATCCGCATGAGATCCATGTAGATTTAAGTAAGAAGCTCTATGATCTGAAAAATGATCTGTTAAACGAACTACATAATTTACAGGAAGATTAAATTTTTTCCTGCCATTTTTAATCAAAAAAACCCCGTGGTATGGTACGGATCTCCAATCGTCAGATTTCAGATTCGTATGATTACCATGGGGCTTTCTTTTTCACTACTTATTATTTTTTATATGACTCTTTTATCAGAAGCTGTTTTCTTCTGTTTTTCTTTTGCCATTTTTCTGCCGACTTTTACTCTGCCTGCTTTTCAAATTCCTTTGCATAATGCTTTTTGAACCGCGGAGATAATATCCTCCGTATCTGCTAATGCGCCCTTTCCTAAATCTCCGCAGGCAAGTAATGCCTCACGCGGTTCGATCATCTTAACCCCGAACTCTGACAGTGTTCTGATATTGCGCTGTGTGATCGGATTTTCGTACATCGCAGTATTCATAGCAGGGGCAACCAGAATCGGAACGTTCCGGGTTGCTAACAATACCGTCGTCAACATATCATCTGCTATCCCTGCAGCAGCTTTTGCGATAAAATCTGCACTTGCCGGAGCCACCAGAAACAGATCTGCCTTCTGTGCAAGTGAAATATGTTCTACTTCCGAAGGCACATAAGGTGCAAACTGGTCTGTGTGAACTTTGTTTTTTGTCAAGGTCTGCATGGTCAGCGGTGTGATAAATTCCATGCCTGCCTTTGTCATGATCACATGAACGCTGTGTCCTTCTTTTGTCAATGTATTTGCAATATCGGCTGCCTTATAAGCTGCAATACTTCCGGTAACACCTAATATTATATTTTTCTTCATCTGTGTTCCACCTCACTGTATATTGTTTGAACAATTCCCTTTGCGATCTCCTGCTTCGTGTCAAAGGTCTGTATTTTTCTTTCCGGATCGATCAGATAACCACGATGATGGTTTTCATCAATCTCTGTCATATCATTCGCCAGTACAAAATCGCAGCGATTTTTTACAAGTAAACGATGCGCTGTATCGAAAAGCTCCTCCACGGAAACCTGACTTAGCAGCTTAAAACCGATAATTACCGCCTGTGGTGCCATTTCCCGGAACATTGGAAGGATTTTCGGTGTCGGCTCTAACAAAAGTAACGGTGCTCCCATTTGTGAGGACAGTTTTCCTACCCCTTCCCGTAAATCGGTCTCATCCATTCCCTGTACGATTTTTTTCTGCAGATCACCTGTCTCTGCGCTCCGGTTCTCTAAATACTCTGATAAACTATCAATCGTTGATACCGAACGGACTTTGTAATCGCTGACTGCCATGCTGTGCACGACTCCATGGATCACATATTTTTTTGTAAGCTCTGTTACAGCCTCCTGCAGATCCGCAACGCTCTGTATTTCCACACAGGTTACCCGCTTTGATACCGGGCGGATCGAGTCCTTTGCACAGACATAAAATATATGGCCTGTCCAGTCTGCCTCTGCTAATTCATCCGCGACCAGACTTCCTAGTCTGCCGGTTCCCGTATTTGCGATCCTTCTGACATTATCGATCGGTTCGCTCGTTCCTCCGGCTGTAACAATTATATTCATTGATCTTTCAGTTATCATCCTATGCTCCTAATCTGATGCCTTTGTCCAAACATTCTTCCATACAGGTACTGTTTGACGCGGCATTAGTTTTTATATATCTTATCACAAAAACGGCAATACTGCATAGAGGGGTTTCTCTTTTGATTTTACAAAGAATTAGCATCTCACACTTTTATGTTTCTTCCCTTAACCTACTATATTACTATCCCTTTAAATGCCAATTATGCCACATCCTTACACAAAACTCATAAACCATTCCACCATCTCCGGATTATGATGTGAGAAGAAAAGACTCTTTCCGGTATCAAGTTCTTCGATCTGGTGCATTTCCTCTGCCGTCAATTCAAAATCAAAAATACATTTCATTTTATGAATAGATAATATGAAGTGACCTCACATTTGTAGCAACGTGGATTTACTATACTGCAACAAAAACGAGCAGTCAAAAACCGAATTTCCACAGTTATTGCTACTCGTTCCTTTCATAATTATCCAAATACTAATTAAATCCAACTACTTTTTGAGAAATCTTATATGCCGCAATCGAAATCTTTCTGCCTCCCTTACCCGGAAGGTTCATCGTTCCACCCATAATTCCATTTCTCAGATGATGGAATAACCGTAGATCCTTTTGCTTGATATAATTCCACAGCTCTCGTTTTTTCTCAAGGTTCTCTTCTGTGCCGGAACGGATCAGCATAACCGTAGATACCACAGTAATGATCTCTAAGTAATTAAACATATATTTTCTGAGCTTTCGATCCTGCAATTTCCACAGATCATAGGAATCTACCATGATTTTATTGACCTTGATCTGCTGGTCGATCCGCTTGATCATCACGCTCTCATTGACGGACTGATCCTCTCTGCCGATGTAATAACGGTAAAAATCCACATCCAGATAGTACATATTTTTTACATAAGGAAGCGGTACATAGACAAACAGATTATCCACATAAAACGTATGCTTTGGCAATTCTAATCCACAGTCTCTCAAAAGCTGTGTCCGGTAAATAACCGAATGCATCAAAATATACTGTCCCTTTGAAAAATGCCGCACATCCTTCCAGGTAAACAATTTTTCTTTCGGGATCGCCGAAGTATATTTCATGACTTTTTTATGCTTTGCACCTTCTTTTTCATAGACAAAATTACTGATCAGCATATCCAACTGGCTTCCGTTGCCGACTAATTCACGCAGTGTTGCCAATATCTTCTGATATGCCTCTGCATCTACCCAGTCATCACTGTCTACTACTTTAAAGAAAATTCCCTGTGCGTTTCGTATTCCGGTATTGACCGCCTCTCCATGTCCTCCGTTTTCCTGATGGATGGCACGCACGATTTCCGGATGTTTTTTTGCATAGGAATCTGCAATCTCCGGTGTCATGTCCTTTGAACCGTCATCGACAATGATGATCTCCACATCCTCGCCCCCGATTAACAGCGAATCAATGCATTTTTCCATATAATCCTGTGAATTGTAACATGGGATAGCTACCGTTAATAATTTCATCTGTTCTGCTCCTATTGATTGATAATTTTTTCAGTTAGATCCAATGCCTTCTTTGTCATGGCATCTATATTATAGTACTGATATTCTGCCAGTCTTCCTAACAGATAAAAGTTCTTATAATGCTCCGTCCGCTTTCGGTACTTCTCATACAGCTTCCGGTTCTCTTCATTTAAAATTGCATAATAAGGAATTTCTCCATCTTTCCCTGTATATGCAAACGGATATTCTTTCACGATCGTGGTTCCATCCGTGTCTTTTTGTTTCGTCAGATATTTGAACTCGGTAATCCTTGTAAAATCTTCACTGACCGTATAATTGACCACACTTCTGCCCTGATAGGAGTCCCTATCATAATGTTCAAATGCAAAATCCAGGGAACGATACGGAAGTCTTCCATCACAGCAGTCAAATAATTCGTCCACTGCTCCCGTATAGATCACCTCACCCTGAAATGGCTCGCCATGCAATAAAATCTCATCTTCCTGAAATTTTAAAATCTCTTTTGCATCTGTATCTAACACGATCGTAATATTCGGATGGTCTAACAGGTTTCGGAACATCCGGTGGAATCCCTGCTTGGGAACTCCCTGATAGCGGTCCGTAAAATATCCGTTATCTCGCGAGATCAGTACCGGTACACGTCCGGTTACTTCCTCACTGATCTCTTCCGGCTTCTGTCCCCACTGCTTCATTGTATAATATAGGAAAATATTCTGATAGACATAATCTGCGATCTCGCGGATCCCTGCATCCTCACTTTTTCTAAGTTCCATGATCGGGACCTTACTTCCATAACCGTAAGTATCTGTCAGCTTCTTTTCCAGTTCCTCTGCTTTATCTTTTTCAAAGACCATATGTAGTGTATTCAGATTAAATGGAACCGGGATCAACTGCTCGCCCACCTGTGCTACCACTTCATGCCGGAAAGATGTCCACATGGTAAACCTTGAGAAAAATTCATAAACCTCTTTCATTTCCGTGTGAAAAATATGAGGTCCATACTGATGGATCCAGATACCATGTTCATCCATGCAGTCATAACAGTTCCCGCCGATATGGCTGCGTTTCTCTATTACTAAAACGTTACGTTTTCCTTCTTCTGCCAGTCTCCTTGCCGCCGTACTTCCTGCAATTCCACTGCCAACGATAATGCTGTCATACATATTACTTTCCTCCGGGCGATGTGCCCCTCTCTCTTTCGTCTATTATACACACTCATGCTTCTAATTCCAACTTCTTTCTGGAAACTTAAGAATATTTTAGGATTTCGGTTTACATAATTTGTTCATTTTTTGTTCATTTTTTTTTTACTTATTTATCATAATGTAATCACAATCTTTTCACATTTGCCATATATACTAGACAACGTAATGAGGTTAAATCCATTATAATACATTCTTTTTCATATGTATGCCGATGTCGAAAGACATCGGCTCCCTCTTTTTATAAGACTTTTACAGGACATTCTATTTTATGAGAATGCCTGTATTTTTTATTACATTAGGTTGTCAAAAGGCGGCTCACATCTTAGTAATTGGCAACTTGCACAAACCTGGGACTGCTTTTGTGACTTTGGGAGAAAATTAGTAAATCTTAGTCTGGCTGTTGATGTATAGTGTTTTGCTGCCATGGACGGCAGCAAAAGTCTTAGCATCCCATGGACGGGGTGTTTAAGACGTACACGTCACTCTAGCGTAATCTAACTCAGGCAGACTTAGATTTTCTTATTTTCGTACAACGGAACAAAATAGACTCGGCTTTGTGCAAGTTGCCACTCAAAAAACTTGAAAACGCCTTTTGAACACCCTAATCACATAAACCTATTTTATCATCTTTCCCGGAAAACCTCCATCTTATTTTAAGGCTATTTTTATCCTGTCTTTCACTGCCTTCGGGATTCTGTTTTTCTCTTTTATTTTTCAAAACTTATTGCACTTTTCACACCTCCGAAGTACAATAAACTTATCAATAGACGAAAGGTGGTGCCAGTATGGATGTAACAGCTCTTAATAACATTGCATTGAGTCAGATCTCCCCAAGTACATCTCCTTCCGATATCAGTGTTGCGATCTTAGGAAAACAGCTTGATGTCACACAGAAGCTTGGAGACACGATGATACAGGCAATGGAACGTTCAGTGAACCCGCATATTGGCGGCAACATTGATATTTCTGTTTAGTACAGAATAAAAAAGCAGGAGTCGGCATTCACGCAGCTCCTGCTTTTTTGTTTTAGAATTTTTTTTTTAGAATGTTTTATTTCAGGCTCTTTAATCTTCTTAAAAAATCTCAAAGACTACCATAAATGCGACTGCTAATACCATTCCGATCACAAGGGTCGGTGTTATGATTCTTTCACGCTTTGCCTCATTCATCTTCTGTTGGATGAGTTCCAGTCTTCCATTTTTTCTTGCCAGATGAACCCAGATGGCACAGCCGCCTGCGGTCGTAAACACAGCGATCACTCCCCATACAAGAAGCCCTGCTAATAAGATCTTTGGCTGGCTTGCTAAATTACTGCTCTGCTGTACGGCATCACTCACGCTCGCATTCCTGATACTTCCATTGAGTCCTGAGAGCAATACTCCGTTCAGATTCAGTAAAAAATGACAGATCATGGAAGTCACAATGCTTCCGGTTGCTTCCATCATAAAGACTAAGATCATGCCAAAGACAAAGGTATATAAGAACTGGTTAAAGTTCATGTGCATACAGCCGAACAGAAGTCCGCTGAGCACCAGTGCTGCCTTCATGCTGCTCTTCCGGTAGGTCTGATAAAAGACTCCGCGGAACACAAACTCCTCCACAAAGGCTGGCAGCAATGCCACAAACAGGATATTGAGGAACAGATTCTCCTGTCCCATTGTTGTCGCAAGCTCTGCTGAGGTATTGTCCACAAAAAACATCGTCAGCAGATTCATGACCAGCATCAGCGGGTAAAATAGATACGTCATAACCACCGCTAAAAGGGCATCGGAAATCCTGATTTTTTTATAGGGGATCAATTCCCCTGTCTTCGTCCCCGATATTTTCAGATAGACAAACGGCGGGACACATACGAGGAGCTGTGAAACAGCAATATCTACATAAAATGAGTCCACAAAACGTTTTCCTATTAGCGACCATAAAAAACTGCCGCCCACATAGATCAGAAAAGTAATGAGAAATGTGCGGTTTACGCCTTTATTTGTCGTCATATGTTCTCCTGTTATTTTACGGCTACGGCTTCAATCTCTAAGAGTACATCTTTCGGAAGTCTTGCTACCTCCACACAGCTTCTTGCCGGGAAATCTGTAGTAAAGAATTCTTTGTATACCTCATTGATCGTTCCAAAATCATTCATTTCTTTAATGAATACTGTTGTTTTAACCACATTATCCATAGAAGTTCCTGCTGCTTCTAATAAATTAGAAAGACTCGTCATTGCCTGTCTGGTCTGTGCTTCTGCACCGTCCGGGATCTCTCCGGTTGCAGGATTTACCGGGATCACACCGGAAGTATATACCATTCCATTCACTTCAATTGCCTGTGAGTACGGTCCGATCGCTGCCGGAGCGTTCTGTGTACTGATTACTTTTTTCATCGTGATTCCTTCTTTCTTTTGTTTTGTATTTATAATTTTCGGATCACCTTATCGGTAATCTCAATCTTATGCTCTTTATAGAGATGTCCGACTGCCCGCTTAAAAGCATTTTTACTAAGTCCGGTCTCTCTTTTGATGACTTCCGGAGAAGCCTTGTCGTTAAATGGCAGAACTCCCGCATATTCATCAATGATCTCTAACACTTTTTCTGCATCCGGGTTCATCTGAAGATATGCTTTCTGCCGCATGGTAAGATCCAGCTTTCCATCCGGTTTTACTTTTGTCACACGCGCTTCTATGATATCACCGATCCGCAAGAAACTGCAATCCTCATGACGTGGGATCATGGCTGAGTACCGGTCGTCTACAGCTATGAAAGTTCCGAAATTATCACTGAACTCATAGACTCTTCCCTGTACCGTATCTCCCTCTTTATAAGGAGATTCTTTTGACAGCAGGTCGTAGATCCCTTTCATGGTCGCACAGAGTCTGCGGCTCTTATCAATATAAAGTGTGACTAAGATCTCATCTCCCGGCTCGACCTTTCTGGTCATCTCTTTAAACGGTAAGAACAGATCTTTTTCTAAGCCCCAGTCTAAAAAGGCTCCGATCTTTCCGATTTCTACCACTTCTAAGACTGCCAGTTGTTCCAGTTGTAATTTTGGTGTATTGGTTGTTGCGATCAGCCGGTCTTTGGAGTCTTTATATAAAAACACTTTCAGCACATCACCGATCTTTACCTCCTGCGGCACCTGCTTTGCCGGAAGCAGCACGCGTGTCTCATCCTCCGGTTTCTGTGCTAAGTATACTCCAAACTCTACTTTTTTTACAACAATCAGTTCCTGATATTCTCCTAATTTAATCATTTCTTCCTCCGAAAAATTCTATGATCGCATATGGGCTCTTTTCTTTGTCCGCTAACACCACCGCGATCTTCTCCTCTGTATTTTCCACAAACGGATACATGATATCGCCTAACACTGCTGCTTTTCTGTATTCTACCCTCAGCTCGCTCACAAGAAACTGCTCCGGTAAAAATTCTTCTGCCATCAATACATATTTGCCGTTGTTCACATGATGGTTAGAATCAATGCAAAAACGGTGTACCGCAAACGGCTCTTTCGCTTCTAAATGCTTTGGCATTGGGATTTTTCTTGCAGCATATTCCATCGGATAAGGTTCCCCTAACTCATATGCATTTGCAACCTCGTCCGGGATCCGAACCGGTTTTCCGGTTTCCGTATTTACAAATATCCAGTTAGAATTTGCATAGACTAAATCTTTTCCATGCTCATCCTGCAGCATCAGATTTCTGTGTCCGAAAAAATTCTTAAATGCATATGGATTTGCAATGATCCGTATCTGCTCTCCCAACTTCGGATATTCCTTTATGACGATCTGCCAGGAAGCTAATAGCCACGCTCTCTTTTGTCCTTTTAAAAATTCGAGACCGCCTCCGACATCCTCGGAGTGAAAGGTACAGCAGTCCTGAAAGTAATCCAGAACAGACTCCAGTTTTATCCTATGCGTTTCATCCACTTCACTATAGCGCACACGCGCATCCATCTGATACATTGCCTGTCCTCTCTTTCGCCCGAAGGGCTTTTTATTCTATAGGAAATTCTATAGTAAACACAACTTTCATACTTTAATGTAACATATTTTTTCTTATAGAGGAACAAAAGTGTGCTTCGCACACTTCCGCGCTCCAATTTCTTCTATAGCACAGCTTTTGTTCCGCGCGCGAGCGGTGCTGCATCGCAGCTACTTACCTCTCAGCGAGCTGCGCATCTTCGCCCGAAGGGCTTTTTGCTCTATAGGAAATACAAATTTTCACGCTTTAATGTAATACGGTATTTCCTATAGAGCAAAAAAGCACCATATCTGCATATGGTGCTTTCAAAACTGGCCCACAAGGATTCGAACCTTGAAATGACGGAGTCAGAGTCCGTTGCCTTAC
>OKVF01001208.1_pt1 | contig 21403 bp, 21 predicted proteins | sample 1604831 | NCBI WGS metagenome assembly OKVF01 (sample SAMN01760980, study PRJEB22395) | human gut metagenome
CTTTTTGCATTGCCGGTTCTGTTAAGTAAAAATTATATAACACCCGCTCCAAGCTGTAGTATAATAGAAGTAGAAGAAAGCCTATTTACTCCCAGGAAAGGAGCGGTTGTCATGCGTTATTATGCATCTTTATACTTTTGAACTAAAAATATAAAATTTCTCATTCTTCTTTCATTTCGATAAAACCAAGTTTATATAAAGTAACCAATGGTTCAAATGTATTTAATCCTACTTCTAACCCATAAGAACAAGGTATATAAAATTCAGTAAATATTTTCCTAGTATCATTATCTATAGTGATTAAAAAATATAAAGAATTTTCTTCAGATAATATCGTTTTATAAATATAATCTCCATCAGTATCTTTTTTAAATCCATAATCTCTAATTCTTTATAGTGGAAAAGAGAAGCGGCAAGTGCTGCATCTGCTTTTCCGTCTGTCAGTGCCTCATAAAAATGTTCTTTGGTTCCCGCACCACCCGATGCAATGACCGGAATCGAAACATTTTCTGCAATCTGACGTGTCAATTCGATGTCATAGCCTGCTTTTGTTCCGTCACAGTCCATACTGGTTAAAAGGATCTCACCGGCTCCTAACCGATCTGCCTGAATTGCCCATTCCACGGCATCCATGCCGACATCGATCCTTCCGCCGTTTTTATAGATATTCCAGCCGGAACCATCGGCTCTTTTTCTGGCATCGATCGCCACTACCACGCACTGGCTGCCGAATTTATCTGCTGCATCACTGATCAGACGCGGATTGTTGATCGCAGAAGAATTGATAGAGATTTTATCTGCACCTTCCCGTAGCAGTACCTTAAAATCTTCCACGGTACGAATACCGCCGCCTACCGTAAATGGTATAAAAACCTTTTCTGCTACCTTGCGCACCATGTCCACAACGGTCTCTCTTGCATCAGAAGTTGCCGTAATATCTAAAAATACCACTTCATCTGCTCCGGCTTTATCATAAGCCGCCGCAACCTCAACCGGATCTCCGGCATCTCTTAAATTAACAAAATTGATTCCCTTTACAACTCTTCCGTTATTTACATCCAAGCAGGGAATGATCCTCTTCGTAAACATCAGTCCTGACCTCCCTGCAGATTTGCAAAATTTTTAAGCATTTTAAGCCCTACCGTACTGCTCTTTTCGGGATGGAACTGACATGCAAAAATATTGTCTTTTTCTACGGAAGCATCAATCATGGTACTGTACTCCGTTGTTGCTTTTACAATATCAGGCTCTGCTGCTTTTAAATAATAGGAATGTACAAAATAGACATATGGCTGCTGTTCGATCCCTTCAAAAAGCCTGCCCTGATTCTGTAAATTCAGGGAATTCCAACCGATATGCGGAATCTTCAAACCTTCCTTATCCGGTATCCGAAGGATTTTTCCATCTAAAAGGTGAAGTCCTTCTACACCCGGACTTTCCTCACTCTCTTCAAATAAAAGCTGGAGTCCGAGGCAGATACCGAGTAACGGTATCTTTTTTTCTGCCACTTCGCGGATCACCTGATCTAAGTCATATTTTTTCAGATTATGCATGGCATCCGAAAAGGCTCCGACTCCCGGAAGGATGACCTTATCTGCCGACAGGATCGTCTGAAAATCTCTTGTGATCACACTCTCCTGTCCTACTGCTGCCAATGCCTTTTCCACACTCTTTAAATTACCTGCATCGTAGTCTATGATCGCTATCATTTCTCTTCCTGTCCTAAATTCATTTTCTGGATGATCTTTTGAATCTCTTTGCTGTATTCTTCACGGTCTTTGATCTTATAGAGCTTTCGTGCATCGTCCGTGCTCATTCCAAACTGCTGGTCTAAGGCTTCTTCTAACTGATCTTTCAGGTGGTTCATCTCACCCTCTCTACCGTATTTCTTAGCATTATCAAGTCCCTTGTCATAGCGTCCGATACCTCTGACTAACGCATCCAGTGCGAGATCATACTTATCTGCTCCCATCAGGGTAAGGTATGCCTGATACTGTTCCTGCACGGCTGCCATCGTGGACACCTCTTCATAGAGTTTCTGATCATTTCCCTTTAAATTCAGTCCGCTCAGCTGTTCATATGCTTCTACATATTCGCCATTGTCCATGGCCTGTTTTGCGGTGTCTATGTAAGAATTCTTTCCACTCAGTTTCATCATCAAAAGGACTAATGCAAGAATCGAAAATGCCATTAAAAAGATTAAAATGACCGGCTTTTTCGGAAGTGGAGGCGTATTGTCCGGCTCTTCCGGTTTTGGCTCCTTCACCTTCTTTTCCCGCTTCTTTCTTGGTTTCTTTTCCTTTGGCTCTTTTTCTTTCTTCTCTTTCTTGGCTTTCTTCTTGTCCTTTTTCGCCTGTTTCTTATCCTCTTTTGCAGCTCCTGCCTGCTCTGCAGCCTCTAATTCTTTGAGGATCTGAAGATTTTCATCGGAGATATTCTCTAAATCCTGACTTTCCGGAACCTCTACATGCTCCACATCTGTGGATTCTTCTTCTTCTCCGAACAACGTTGCTGCTAACTTTGCAAAGAAACCTTTCTTTTTCTTAGGCTTTTTCTTTTCGTCATCCGCTTTTTCTTTCGTACCTGTGGCTGCACTGCCCGAAGAGGCTGCTTTTACACCTTCATCATATGCCGCTCCGGTTTCCTGTAATGTAATATCATTAGAGTCTGCATTTAAGAGGTCTCCGATCTCGGAAAGGTCTGCATCACCCTCTACCCCATTTAAAAGCTCTAACAGATCAGCATTTGCACTGTCAAGTTCTCCGATCGGCTCCTCTTCGACATACTCCGGCTCTGAACTCTGTGCTTCCTGCGCTGCTCCCTCATCAGAAACGCCTGACATCTCTCCCTGTTTAGAAGTTCCCTGTGGTGTGCCCTGATCGGTATCATTTGCAGATGCATCGGATACAATCTCTTCTAAGTTTTCAAAAAACTCTGCATTATCCGCCGATGCTGCTGCCTGTGTGTCACCCGATACAGTCTGTTCACTTGTAGCACTGCTGCCCGCGGTGCTGTTTTCGACTGCATTGCTGACCATGTCTGCAATATTTCCTGCATTTTCATCTACAGAACTCTGTGTATTGACGGACTCATTAGCTTCATTCTCTTCTTCCTCTGCTAACTCTAATTCAAACTGACGCAGAAAATCATCCACATCTTCCTGTTCTAACTCGCCTTCAAATTCCTGTAAAAAACGCTGTTCCTCTTCCCTCTTTTTGCGCTGTTCCCGTTTGTATTCCTGTTCACGCTCAAATTTCCGGAATGCTTCACTGGCATTATCATACGGGTCGCTGCCTGAATATGACTTCGACTTTTTTCCTGACATATTGGTATTATTAATGCTATTGAGCAGGCTGTCTAAATAATCTTCTGTATTCGCCATTGGAACTTCACCTCACTGTACTTATTAAGGGATGTGACAATCATCACATCCCTTTTTCATTCTAACTTTATTGAATTACTATCTGGACTGATCGATCAAACGGTCGATAGCTTCCACTAAATGACCTATCTCTGGTTTTGTTAACTGTGCATCGGCTCCTAATGCCTCGCCTTTTCTACGCATTTCCTCATTTACCAAGGATGAGAAGATAACAACCGGAATCTTCTTCAACTCATCATCCTCTTTGATCAGCTTGGTCAGACGGTGTCCATCCATCAATGGCATCTCAATATCCGTAATGACACAGTGTACATCTTCTAATGCTGTTCCGTTTCTCTGGAATTCTGTCAGCTTATCCCATGCTTCCTGTCCGTTCATGGTAACGATCAGATTAGTATATCCTGATTTTTTCAGACAGTCTGTGATCAGTTTACTCAGTAATGGAGAATCCTCTGCGATCAGGATCGGAGAATCACATCTCTCTCTTTCTCCTAAGTTATCAATATCGGATACCTTAAGTCCTGTCTCCGGACTGATGTCTGTCACAATCTTCTCGAAGTCTAAGATAATGACTAACTTATCCTCTAATTTGATCACACCGGTTGATACTCCGTCGTTCTCTGCATTTACAGTAGAATCCGGTTTGATGATATCTGCCCATGATACTCTGTGAATACCGATTACTTCATCTACATGAAATGCAATATTTAACTTATTAAAGTTTGTAATGATCAATAATCCTTCATCGGTTACCGTACTGTCTGATAATCCTAAGCAATGCTTTAAATTAATAACCGTAATCATAACATCACGCGGCATAAAGATTCCTTCAACACTAGGATTTGCATTTGGAATCGGTGTGACCGGCTGATATGACAAAATCTCACGGATTTTGGCAACGTTAATTCCATAATGATTCTTGCCCAGTGTAAATTCCAACACTTCCAACTCATTTGTTCCGTTCTCTAATAGAATATTTGTATCCATATCCGTTCTCCTCTCGAGTTGCTCACTATACTTATTCACATTATATCAGACATTCAGATAATTTGCACGATTTTTTCCGAAAAAGCTCATTCTTTTTTGTAATTTCTGTAATCATTGCAATTCGGAAACAGTTGATGTGCTTCCATCCGATACTTTTAACTGTAAAGAAGTAATATTTTCTACATTCTGTTTCTCTGTTTCAAACAGGAGTACACATTCCTGTGCGCTGCCTCCTGCGATCGTTCCCTGATAGGTTCCCAAATCATTCAAAAGAATGCTGGTCTGCGCAGCAACCGTCTTGTCACCGTTGATCACCACTCTGTATTTCAGATTCTTTTTGAGCATATCACATTCGATATCTCCTCCTGTTGCTTTTAAATTGATATGTACTGCCAGAAATGTCTTTCCGGCTGTCGCATTCATGGCAAAATAATCTGACTCTACATACGAATCTGTTACATCATAGTTCTCAAACGATGCATCCAGTCCATCCTCTAACTTTAATGCCTGTCGCAAAGACACGGTCTCTGCTTTTGGCTTTTCTGCATCCGACGTTACATTCTTTGTGTTGTCTTCTGTATTTTCCTGCTTGTCCTTTGTATCGGTCTGCGTTGTCTTAGAATCCGCCGTGTCTTCTGAAAGATCCTCCTGCTGGATCTTGATAAGTCCTTCATCCTGTCTGTCATTATATCTGGTTACAACATGTGCTGCATAGGCTGCAACCTTCTCCTGTTCTTCGCTTGACAGATCATATGGCTTTGTTCCACATCCCGCAGTCGATAGCATGACTCCGCAGAGCAGTATACTGACCAGTCCTTTTTTCCGTCCCATGATTCTCTCCTTAAAATCGTATCTCTCTTCTTATGATGTTAACAGATTTTTCGCAATTTATCAACTGTTATTCGCACAATCCCTGTCCAATTCAAACCAGAATTCCACACCGTTTTCCCGGTTCTTTGCTCCACATTCCCGATGATGGGACTCCATGATCGCTTTGACGATGGAAAGCCCGATACCACTGCCCCCGTACTCTCTGGTTCTTGCCTTATCCACTTTGTAAAACTTGTCCCAGATATTCGGCAGATCTTCCTCCGGGATCGGGTTTCCTGTATTGAATACGCAGACCCGGACACTGTCCTCTTTTTTCTCGTAAGTAATCTCTATGCGTTTTTCAAAATCCGCATGGTTGATCGCATTGCTCAAATAATTTGTCATGACTTCTTCGACTTTAAATTCATCTGCCCAGACATAGACGGACTCCTCCGGATACGTCACGGTAATATCCTTTTGCTTTAATAAGATTCCCGAAGATGTTACTACACCTTTGACTAATTCATTCAGATCAAACCGTTCCATGGTCAGGGTGTCATTACCAAATTCTAACTGGTTCAGGGTCAGGAGTTTTTTTACCATCTGATTCATCTTATCGGCTTCATCCATGATGACTTCGCAATAAAAATCCCGGCTCTCTTCGTCATCGTTAATGCACTCCTGAAGTCCTTCCGCATATCCCTGTATCAGTGCTAACGGTGTCTTTAATTCATGGGATACATTGGATAGGAATTCTTTTCGCATCCGATCGATCTCTTCTTTTTTCTCTATGTCTTTTTTCAGTTCGTTGTTCGCACTCTTTAATTCTGAAATAGTAGTCTCTAACGTGGCTGACAGCATATTCATATGTTCGCCTAACTCATCCACCTCATTCTGGCGTTTGTTCGGCTTATATTTTGCATCAAAATCCAGCTCTGCCATTCTTTTTGAGATTTTTGTAAGCTGCAGGATCGGTCCCGTGATCCGACGGCTGACAAAGATTGCCAGAATGGCACAGCAGACCGTTGCCATGACCGCAACATATGCTAAGAATTCATTGGCGATCATAACGCTCTCTTTGATACTTGCCAATGCGGTACGCATTAATACCAGATTGCCGTCTTCTAAAGTCCCCCACAGCACCAGATAATCGGCTTCTAACCGGCTGTCCTGCTGTTTTTCGATGATGTAGTTATCCGTTGTCTTGATGACCTCGGATGCATGCTTATTGGAACTTTCATATAATGCCCCATAGAACTGATTTTTTAATTTTTCACTATTGCCCGCCGAAGAACGCAATACCTGTGCATCCGGACTCAACACCAGTATCGAGATGTTTCCATTGCTGCAGATCCGTTCAAAAGCAATGTCGAATTCATCACTTTCAAAAGTGTCGTTGATGACCGCTTTATCGATCGTGTGAAAACCTTCTAATAAGGCATTTTCTTTATTGACGGTATAAAAAGACTCCAAAAAGGTGCTATTCAAAAACCAGCACAGTAATACTGTGCCGGTTACCATCCCTATCATCGTATATGCTATGTTTCTCGTAATTGAATATTTTTTCTTCATACCGCTTCCGCCTTTATACTTCGAGCTTGTATCCCATACCCCAGACGGTCTTGATATATTCGCCCTTGTCGCCTAACTTGCTTCTCAGTTTTTTTACATGGGTATCGATCGTTCTTGCATCTCCAAAATAGTCATAGTTCCATACGTTATTCAAAATCTTTTCTCTCGATAGCGCTATTCCTGCATTTTCCACAAAATAGGTCAGCAGTTCAAATTCCTTATAGCTTAATTCGATCGGTTTTCCGTCCACGGTGACCTGATGTGCCGCCTTGTCCACAACGATCCCTTCAAATTCGATCGTATCGTTTGCACTGTATTTATTTGCCCTGCGAAGAATGGCTTCCACTCTTGCAACTAATATTTTCGGGCTGAATGGTTTTGAAATATACTCGTCCACACCCAACTCAAATCCGAGCAGTTCATCATTCTCTGCGCCTTTTGCCGTTAACATGATGATCGGCACCTTGGAATTCTCACGGATTTCCCTGCACACATCCCAGCCATTGATCTTTGGCATCATTACATCTAAAATGACCAGTGCTATATTTTTTTCATTATAAAAGACATCCAGCGCTTCTTCGCCATCGCCGGCTTCTAATACTTCAAAATCCTTTTTTACCAAAAAATCCCTGACCAGTTTTCTCATGCGGCTCTCATCGTCCACAACCAGTATTTTTAAGCGTTCCATGATCCTGCCTCCTGATATTCTAAGTAGTATGTTTATTATAAAAAAGAATTATGTTAAAAATGTGAAACAGCCGCTGATCGTACTATTTTTCCTCTAATGCCTGTTCCTGCTCTTTGACTGCCTGCTCTCTCTCTTCTAATTCCTGCTCCCAGGAAGAATACTTATCGATCAGTTTATTCTCATAGTTTAAAATATTGACATTATCGGATGTTGCCGCTAACAGCATCATAGACACAACGGAGATCAAAAGGATCAGTGAAGTGACCATAAAGAACTGGCAGCGTCCCTTATAATTCTGGCCCTCTTTTTTTTGTTCTTTCTTATTTTTTGCCTTTTCTTTTTCTCTTTGCCGCTCTTTCCGCTGTTCTTCTTTTTTCTGCTCTTTCTTCTGCTTTTTCTCTTCTTCCTCTGTCTGCGGATACCGGATGGGAATTGCTAAAACCTCTTCATTTGAAATTGCCGGGATCATCAGCAGATAATCTCTGAGTTCCTTTAAAAAGCAATAACCGACCGGTGTTTCAAATAAATCCTGTTCGATCAGATTCTGATATATGGAAAAGACTGCGTTCGGATTCTCCATATCGAGTTTTTGACGCAGATATTTCGTTCCTTCTATCTCACGCTGTGCAAGCTCTGCCTCTTTTTTTGTCCGAAATACAAATCCGCCTGCTTCATAGGTTTCCTGTAATTGTTCCATCGTTCTCTCCTTTGTGCAAAACCTCTTACTTTCAGTATAAAAAAATGCGTTCTGAAATGCAATATGCAAATTCTATCTTTTAAAAAGGTACGGTTTCCTTTATAATGTTTTTTATGTACGAAGGAGGTTTCTTATGTTTGATGAATTTGTAGATAATACAGAACGATATGAAGAATTTATTGAGGAATTATTAGAGGCTAACCGCGAGGGCAGATTTGATGATGTATTCAACCGTGCCTATGGCATGGGCACTTTTTCCATTGATGAGCTGATCGACATCTATGCCAGGGTGGATAATGACTGCGTCACAAATTACCGCTCAAAAAATGAATCCGAAGAAGCTGTGGAGTTAGAGGCTTTGCGCCTTGCGATCCTGCAATCCTTATCGGAGGCAAATACCTCTGCCATTGCATTTGAATTAGCTGCCTGCTTTTTTGACCATTTTTCAAAAGAAGCGGAAGGCATGGATATGAGTGATGAGATTGACAAATGCTTAACAAAGATTTTTAAATGTATTGCTTCTACCGGTTCGTGGTCGGAATTTTTTGCCGGAACAGAGCCTGTGTTCCACATCTACTATTCCCGTTTTTCCGACCGCATTGGTTTTGACTGCTCAAGACTTGCCGGGATCACCTGCAATATGGAACGTGGAAAAGAGATCACGAAAAATGAGAACTGTCATCCGAGTTTCCGGGAGGCGTTGGAATCGAGAAAAGATTTCTGATCTTCCATGCAAGGATCTAAATAACGAAAATCCCCATAAAACAGTTTGATCTTATGTCTCTGTTTTATGAGGATTTTTCTTTTATATTTTTTGATGTTTTTCTTTGATACTTATTTCTGTTTCTCTATTTGTATTTGTTATAGAGGTCTTTCATCTGCCGGATCTCGCTCTCGGTAAACTTCTCTTTGACGTACTGTTTCAAACCTTCTTTGTCCTGATCTTTTGCATATTTGCTGACATCTGAAATGGTCTGTGGCGATACCTTGCTCTCTATCATATCATTGACCGTCTGCTTATCCTCTTCGCTCATGGAATTATAAATATCCTGTGCGTTTTGCAACTGACCTGTAGAGTCATTCTGCACCTGTTCCTCTATCATCTTTTCCGCAACGGCTGACGTTACTTTTTCCTTTGCCTTGTCATAGACAAACGTTTTGCCTGCCCAGATTGCTGCTACTAAAATGACTAATACAACGATGAGTACGATAAGACCTTTTTTCTTCTTTCTTTTTCCTGCCATGATTTCACTCCTCCTCTGTTCGGATTTTTACCGTTCCTAATTTAACACATTTTTTTCGGTTTTTCCATGAAATCACAAAATCTTTAAAAAGGTTTAAGAAACACGGTTTTGGTTGCGGTACTGCACCGGTGTCATCTGAAAATTCTTTTTAAACTGGCGGCTGAAATTCTCCACATTCTGATAACCGACTGCATGGGAGATATTCTCTACAGTCATGTTTCCGTTTTTCAAAAGTGTCTTTGCACGTTTCATGCGGATCGCTATCACCTGTTCTCCAAAAGTTTTTCCTGATTTTTCTTTAATATATTTGGAAATATACGGTGTTGACAGGTGGAACTGCTGTGCCATTCCCTCTAAGGTAACGGTCTGGTAGTTCGTCTGCATATAATTCATCATTGCTACCAGGCGCTCATCTAAGCATTTTTCATCGGACTGTATCTGTGGCAGTTTGTTGACTGCAACGGTCAGTGCATGGATAGATGCTTTGATGATATCTTCGTCCATTCCTGCGCCCCAGTAGGATTTTCCATTACAGGTGATCCCTACATAGGCAACTGCCTTTGAGGAGGAACCATGGGAAAGTGCATGTTCTTCGTATACGGAAAGTTCATAGCTGATCCCAAAATACTGCTTGATGGCATTGCTGACTGCATCTAAACGTCCGTTTCCGTTTGCATCTACCACTGCACTCTTGTCTCCGCAGTTGATCGTTGCCTCTGCCATGATCCCGTCTACCTGTGCAAAGCTGCACTCGGAAATACAGAAATATGGTGTGTGGTTTACATAATGATCTTCAAAGATATCATATACCCACTGTGGTGAAAGTTCTTTGTGCTCTTCATCTGAAACATGTTTAACTGCGTAGCCGACTTCCTCACGCATTTTTTCAGGCAGTGAGATTCCAAAGTTCTGTTTTAAGATGTAGTTGACTCCGCCCTTTCCGGACTGGCTGTTGATACGGATCACATCTGCATCATAAGTACGTCCGACATCCATCGGGTCGATCGGCAGATATGGAACGGTCCATTTGTTATGTTCTTTATCTTTTAAGCAAGCCATTCCTTTGGCGATCGCATCCTGATGGGAACCGGAAAATGCAGTAAATACCAGATCTCCGGCATACGGCTGACGCGGGTCTACATGCATTCTGGTCAATCTTTCATAGGTCTCACGGATCTTTGTCATGTTGCTGAAATCCAGTCCCGGATCGACTCCGTGTGAAAACATGTTCATGGCAAGTGTGATGATATCTACGTTTCCGGTACGCTCACCGTTTCCAAACAGGGTTCCCTCAATACGCTCGGCTCCTGCAAGAATTCCAAGCTCTGCATCACTGACTCCGCAGCCGCGGTCGTTGTGCGGATGCAGACAGAGGATCACTCCGTCACGATATTTCAGATGTTTGTTGATGTATTCTACCTGTGTGGCAAAGACATGCGGCATTGCATTTTCTACCGTGGTCGGTATGTTGATGATCGCTTTATTTGCTGCATCCGGTTTCCAGACATCTAACACGGCATTGCAGACATCCACTGCATAGTCCACTTCTGTTCCCGGAAAACTCTCCGGACTGTACTGGAAGGAAAAATTACCCTCGGTCTCATCGGCAAGTGTCTTTAAGAGTTTTGCTCCGTCAACTGCGATCTGTAAGATTTCTTCTTTGCTCTTTTTAAATACCTGCTCACGCTGTGCTACGGAAGTGGAGTTGTACAGATGTATTACGGCATGCGGTGCACCTTTGACTGCCTCGAAGGTCTTACGGATGATATGCTCTCTTGCCTGTGTCAACACCTGAACGGTCACATCGTCCGGTATCATATTGCGGTCGATCAGCGCCCGCATAAAATCATATTCGGTCTCGGACGCTGCCGGGAATCCGACTTCGATCTCTTTGAAACCGATCTTTACTAACATCTCAAAAAATTCCAGTTTTTCTTCTAAGCTCATTGGCTCGATCAATGCCTGGTTTCCGTCTCTTAAATCGACGGAACACCAGATCGGTGCTTTATCGATGTAATCTTTTTTGACCCAGTCATATTCGCAGACCGGTGGCATAAAGTATTGTCTTTCATATTTTTGTACATGTTCCATGATGATATCCTCCTGATCTTTATAAGAAAGAATCCTGCTTGCAGGATTCTCCGCCTGCGGCGGGTCGCATCTGCGACACAATTCCTTTCCGCCGCAGTGCGATTCTGCCCGAAGGGTTTTTGCTATATAGGAAATTGAAAAATTTCCTATATAGCAAAAAAGAAGCCGGCATTCTGCCGACTTCTACTTCTTCTTGAATATCACTTCGTTATCATATACCAGACCCAGTCTGCTCTTTGCCATATCTTCAATGAACTTCTGTGTCTTGGTGTATTCCTCGTAATCTTTTATCTCCTGCGAACGGTTTTTTTCATCTTCTAACTGTGTTTTTAAAGAGGACTCTTTTGCCATATAAGTCTCTTTCTTACTGTACAAACCTACGATCTGCACTGACATCACGATCAAAAGTGTTGCCACAATAATGGAAATCCATATCTTTCCATTTCCGTTCTGCTTTCTTTTTTTTCTCCGTCTGCCCGCCATACTATCTTCTCCCAACTTAAAGTTTCTTAAGATTCTTTAAAGTCTGTATAATACAATTTTAACTGCCTGCACTATTTTTTTCAATCCCTTTTTTAAAATAACCATAATTTTCCTGAAAAACAGGGAGAGATATTTTACAAAAAAAGGACTGACAAAATGATTGTAAAACAACATTCCCAAAAGAATCCCGCCAATGGAAAATCCCCGCACCAGTCCATCGTTGGTACGAAATACCATGCCAAAGGCCAACAGGGCGCAGACCACCCAATAGCAGACATCTTCTATGGCTGTCCAAATGACTCCGTGTGGGATGACCTGTCGGAATATCCGAAAGATATCATAGAGTATGATCAGTCCTTCGCCTAAGGCAACCGAGATCAGTAAAAAGATCAGTTCCTGATGGATTCCTTCACTGACCGCGATCATCGGAACAGTTTTCCTAAGAAGTTTTCTGCTTTTTTACCATAGTTCTCTACCTCAGAATAGACCATGCTAGTCACGATCCCCTGAACATCCACCTCGCCCTTGTCAAGTGTCAGGCGGCTGACGTGGAGGTCCTCGCCTTTGATCTGAAGCATTCCCATTTCTGTCTCTAAAAGAATTTCCTTTGGGTCAAAAGAGATCACATCCCGTACTCCGGTAAAATTTCCGGTTCTGCGATTGCCAAGAATGATTTTATGTGATTTTGCATCACTGCGTTCTTCCATCATATTTCCTCCTAATCTGAGAACGGATGTCCTCTTTACATTATATTAGGAAGAACTGTGTTTATTCCTTTTTTACAGATAACGGAACATATCTTTTGCGTCTTCTTTTTTCGTACTTTCTGCAAGGCTTACCACTTCTACCTTGACGTTTTTTTGTCCAAACCGGATCTCTATGATGTCCCCCGGCTTTACATTGACCGATGCTTTCGCTGTTTTGCCGTTTACCGATACTCTTCCTGCATCACACGCCTCATTTGCAACGGTTCTTCGTTTTATCAGACGGGAAACTTTTAAAAATTTGTCTAATCTCATCTTTTCCTCCAAAAAAAGCTCAAAACCGAAACCGGTTTTGAGCCATTTTATATCAATCAGTAAAATTCCGATGATTAAGCATTGATCATGTCTTTTAATGCTTTACCCGCTTTGAATTTTGGTGCTTTAGAAGCAGGAATTACCATCTCTTTTCCGGTCTGAGGATTTCTTCCTGTTCTCTCTGCTCTCTCAGATACTTCAAATGTACCAAAGCCAACTAACTGGATCTTCTCACCTTTCTTTAATTCTTCTGCAACTACATCTGTGAATGCTTTTAAAGCTGCCTCTGCATCTTTTTTAGATAATTCTGTTTTGTCAGCCATTGCTGCAACTAATTCTGTCTTGTTCATTTTAATATGTCCTCCTCTAAATTCTATCTTCGAGATCTTTTCCCAAATTACCTACAAATATATTTATACTTGTTTTTGTGCAGGTTGTCAAGAAAATTTACCCATTTTATAGGGAATTAGAGCATTTTTTCTATCATTGCAAGGACTTCTTTTCCAAGACTTTCTGATTTCGCATCTGCCTCCTCTAAAGAGGTTCCTTTGATTCCGTAGTAGAACTTTACTTTTGGCTCTGTTCCGGAAGGACGAACGCATACCCATGCATCATCTTCTAACTCATAATAGAGTACATTGGATGCCGGCAGACCGGTCGAAGTCACCTTACCGTCTGCTAAATCCGTAATGGTATCTTTTTTATAATCTCTGACTTTTAATACCTTGTAACCACCGATTTCCTTTGGTGCATCTGCACGAAGTGTCTCTAAAATGGTCTGGATCTTTTCAAGTCCTTCGATACCTTTTAACGTAATGGCTTTTACATCGTCTTTGTAGTAGCCGTATTTCTCATACATATCGATCATGGCATCCCATAAGGTCTTACCCTGTGTCTTATAGTACGCTGCTGCCTCACACAGAGTCATGGAAGCTACTACTGCATCTTTATCTCTTGCATAAGTTCCGGTCAGGCAGCCGTAGCTTTCTTCCATACCGAATAAATAGGTTCCGGTGCCTTTTGTTTCAAATTCTAACATCTTCTGTCCGATGAATTTGAATCCTGTTAAAACTTCTACAAGCTGTATACCGTAATATTTTGCGATTGCATCTGCCATGTTAGTAGATACAATAGATTTGATAAATGCTCCGTCCTTTGGCAGTCCCTCTCTCTCTTTTCTCTGACCGATCACATAATCTCCGATCAGACATCCGGACATATTTCCTGTCAGTGAGTGGTATTCTCCGGTCTTAGAATCCTTTACATATACACCAAGACGGTCTGCATCCGGGTCTGTTGCAAGCACTAAGTCCGCATCTAACTTCTTTGCCATGGCAAGTCCTAATACAAACGCTTCTTCTGCCTCCGGATTCGGGTAGCTTACGGTTGGGAATTCGCCATCCGGTTTTTCCTGCTCCGGTACTACATAGACATTCTGGAAGCCAAGCTCTTTTAAGACTCTTCTGACCGGGATATTACCGGTTCCGTGAAGCGGTGTGTATACAATCTTAAGTGTATCTTTTACCTGATCGATCGCATCCTGATGTACGACCAGTTTTTTCAGCTCTGCAATATACGCATCATCAATGGCTGCTCCGATCACTTCATAGAGTCCTGCTTTTTTTGCCTCCTCTTTTTCCATGGTCTTTACTGTTGCAAAATCGGTCACTGCCTTTACCTCATCCATGATCCCTTTATCATGTGGCGGGGTAATCTGTGCGCCATCTTCCCAGTATACTTTATATCCGTTATACTCCGGCGGATTGTGGCTTGCCGTAATATTGATTCCTGCGGTACATCCGAGTTTTCTGACTGCATACGAAAGCTCCGGGGTCGGTCTTAAGGATTCAAATACATATGCCTTGATTCCATTTGCCGCAAGGCAAAGTGCTGCTTCGTCTGCAAACTCCGGTGACATTCTTCTTGAATCAAAAGCAATGGCAACTCCCTGTGCTTCTTTTCCGACTTTTTTAATGTAGTTTGCAAGTCCCTGCGTTGCTTTACGGACCGTATAAATGTTCATACGGTTCATTCCTGCTCCGATCACGCCTCTTAAACCTGCGGTACCAAACTCCAGCTCTGTATAGAACCGGTCTTCAATCTCTTTGTCATCTCCCGCAATACTCTTTAGTTCTGCTTTCGTATCCTCGTCAAAATAAGGATTGTCAAGCCAGCTTTGATACATTTCTTTATAACCCATGTTCATTCCTCCTGTGCATTTTTTATTTTAATCCAGTATTGTGGATATAAAATCGCTGATCTGTTTTAAACTGTTATTATCCGTAGATGTACTCGAAGTACCTGCTGTGCCTGTACTCTTTTTTGTCGTACTTCCGCTGTTTTCAGAAGTACTCTTCTTTGTCGAACTTCCGGTGCTTCCCGTACTGTTCTTCTTCGTGGAAGTCGTTCCTGTGGAACTGTTTGCAGAACTGCTCGACTTCTTATTTTTCAATGAGTTCGTTGTGGAAGAATTCGTTCCTGTGGACGAGGAATTGGTTGTTGTCGATGATTTCTTCTCCTCTGCCTCTTTGTCCTTCTTCGCTTCCGTACCCATATTAATGGTGATCTCGGATTCTGCGGAACCGACTACCAGCTTTCTGGTAAGTGTTCCATATTTCTCTGAAGTTACCGTCAGCTTGTGTGTTCCATACTTAAGCTCTACCGGCTGTGAAACATCTGCTGCTTTTCCATCGATGGACAACTGCGTTCCTTCCGGCTGAAGGATAAATTTGACCTTACCCATCTTCGGGCCTTCACCCTTATATTCATCCAGATTCAGAACCGTTGTCTCATTCCTTTTGACGGTTACCTCTTTTGTATCTCCATATCCGTCATTTGCGGCGGTTACCTGATAGGTTCCCTCCGGGATCTCCACATTCATATCTTTTTCTATCTTATAGATGTGCTTCCCGCCAATGCTGATACTTCCGCCTTCAAATAGATCCGTATGTGTCAGCACAATGAAACCGTGACCACTGGTGACATTGACCGAGATGATCTTTTTATCCATTCCGGCAACCCGCAGCTTATCATTTCCGGTGATCGTGTCTAAAGATATCTGCTCACCATCTAAAAAAACCAACAGTGAATCATCATAATAATATTTGGTTTTTCCGATCACGATCATGTTCTTCTCTTCATCTATCGAGAATTTCCCGACGTTATCCTGCTCCCACACCTGATCTGACTGCTGTATATAGGAAAGTTTGCCTTCCTGATTGGCTGTTCCGATCTGGACCGGACTGCCTTCTGTAATATTTCCTTCACTGGTAAACTCTCCGTATTTGTCTCTGTATGCAGTCGCATCCGAAATCCCATACTCGGAAAATTTTCCGTTTTTTACTTTCTGAAGGCGTATGGTCTGTGTCTCATCATCTATCCGATAGACGATATAGACGTCTTTCTTTTCTTCTGTTTTTTCTTCTGATTCTTGTTTTTTATCCGATCCTTTTGTTTTTTTCTTGGATGTTTCTGTCGATGTATCCAGTTGTGGAACTTTATTTCCGACTGTGACATTGCTCTCTTTTGCCTTGCCGCAACCTGCCGTCAGAAGCATTCCGATAAGAATCGTCACGAAAATGATTCCGTGTTTTCTCCTGTATTTCATAGGTCACCTCATCTAAATTTTATTATACATGATTCCCTAGGAAATGCCAATATTGTTTGTTACGGAATACACTTTTAGGAATAGGCAAAATGCTTCATATACGCTAAAAACTGTTCCCTGTTTTCTTCTTCCGCTTTGATCTTTTCTAACTTCTCTAAATAACGCCCAAACCCCCACGCTTTATTTGCATTATAGTAATGATTCGCGATCTTCCAGAACTTTTCCGGATAGGCAAGCCGCAAATAAAGCTGTTTTGTCTCATATGGAGACATTGCTTTTTTGTCGCTGTATGCCCGTATCATTTCCATACCCAGTCCCATATTCCAGTTGTTTTTTTCTAAGATCTTACGCATAAATCTCGCGAGATCCCCAATCTGCACATCATAGCAGATATTGTCAAAACTGATCACGGCTGCATATTCTGACCGGAACACGACATTGTGCTGGTTAAAGTCCCCATGGCAGATTCCCATGCCCTCTTTTTTCCCTTCCTGTTCTCTCAGACTTTCTAATATTTCAGATGCCTGCTCCTCAAATTTCGGGTAAAGTCCTAAGAACTCTTTTTCAAATTCGCTCTTGTTTTTCCGCCCTCTGGTATAATTTCTGACCGTCCGAAGCTCTCTGGTATGCTTCTCGTATGTACGCAACAGTCGTCCGGCATCCGTATCCAGCACCTCTGTTAACGAATGTTCCATTTGGTTCATTGCTCCATGAAGGGAGGCTAAAATATCTGCCGAACGTAAGATTTCATCCCAGCTTGCCGTATTACATTCCCTTCCTTCACACCATTTCCGCAACAGGTAGGACACTCCGTCCGGGTCTTTTGCAAGACATTCCCCTTCCGTAGTCCGCACGACCGTTTCCGTATGGATTCCCTGTTCATTCACGCACTCTAATAACTTTGCTAAAAACTCCGCTTTTACTGCGGAACCGGAATACTCTTTGAGATAAACTCTCCCGATATCTGTCATTGCAAAAACAGCTCCACGCCCTTTATATGTATCTGTCAGTTCCAGCGGGTACTGTTCAAACAATGTTTCTTCTTTATAATACACAAAAACCCCTCCACATGACAATTCACAGCAATTCTGTGTCTCTCTATCATATGAAAAAGGGGTTATTGATATGTCTGTTTTACCCGTTCGAGTAAATATTCTTTTTTGTTTTTATCCGGTTCTTCTAAGACTTCTTCTAATAGTTTCTGTAAGATCTGACCGATTTTTTTCCCCGGTTTGATCCCTAACTCCATCAGATCCCTGCCGTTGACAGCAAGTTTCTTTAAACTCAGACAATCCTTTTGCTCTATGATCTCTTCATAGAGCTTCTGATAACTCTGAATATATGCTAACTTTTCTTCTCTGCGGTAGCCGCTCTGTGATAATACATCCGCACGTTTTAATGCGAACAGATCCGGATATCGTTCTTCACCTACACGGTATATGGCTTTTCGTATCCCTGCCGGTGTCAGGTTCGGATTGTCGTCATGCCATTCCACCAGTCCGCAGACTTTTTGCATCGTGTCCACATCAAATTTTAACCTTCGGAAAATGCGATGTGCCATCTTTGCACCTTCTTTCGGATGTCCGTAAAAATGATCGACTCCTGTCTCATCCGTTGTCTTGCATACCGGCTTTGCAATATCGTGAAACAGCGCCGCCAGACGCAGGACTTTTTGATTCTCTACCTGCTGTACCACATGGATCGTATGCTCTCCCACCGTATAACAGTGATGCGGATTGTTCTGCTCTGTCTGCATCAATACGGAAAACTCCGGCAGTATCACATCGGAGATCCCGCTTGTATAGACTTCCCGGATCAGTTCCGGATGATCTGAAGTCAGCAGTTTGACCAGTTCTGTCTGTATCCTCTCTGCACTGATCTTTTCAATCGTCTGTGCCAGTTCCCGGATCGCCGCAAAGGTCTGTTCTTCCACTTCAAAACCAAGCTGTGCCGCAAACCGCAATGCCCGAAGCATCCGCAATGCATCCTCCGTAAAACGCTCTTTTGGATTTCCCACGCAGCGGATCACTTTTTTTTGCAGATCACCCATTCCGTCAAAGGCATCCACCAGCCCACGGCTCTCATTGTACGCCATGGCATTAATCGTAAAATCCCGGCGTTTTAAATCCTCTAATAAATTCACCGTATAAGTAACTTCTTTCGGATGACGGGCATCTTCATATTCGCCGTCGATCCGATAAGTCGTTACTTCAAAGCCTTCATGCTCTAACATGACCGTTACGGTTCCATGCTGGATTCCGGTATCGATCGTATGTGAAAACAGCCGTTTTACATCCTGCGGCTTTGCCGAAGTGGTAATATCCCAGTCCTGCGGCGTTCTTCCAAGGACACTGTCCCGGATACAGCCGCCAACCGCAAATGCTTCATAGCCTGCCGCTTCAAGCGTCTTTATGATGTTGTCTACTTTAACGGGAAGCTGTATCCTCATACGATTCCTTTCTATTACATTGCATCATTGCATAGCATTACAAATTTTAATATGCTTTTCCCCAGTATACCAGTTTGTGTGCCGGTTTTCCACAGCAGACACAGGTATCTGCGATATGCTCCTGATCTTCAAACGGCATACAACGGGAAGTTGCTGTTGTCTCTTCTTTGATCTTGTCCTCACATGCCTGATCGCCGCACCACATTCCGCGGATGAATCCCGGTTTATTTTCTACGGCTCTCTTAAATTCTGCATAGTCATGTGCATCGGAAATGTGGGAATCACGATGTGCTTTCGCACGTTCAAACATTTCTCTTTGGATCGTTTCTAATAATTCTTTTACAGTCTGTGCCACATCCTCAATCGCACACTCTGTCTTTTCTCTGGTGTCACGACGTACCAGTACGCATTTTCCTGCCTCGATGTCTTTTGGTCCTAACTCTACACGAACCGGGATTCCACGCATTTCCTGTTCGGAGAATTTCCATCCCGGACTCTTGTCACTGTCATCTAATCCGGCTGCGATTCCTGCCTGCACTAAGCCTTCTTTTACTTCCTGTGCTTTTTCTAAAACACCCTCTTTGTGCTGCTGGATCGGAATTACCATGGTCTGTACCGGTGCAATTCTAGGTGGAAGCACCAGACCTGAGTCATCTCCATGTACCATGATGATCGCACCGATCAGACGGGTGGTCATTCCCCAGGATGTCTGATGTACATACTGTAATTTATTATTCTTATCGGTATACTGGATTCCAAATGCTTTTGCAAATCCATCGCCAAAGTTATGGCTGGTACCGGACTGCAGTGCTTTTCCGTCATGCATCAATGCTTCAATCGTATACGTTGCCTCTGCTCCTGCAAATTTTTCTTTTTCTGTCTTTCTACCACGGATGACCGGCATCGCTAAGACTTCCTCACAGAAATCCGCATAGACATTTAACATCTGAACGGTTCTCTCTTCTGCCTCTTCTGCTGTTGCATGTGCCGTATGGCCTTCCTGCCATAAAAATTCTCTGGAACGTAAAAACGGTCTTGTCTCTTTTTCCCATCTTACCACGGAACACCACTGGTTATACAGTTTTGGCAGGTCACGGTAGGACTGGATGTCGTCTTTATAAAAATCACAGAACAGGGTCTCTGAAGTCGGTCTGACACAGAGTCTTTCCTGTAACTCGCTCAATCCTCCATGTGTTACCCATGCAACTTCCGGTGCAAAGCCCTCTACATGGTCTTTTTCTTTCTGGAGCAGGCTCTCCGGTATGAACATTGGCATGTAGACATTTTCCACACCTGTTTCTTTGAATCTGCGGTCTAACTCTTTCTGGATATTTTCCCAGATCGCATAGCCTGCCGGTTTGATGATCATACATCCTTTTACGGATGAATAGGCGATCAGTTCTGCCTTTTTTACTACATCGGTATACCACTGTGCGAAGTCAGTGTCCATGGATGTGATCGCTTCTACTAATTTCTTATCCTTTGCCATTTTCTTTCTCCTTACATTTCTAACTTAAAACGCCGGGAGCTTTCCTCCCTGCCTACAGGGACCGAAAAGCTTCCGGCGGTACCACCCAGTTTAACGCATTGCGTTCACTCTTTCACCGTTAACGCCGGTTCTACGCCAGACTTTCATCTGAATGCTCCAAGGCAGGTTCCGGGGATAAAAAAGTGAGATCTCTCAGCGTTTGATCTCTTCTCTGTAACTTCGCACGTCCGTACTAGTCCTTTTCCACGCACATCCGTATTTTACAACTCCCTTTTGGACTTTGTCAAGGATTCGGTTGTGAAAACTATTATTTCACTAAATCATAATTACTATTCCAGTATTGGGCCGGAATAGAATCATGTGCTTTTAGATTGGTATCCAACCATATATCAGTGACGCTATCTATATCTGCTTTCTGTAATGCTCTGATCATAATAATTTTTTCTCCACAAATTGGAACTTGTATTATTCAATCCATTGAATAAACGCTGTTTTATCTGTACTGTTATATCTCGCATTCCCATAAAAGTTCAATATTTCTTTTTTCTTTGAACCTGTAAGCAGCATCATTTTATAACAATTTGTGTTCTCTGCTATTTGTTTTGCGTAATTTAAGCACTCCGTTGCATATCCTTTTCCACGATAATCTGAATGTGTGACAACATTTTCAATAAACGCATATGGTCTTATGTTTCTTGTCAAATTAGGAATAATCACACAAACACAAGAAGAAACTATTTTTCCATCTGGTTTTTTGACAATTATATGATGGTTTTTATCTTGCATAATTGCTCGCCAAGTCATTTTTAAATGTTCTGTCATCTCCATAAATTCCAATTGAGATTTCACCTGTTTTATGAGATTTGATACGATGAGAACGATATT
>OKVF01001211.1_pt1 | contig 21370 bp, 20 predicted proteins | sample 1604831 | NCBI WGS metagenome assembly OKVF01 (sample SAMN01760980, study PRJEB22395) | human gut metagenome
CGCAAAGGTAGGTTTGGGGAACATGCGTGTCAAGGCGGAAAATAGAATGGTTACTATAATCAATTAAATAATAGTAGATTTACATCTATGTTTATATTATAATATTTAATTGTATATGGAAAATAATATTTTTTATTCATTGAAGGATTTCGAACTTTCCTTAGAGATGGACGCAAAGTCAAGAGCCAGAGAGTTTCAAAAATACATTGCACAAATGAACAAGTTTGGATGCAAGAGTTATTGGGTGATATCCAATAGCGGAGTAGGCGCACGGATGAACATTGAAAATTTTGCCGGTATAACCTCCGCTTATATTTCCAATGATTACTTGGGGATGTCACAAAGAGAAGAAACAATTAACGCAGGAATAGAAGCACTGAGAAAATATGGCACAGGAGCTTGTGCAGCACAGGCCATCGGCGGCTATTTGGACATCCATCGTGAGTTGGAAAGCAAAATAGCAGAATTTACCGGACAGGAGGACGCTATTCTTTTTTCATCAGGATTCGGAGCTAACGCAGGGTTACTGCGTGCCATACTGGGAAAAAATGACATCGCTTATGTTGATTCGTATATCCACACCAGCGCATCAAGCGGGTTAATAGGCACAAACACGAAGCATATTGGACATAACGACATAGAGTATCTGGACATGATACTTTCAAATAACGAGGAGAAATACCAGACGCTGTTAGTGATTATTGACGGAGTGTATTCCCAGAACGGTGACCTGTCAAAGCTTCCGGAATATATAGAAGTGTGCAAAAAGCATGGTTGCATGCTCATGATGGACGATGCGCACGGTATCGGCGTGATGGGGAAAAACGGACGAGGAACAGCCGAACACTTCAATTGCCTGGGACAAGTGGATATTATTACAGGTACATTCAGTAAATCATTTGGATGCGTGGGAGGTTTTGTGGCTGCATCCAAAGAACTTATCCAATATTTGCGCTTCTATGCAGACAGCAATGTGTTTTCTGCAGCCATCACTCCGCAAGTGACCGGATCAATATTGAAAGCTTTGGAACTAATGAAAGAGCATCCCGAGATTCGTAATAAACTCTGGAGTAACGTCAACTATCTCCGTAAAAGACTGACAGAAGAAGGGTTTGACATAGGCGCATCAGAATCCCCGATATTCCCTGTAATGGTCAGAGACAACAAAAAAGTCTATGAAATAGCCAAGGAATTACAAAAAAGAGGTATTTTTGTAAGCGGAATCGTATATCCCGCCGTACGAACCAAGGAAGCACGACTCAGGGTCAGCCTGCTGGCTTCGCATGAAAAATGGCAATTAGACCATTTGGTCGAGTCTCTGAACGAGATTAACAAGATAATACCTTTTAAACATGGAAGAAAAGAAAACGAGACCAAGAAGAGCTAAAAGGACAAAAGTGGATATAGAAAGGAGCATAAACAAGGCTGCCAAAGAAATCATCCTGAAAAAAGGCTTCTCCGACATGACTGTGTTGGATATCATCAAAAGAGCTAAGATTGAGGCGGTCACGTTTTACCTCAGATATAAGAACCTGGATGATTTTTGTGAGAATTTCGTCAAGGAATACGACTATTGGTTTAGCGATATGTTGAAAACCTCGAATGACAATTTATATACGCAAGAAGGTTATGCCGCAATATTTGAAAGACTCCTGGATGAATTAAAGGACGATTCGGTAATGCTGGAATTGCTTCGATGGGAAGTCAACACGGCAAACGAGGTGACCAAGCGCACCGCCATGAACCGCGAATTCCACACCCTTCCATTAACCCATGAATATGACAGGCTTTTCAAGAATACGGGGATAGACTTTGTGGCTATTTCTGCTCTTATAGTGGCCGGCATTTATTACCTGAGTTTGCACAGGCGTTGTTCCACTTTTTGCGGGATAGACATGACCACTGATGAAGGAAAAGAGAGAATCCAGAAAGCCATAACCAATCTTTCGGTTATATTATTCAACCACCGTGAGAAGTGTAAGCAAACAACTTCAACGCTGGATGTCATAGCCGAACGGATGAAAGAAAAGGGATTAAGCGAAGAGGATATCGCATATTGCCTGAAAGTATAGAGAAAAGAGCAGGAAGAAAACAAAGTAGTTTTCTTCCTGCTTTCGTTTTCTGACCTCTCCGACTAAATTCCGTTAAGGTTTATGCAAGGCTTCCATTTTTAATATACCCTCGCATTATGCATCTCAATATTGAAACGATCCATATTGCCTGCACAAGTCTGAATGAATCTGATTCATTATATGAAACCAAATCCCATAACGGGAATCCTAAGAAAAAGCAATTAGCCCAATATCGCCATAAACGGATACATCAGTTCCAGGCAACCAAAAAACGACTACAAAAACATTTATCATAAAATCTCTTAAAAAAAAGTATATATACACATATATGTATATATACACAGAAAAATAATTCATATATTTATACGTCTTACCTTAAAAATAAATACCATGAAAAAAATTATCACCTCATGTTTTCTTGTTTTTGCCGCTGTAGCGGTATATGCTCAATCCTCAGAAACTGAGGATAAAAAAGAATGGGATAAATTGCAGAAGTATAGTGAAGAGCGGGCTAAGTTTCTGACCGAACAATTGTCTCCTTACGATGTTAAAAATCGCGACATCGCCTTGAGTCCCAAGCAACCTTGCTGTAGAGATGTCTCAAAATACGAAGTCATAGACAGTGGTTTCGTACGCATACAGTATGCCTTGAATGCTACGGATATCAAAAATCCTCAAACATATGATGACCTGCAAAAGTTGGAAATTGGTAAACGTTATACCAAATATTATAGTGCCTATGTTTTCGAGTCTGATTCCATCGCAACGGCTTTTAATATATTATATAATAGAATCAATCATACCAATTTCGTGTTGGAAGGAGGTAAAATTTCTGTAGTAGGTGAATTAAGAGGAAAATTGCAAGGATGGTCCAGGTACGTGTTCTCCGATTTCTTCAAAGACATGTCAAATAATAACTTGACGGAATATTGCAGAATGCCTGACCATATAGAAAAATACAACAGTTTTTATACTGAAACCATACCCGTTCAAGATTGGCAACTATGTGAGGAGAATCAGGAAATAGCCGGATATCAGTGTCAGAAAGCCACATGCCATTTCAGAGGGCGTGATTATACGGCATGGTTTACCGTGGAAATCCCTATCAGCCAAGGGCCCTGGAAATTCTGCGGCCTGCCAGGTCTTATTCTGAAAGTATACGACGACAAGCAGGAATACGTGTACGAATGTGTTGGTGTCGAGCAAATTACTGACGGATATCCCATCATCAGACTGGACAACTTCAAGGCTTATCAAAATACGACACGAGAAAAACTGGACAAGCTGGTAAAAAAGATAACGGAGAATTATTATCAGATATCCGGCCTTACCAATACCATATCCAAGAAATTACGGCCGTATAATCCTATGGAACTCGAATAATCAGGAGACATGATGAAATCCGATAAGTCCCGCCGACTTTCAGAAGCTCGTCTTTGTCTTAAAACCTGCAAACAGGATTAAGGGCAGCGATTAAAAAATCAAACGAAGGCTCCGACAGAAAATTACAAAAGCAACAAAACAGACAAGTCTATTATATAGACCTGGAATGTATAATCAACAAGTCAAAATGATAACCTAAGAGCATGAGAAACATTATATCTTTTTTATTTATTTTTTTCTGCAGCCTGTCGGTTAAGTCGCAAACCCTTATTTCCGGTGTGGTGAAGAACAAAACCGGTGAACCGATGATTGTCACCGTAACGTTACAGCCAACGAACAAGCAAAATATTTCCGGATTCACTTCAACAGATGCCGACGGACGATATAAAGTGGCTTATAAAGGAACCGGGGATTCAATCCTTGTTACCGTACGTGGTATGATGATAGAAACGGCAACCCGCCGCATTCCAAACCGTTCTGCCACAATAGACTTCATTGTCACTGAAAAGATTAACAAACTGAAAGAAGTTTATGTCAAAAGTGAACCCATACACAGACGTGGAGATACTTTATCCTATGTGGTAAGCCAATTCACCGGACAAAGTGACCGCACCATTGAGGATGCCTTAAAGAAAATGCCTGGCATAGAAGTGTCCTCATCTGGTGCCATCTCCTACAATGGAAAGGAAATAAACAAATTCTATATAGAGGATCTGGATATGCTCGGCGGACGTTATAATTTGGCTACCCGCAATATCGAGGCTGATGATGTCGCATCAGTACAGATTTATGAAAACCATCAACCGATCAAGGCGGAATCCATATTCTCAGACCAGACCGCCATCAACCTGAAACTTAAAGACAGCGCCAAAGGCGTGTGGTCTGTCAATGCCCTGGCAGGATCCGGTTATCAGCCGGTTCTATGGAACGCAGAACTTACCGCCATGCATTTTGCCCATAACCGACAGCACATTTCTGTTTATAAGGGAAACAACAGCGGGTATACCTCTGAGGATGAACTTCTCAAACATTATGATGCCGGAGGATTGCCAGGCGCAGGAGGGATGTTGTCCGTCAGTCAGCCGGGCACTCCAAATGTGGACAAGAAACGGTATACGGACAACCGGACCAACATGGTGTCTGTAAACCAGCTCGTCAAAATCAAGGACAAGGAATGGACGGCCAACATCAACTTCTACAATGAACGTCTGGATAAAGCAGGATATTCCTATTCCTGCCAGTATTTTCCAAACGGAGAAACACCTTTGGTCATCGAAGAAAACATCAATAATGAGGCTAAAGAAAACAATCTGGATGTTTTGCTTCAGGTGGAATCCAATCAGGATCGTGAATTTTTCAGGAATAGGCTGAATATCAAAACATCATGGAACCAGACCGGCACCAGTCTGATTTCACGGAGCAACCGTCTGGAGGGAAACAATTCCATTTTCCAACATCTGGACAGGCCTTATTTCACTGTCAGCAATGCACTGAACATGCTGAAACGGTTAGACCGGCATACCATCCGTTTCCGTTTCAATATAGATTACAACGACCGTCCGCATCAGCTCAACATCACTCCGGCTTATTATTTCAATACTGATTCGCTGGAACTTTTAAGCCAGGAGGTGATACAGAAAGACATCCACGCTACCCTATCAACCTCATATGGTCTGACTTTAGGGGATTTTATGCTGAACTACACACCGAAGATCAATATGACTCTCAACAAACTGTCATCATTCTTGTCTGCCGAGGACCATGAAAAGAGGTTCATTCCGGCTGCTGACAGTATGAGAAATGACTTATGGTACAATACTTATCAGATAGGAGTGGAACAGGAATATACCTATCGCAAGCTTAACCGTTTGAGAATCAAACTAAAAGTTCCAACCTTCTTCTATCTGATCACTGACAATGACCGGATATACGATGATAAGACCCATTATAAACGCCTGCTTCTGTCACCGTCACTGATGGCGGATTACAGTTTTACCCCATCATTCAAGACGGTTTTGAACGGCTATTACCGAAAAGCGTACGGCGGTTTAGAGGATGCCTATTCCGGCTATATCCTGCAATCCTACCGGAATCTGCTTCGCAATATGACTGAAGGGTTGTTCGAAAGAGAAAGTGCGGGGGGAAATATCTCGCTGGAATATCGCGATGTCATCCGTATGCTTTTCTTCAGTGCCGGTACCGGTTATCAATACCAGCGTAAGAATCTGTTGTATGGCTATGCCTATAATGGAGTCATGGGCATGAAAACCACAACAGGCCAGCCGACAGATAGAGATTCCTATAATGTGTCCGTCTCCGCCAGCAAGGCTTTCAGATCCTGGCAAACCAAACTGGAATTTTTCGGTGGAATAGACTGGGGAAATTATGAAATTTCGCTACAGGACGAGATCCAGCCTTATCGCACGAAAAACTATTCAGCAGAGATGTCTTTGAATACCACACCATCCCGATATCTTAATTTGTCCTACCGTTTCTCCTGGAACAGAAACGAACAACGGGCTAAAAACGTGGAAGGAGGGAAATACCTGATGCGCACGCACACTCACAATGGGAAAATATGGATTTTTCCCACAAAAAGACTGAGCATCAATTTCAATGTGGACTACCAATACTACCATGAGGCGGTTCAACGAAATACGGTATTTGCCGATGCACTCGCGCGTTACAGGTTCAAAAAAGTGGAATTGGAACTGGAATGCAACAATCTCTTCAATGCTAAAAATTATATGGCGATATCAAAAACCAACATGAGCACTTTCATCAGCCGTTACGAATTAAGACCGGTCAGCGCCTTGTTAAAAGTACGGTTTAAATTAGAGTGACGTGAATTATACTTTATATATATGTGGGAGTTATACCTTAATATATAAGGTACACCCATTTAAGTCGTCATTTGCTTTACACCTTCGCATAGCCCCAAAACGATCAGACCAATCTGCTTAAGCCTATGATAGCTTTCGCGATTTTTTCTACCTGACAAGAAACTCCTCTATCGTTCCCGTTTCAGAGGAGAACACGGCACCGATCTTGTAGAGTTTACGCTTGTCCACCTCATACTCACGGGCATAACCTTTATCCTCTATCTGCTGAAGGGCTTCTTCGGCCGTACCGTCAAGCTTGAACTCAAAAATATAGACGTAACCGGGCGTTTCCACGATACAGTCCACACGGCCATGGCTCTGAACCTTTTCGGTATATACCGTGTATACGCTTATCAGACGCATGATCAGGTAGAACGTGTAGTGGAAATAACGCTCCTTCTCACGTTCGTTCTCCTTGCGGCGCATCGTATAGGGGATGCTAGCCAGAAACGATGTCAGACCGAGACGAAAACCGTCAATATCACCTTTTCTCAGGAAAACTGACGCTTTCCGTATCCAGGGATATATTTTATCTCCGTTCTTAAAATAGTTTGAAGCCACCAGAGAGAGAAAACCTTCCTTAACTTCCTTGTTGGGATAATCCAAAAGGAATGAGCCGAATTCAATATCGAACTCCTTTATCGTGAGATAGCCGCTCTGATAAATCATTGGAAGGGGCTGCTCCACATCGGCCTTGTAATCGATAAACTCCTTCGGGGCATAAAACTTGCCCGTGATGTCATTCATGTTTTCATTGGAATGGGAAAGCAGGCGGATAAGGTAAGTCGGAGTTCCGCTCTTGAACCAATAGTCGGAAATATCAAGGGATGCAAAAGCATTCAACAAACTGAACGGATTGTATATGTCGGTCATATTTTTACTGAAATGATAACCATCATACTGCGCCTTCAATTTGTCTCTCATTTCCTCATAAGAACAATGATACACCTTGGCCATGCTCTCCATCGGCTCCCTGAAGTTGTCATCCAGTTCTTCCTGTGAAATGCCGCAAAGAGTTTCATACTTGCCGTGCATACTGATGTCGAAAGGCTGGTTGAAACCGCTGAACACACTGACTTGGGAAAACTTGGTCACTCCGGTCAGAAATACAAACTGAAGATGTTCGTCCGCGCCTTTGAATACGGAGTAGAAACCTTTCAGGATATTACGGTGCTCTTCCTCAAGACTTGTATCTACATCGAGCACATCCAAGATAGGCTTGTCATATTCATCAACCAACACCACCGCACGGCGGCCAGTCTGTTCATGAACGTATTTCAGAATCTCAATGAAACGCAAGCCCAAAGGAAGTTCCCTATTGGTTTCAAAATGAAACTCACGTTCCCATGAAGTGATATAGCCCCCTATCCATTTCTCCAATATTCCTTTTTCCGTAAAATTTCCACCGTTAAAATCGATATGGAATACAGGATAGATCTTCCAGTCCTTTTCCAGGTTGTCTATCTTTAACCCTCTGAACAGTTCCTTCCTGCCGAGAAAATAGTTCTTCAAAGTAGAAACAAGAAGGCTCTTACCAAAACGTCGGGGACGGCTCAGAAAGTATATTTTACCTTCATTGGCAAGAGCGTATACCAAATCTGTCTTGTCAATATAAACGTAACCGTCTTCTATAAGCTGGTCAAAGCTCTGTATTCCTATCGGATATTTCATACCATTGGATTTTTAAAGTTTGTTTTTACGTTCTCTTACAAAGGTAGAAAAAATATCCGAAAGGTAGCATTTATTCTTGATTGTTAGACTAAGAATAAATATTATTCACATTTTGATATAAAATTATAGAGGAAAACTATTTTAGGATAAGAAGCAACAAATAATCAGCAACCTTATCGATATCTGCCATTATCCTTGCATATTCTGCAGATGAAAGTTATTAATCTTTGTGATATCAATTCCAATTATCATTTCTTCTGTACAATAAGAAACAGGCAACCATCCGTTAAAGATTCGAATAGCCGCCTGCTTAATCATATCATTCCCAACTGTCCTTTATTCAGCCGGTGCCCATTTACATCGAACCGGAGAAACAATGGCTCCTTCTTCCTTCAGCTGTTTCATGGCCTTATCCACTTCCTTGCGGTCAAGTCCACTAAGCTCTGCTATTTTACCTGCATTAAGAGGTGTTCCGGCTTCTTTCATAGTAGCCAACACTTTGTCTTTTGTTTCCATAATCTTGTTTTTTTAATAGTTATTATTTCTGATATCCAATGTCACGTCCATATATGACCGTAACCCTTCTATATAGTCTGCATATAATGTCTCTGCATCTTTTCCTTTCAGAATGTGACATTTACCACATGATTCACAATCGTGCAGGCACTTCCATGCGTCGAGCACAAAAGCCCTGCGTTCTTCTTTGGTAGACTGCTCAATACGGGGAGGCATCATATACTTAATTCTTTACTCAATTCATTGATAATATTACATTAAAGCGAATAAGGACTCCATAAGAATCACAATGCAAAACACACCATATCCATAGTTGACATTCTCCTTTCATCAAGAAGTACAAATATAGCGAATGAGTCTACAGTTACAAAGAAAAAAGAGTTTTTATTTTGCCAGGTCTAAAACGTCTTTAAAAACATTCGTCTTATTCACCGACCTCGGATTGAGCAAATCTATTCACCGACGACGTTCTTCTATGCCAACGGAAAACGAGACATTGTCATTGAACTTAATATGTAACAAACCTCCAAAACGTTCTCCAAAAGCATCGAAGTAAGGAAATGGAGGTATCATTCCGCTATGGTTTGTCGGCCAAAAAGCCTTGCTTCCATAAGCATAGAGACTGACGCGATCATTGAAATGATAACCCATCATCACATTAAGTCCAAAATGATTCTCATTGAAATTATTCCATGAAAGATGGTTGTAAAAGCCCCCGACTACTAAAACGAGACGATCTGTGAGCATCTTGGCATACATGGCGGAAACGCCTGTTCCAAAACCCACCCCCGGAAAACGGTTCCGGCCAAAACTGGCCGTCACACTCATACTCAAACTGGCATTGAAACCTTCATGAAGCGACCATAGGCCACCACCATACCAATAATCATCTGGATAATAGGCAATAGACGGACGTACAGTAAGCAAAGGTGGCAACAGCGGTTTCACAGTAAAAGTAGTATCAGCAAGTCTGAATGACGGCTTAAAGTCCTTGTTCATTTCTATTACACTTCCAGAAGAAAGTACTTCCGGACTGGCAGAAGAGACCTCTCCGGAAATGATCCTGACTGTGTCCGACCTGACTACGGAAGGATGTTCTGACGGATTCTGCGCACGTGCAGTGACCACAAACATCCCAAACAGGCTCCATAATATGATACGTTTTTTCAACATAATCTGTTCCCTCCTTTTTATTAAAAACACCTATTGATTCCGACTAACGAATCCGCAAGCAATCATTTACCTTAACAGCATAATCATCAGGCAGATCATTCATCTCATAAAGACTCTCCAGGCGGATTCCATACTTTTGGGCTATAGTGTACATGGACTCACCGGCACGGACTATATGCGGACGCCCTTTGTAAGCGTCAGAAGCCCGCTTACGCTTACGTTCCAAATACAACACATCTCCTGTCTGCAAACGGTAATCCTTAGGCAGTTCATTATATTTTCTTATGTTACGTGCTGAGACCCCGGTTTCACGCGCCAGGCTCTCAAAAGTATCGCCGGATCTCGCTATGACATAATAGTTGTCATTATTACGATATACCAGATGTGAGGGCAAAAGTTCTTCATTGCTCAAATCATCCATATTGCCATAATCAACCTTACGACGGACCGATTTCCAATGGTCAAACTGATCAAGATCATAACGCTCTATCAGATCAACCAATAAATGACCGTAACGAGGATTGGTAGCATATCCACAACGCTTCAGTCCATGAGCCCATCCTTTATAGTTTTTCATCGACAACTTAAACAAAGACGCATAACGGGGTTGTTTCAAAAACAGGGAATGATCCTCATATGACTCTGCCGCACTTCTGTATTTTCTGAATTTCTCATTGCGGGCATCATCATCACGAAGCACATACGGCCCACGCCATGCGCTGCCGCACTTGATGCCAAAATGATTATTGGCCTCACGGGCAAGGTAACTGTTTCCCGCTCCACTCTCCAACAAGCCCTGAGCCAAGGTAATACTGGCCGGAATCTTGTAACGGAGCATCTGGTCCACAGCCATATTGCAGTAAGTCTCTATATAACGGACATATTGCGGATTTTGCTGTTGTGCACGCACCACAGTTATCACACAAAATGCCCATACATATACAACGTATCTCTTGAATCCCATTATAGAAATTATTAAAATTCCGAAACAAAAGACAAAGTTATCTTTTTTTTTATCGATATAAAAAAACCTCGCTATATTTGTATATTATTAACCATCATAAACAGGAATGCCATGAAAGAAATAGAAATCAAGAGCCGGATAAGAATTTATGATGAATCCGAACTGACACCAGAAGACAAAAAGCTCATAGAGAGAGCAAAAGAAGCTGCTCTAAAAAGCTATACGCCCTATTCCCGCTTCCAAGTCGGAGCGGCAGCCTGCCTGTCGGATGGTACCGTTATATGCGGCAACAACCAGGAAAATGCGGCCTATCCATCGGGCACCTGCGCTGAACGCACCACCATTTTCTATGCCAACGCCACATACCCGGAACAAGCTGTTGCCACATTGGCCATAGCGGCATACACAAACGGACATTACCTAAAAGCCCCCATTCCACCGTGCGGAGCATGCAGACAAGTGCTGCTGGAAACCGAAAACAGATACAACCGGAATATCCGCATTCTGCTGTATGGAGAAAACGGCACTTACGAAGTACAAACCGTTAAAGACCTTCTTCCACTCCAGTTTGTCAAGGAAACAATGGACGAATAACTTCCTGAATTCAGGTCTGCGGCCAGGCTCAACAGCCAACCGCAGACCTGAACTTTTAAACCCCGACTGGAGTATAACAGACAACTCATATCAAAGAACTGCAAAATAAAGACAGTTTCCAACTTTTTTTGTACCTTTGCAAAAATATTTTAAGGTAAACAGTATGATCACCCTATCAAATCTAGCGATCCAATTTGGAAAAAGAGTCTTATACAAAGACGTCAACATGAAATTTACTAACGGCAACATCTATGGAGTCATAGGTGCAAACGGTGCCGGAAAATCCACACTTCTGAAAGCCATTTCCGGGGAACTGGAACCGACTAAAGGTATTGTGGAACTGGGCCCAGGCGAACGTTTGTCAGTTTTGAGCCAGGACCACTTCAAATACGACCAGTTCACCGTACTTGATACAGTTCTGATGGGACACACCGTGTTATGGGATATCATGAAAGAGCGTGAAGCCTTATATGCCAAAGAAGATTTCAGCGATGAAGATGGCATTAAAGTAGCTGAACTGGAAGATAAATTCGCTGAAATGGGCGGATACAATGCAGAAAGTGATGCCGCAGCGCTCCTGAGCGGTCTTGGTATAAAAGAAGACAAGCATTATTCCCTCATGGGAGATCTGAGCGGTAAAGAAAAGGTGCGCGTGATGTTGGCCAAGGCGCTTTTCGGCGAGCCGGATAACCTGCTTCTCGACGAGCCGACCAATGACTTGGACCTTGATACTGTACAGTGGTTGGAAAGCTATCTCTCCGAATTTGAACATACCGTATTGGTTGTCAGCCATGACCGTCATTTCCTGGATTCTGTCTGCACACATACGGTTGATATTGATTTCGGTAAAGTAACACTGTTCGCCGGAAACTACAGTTTCTGGTATGAATCAAGCCAATTGGCATTGAGACAGGCACAGAACCAAAAAGCCAAGGCTGAAGAAAAGCGCAAGGAACTGGAAGAATTCATCCGCCGTTTTTCTGCCAATGTTTCAAAGAGCAAACAGACCACCAGCCGTAAGAAGATGCTGGAAAAACTTAATGTGGAAGAAATCCGCCCCTCAACCCGTAAATATCCGGGCATTATTTTCCAGATGGAACGTGAACCGGGCAACCAGATTCTGGAAGTGGAAAACCTGAAAGCAACAACCGATGATGGTACGGTCCTCTTCGACAATGTCAGCTTCACAGTGGAAAAGGGAGACAAGATTGTATTTCTCAGCCGTGACCCCCGTGCAATGACAGCTCTTTTTGAGATTATCAACGGTAACCGTGAAGCACAGGGCGGTACTTTCAACTGGGGGGTAACCATAACAACGGCTTACCTGCCTTTGGATAACACCAAGTTCTTCGAAAGCGAACTCAATCTGGTTGACTGGCTAAGCCAATTCGGAGAGGGTAACGAAGTATACTTCAAGAGTTTCCTCGGACGTATGCTGTTTTCAGGTGAAGAAGTACTCAAGAAAGTCAATGTTCTGTCAGGAGGTGAAAAAATGCGCTGCATGATTGCACGTATGCAGCTCAAGAATGCCAACTGCCTGATATTAGATACACCAACCAATCATTTGGACCTCGAAAGCATCCAGGCATTCAACAACAACCTGAAACTGTTCAAAGGCAATATCCTGTTTGCCAGCCATGACCATGAGTTTATCGAAACAGTATCCAACCGCATCATCGAGCTTACCCCTCACGGAACAATCGACAAGATGATGGAATACGACGAGTATATATCAGATGAACATATCAAGGAACTGAAAGCTAAAATGTACGGCTGCTAAAATTTAGCAGTCCAAAAGCCGCTTGTGGCAAAGTATTTGTAGGTATACAAAAAAATACCTAAAATTCAAGCATTATGAAACCAGACAATAATATGAAAGAGGAAGAAAAAACTAGTCAGGAAGAAAAAATCCAGGAAGAACCCATAGTCAATGCTGCTGAAGAAAACAAGGAAGACAAGTCCGAATCAGCAGAGAAAGAAGAGACTTTGGAAGACAAACTGTCAGCGGCAGAAGCCAAAGTGGCAGAACTTCAGGACAAATATCTCAGACAAGTGGCAGAATTTGACAATTACCGCAAACGGACTTTAAAAGAGAAGGCCGAGCTGATTCTCAATGGCGGAGAAAAGACCATTACTGCCATACTGCCCATTTTGGATGATATGGAACGCGCTCTAAAAAACATGGACAAAGCACAGGACGTGCCGGCTGTGAAAGAAGGCGTTGAACTGATCTTCCAGAAATTCATCAAGATTCTGGGCGAGCAGGGCGTTAAAAAGATCGAAACGGAAATGGCCGATTTCAATACAGACCTACACGAAGCCATTGCACAAGTTCCGGCCGCTTCCGACGATCAGAAAGGTAAAGTAATCGATTGCGTAAAGACCGGATATACATTAAACGAAAAGGTAATTCGCCACGCCCAGGTAGCTGTGGGTATATAAATCTAAAAAGAAATGGCAAAACGTGACTATTATGAAGTGCTGGGGGTGACCAAAAACGCCTCAGACGATGAAATAAAGAAAGCCTATAAAAAAATGGCCATCAAATATCATCCGGACCGCAATCCGGGTGATAAAGAGGCCGAAGAAAAATTCAAGGAAGCGGCAGAAGCTTATGATGTACTCCGCGACCCTCAGAAAAGAGCACGCTACGACCAGTTCGGACCGGAAGGTGTCAACGGCGCCGGAGGATTCGGTGGACAAAGCATGAACATGGATGATATATTCTCCATGTTCGGTGATATTTTCGGAGGTCATGGATTCGGAGGATTCGGAGGCGGCTTCGGAGGGGGCGGCAGAGCACGCAAACCTCAGTTCAGAGGAGGCGATCTGCGCCTGAAAGTCCGCCTGAACCTGCAGGAAATCGCAACCGGTGTAACCAAGAAATTCAAAGTCAAGAAAAAAGTAACCTGTACGCACTGTCACGGAAGCGGAGCCGAAGGAGCCGGCGCAACCGAACAATGTCCTACATGTCACGGAAGCGGATATGTAGTTAAAACCCAACAAAGCATCTTCGGCATGATGCAGACTCAATCTGTCTGCCCAACCTGCGGTGGCGAAGGTACCGTAATCAAAAACAAATGTAAGGCTTGTGGCGGAGAAGGCGTAGTTAACGGTGAAGAAGTCATTGAAGTTAAAATACCGGCCGGCGTTGCTGACGGCATGGTTGTCAACGTTCCCGGAAAAGGCCACGCAGCAAGAAGAGGAGGAGTACCAGGTGACATTCAGGTCTACATTGAAGAAGAACCCAGCAATGAACTTCTTCGTGAAGACAACAATCTGATATACAACCTTCTTCTGGATGTTCCGACAGCTGCACTTGGAGGCAGCGCAGAAATCCCGACCATCGACGGAAAGGTAAAGATCAAAATAGACCCAGGTACACAACCAGGAAAAGTTGTTCGCCTGAGAGGTAAAGGATTGCCTGCCGTTCAAGGTTATGGGTACGGTGTCGGCGACCTGATTGTCAATATCAGCGTATATATCCCGGAAACATTGAGCAAAGACGAAAAGAAAGCAATGGAAGCCATGCAAAAGAGCGATAATTTTGCACCGAATCCATCTATAAAAGAAAAAATTTTCAGAAAATTCAAAAGCTATTTTGAATAATTGATAAATGATGATGACGTATAAAGAAACGACAGACTACTTGTTTAATTGTGTTCCTCTTTTCCAGAATGTAGGAAAAGAAGCCTATAAAGAAGGATTGTATAATACAGAAGTTCTTGATGAACATTTCGGGCATCCGCATAAAAAATACAAGACAATTCACATAGGAGGAACCAATGGAAAAGGCTCATGCAGTCACACTTTGGCTGCCATTCTTCAGAAAGCAGGTTACAAAGTCGGACTTTATACGTCACCACATTTAACTGATTTCAGAGAACGCATCAGGGTAAATGGAGAAATGATTCCGGAAGATTTTGTGATCAGGTTCGTAGAAAACGAACGTCACTTCTTCGAACCGCTCCACCCTTCTTTTTTTGAATTGACCACCGCCATGGCATTCCTTTATTTTGCTGAAGAAAATGTGGATGTTGCGGTCATCGAAGTAGGACTTGGCGGACGTTTGGACTGCACCAACATCATTCATCCAGATCTGTCGGTTATTACCAACATCAGCTTTGATCATGTTCAATTTTTAGGTGATACACTTGAAAAAATCGCTTCGGAAAAGGCTGGTATCATCAAAGAAAACACGCCGGTAGTCATTGGAGAAGCTACCAAAGAGACACGGAATGTTTTTTTAAATAAATCACTGTCTGTCAATTCAAAAATTTATTTTGCTGAAGAAAAGCTTCATGTCCTTTCGTCTAAACAGGAAATGACAGGAAGAACATTCGAAACCGACATGTTAGGTGAACTGAAAGGTGAACTAGGCGGTTTATGTCAGGAAAAAAACTGTAACACCATTCTGACATGTATCAGTGTCTTGCGCGAACTTCAATACCCCATCAAAGACGAACATATCCGCGAGGGATTCCTTCATGTATGCGAACTGACCGGACTGCGCGGAAGATGGCAGACCGTATCACAATCCCCACTGACAATATGCGACACGGGACACAACACAGGAGGCATACAATACATCAGTCAACAATTGAAAGCATTCAGAGGTACTCTACACATCATCATTGGAATGGTCAATGACAAGGATATCAGGAGTGTACTCAAAATGCTGCCACAAGATGCGCATTACTATTTCACCAAAGCTAGTGTAAAGCGCGCCTTAGACGAAAAAGAATTACAAAAATTAGGAAAAGAATTTCAGTTGGAGGGGAAAAGCTATCCTACAGTTGAATCTGCTTATGAGGCTGCATATGCTTCAGCTTCGACCAATGATATGATATTTGTAGGCGGAAGTACTTTCATCGTGGCTGATTTCTTCAGTTTTTTCCATTAAAAGAACGAAACGCTCATTCTTATGCATTGAAGACTGCTTTTTTTTAAGGAAATCTTTTGCCATAAGAAAGATTTTTTTTTAATTTGCATGATATTAGAATTAACATTAAATCTAATTTAAAAATGAGCGTAGATAATATTAGCGGATTGGAAAAAGAGAAATTCCAGTCCGAAATTCAAGGAAAGAAAACTGATTTGTTTATTTTAAAAAACGTGCATGGTAACGAAGTAGCCATCACCAATTATGGCGGAGCTCTTGTAGCTATCATGGTACCCGATAAAAACGGCAAAATGGCTAATGTTGTTCAAGGTCATGACAATATTACAGACGTCATCAACAGTCCGGAACCATTTCTCAGCACGCTTATCGGCCGTTATGGCAACCGTATTTGCAAGGGTAAATTCACATTGGAAGGCAAAGAATACACTCTAGCCATCAACAACGGCCCGAACAGTTTGCACGGCGGACCTACCGGATACCACGCCCGCGTATGGGATGCAGAGCAAACCGACAAACAGACTTTAAAACTTCATTATATTTCTGCAGACGGCGAAGAAGGTTTCCCTGGCACTCTAGACATGACGGTTATCTATTCATTTACAGACGACAATGAATTGGTAATCGACTACAAAGGCACTACCGACAAAACTACAATCGTCAATATGACCAACCACGGATTCTTCAGTTTATCCGGTATTGACAACCCTACTCCAACTATTGAAAAATTGCAATGTGAAATCAATGCAGATTTCTTTATTCCAATAGACAACACTTCTATTCCGACAGGTGAAATCAAATCTGTTAAAGGAACCCCATTTGACTTTACTTCTGTACACGAAGTGGGCGAACGTATAGATGCTGACGACGAACAGACCATCAATGGAGCAGGATACGACCACTGTTTTGTTCTGAATAAGAAAGAACCGGGTGAACTCAGCTTTGCAGCCAGAATTTACGAACCGGAAAGCGGACGTACCATGGAAGTTTATACTACAGAGCCTGGAGTTCAGGTTTATACAGACAACTGGGCTGACGGATACAAAGGCCAGAATGGAGCCACATTCCCACGTAGAAGTGCAATCTGCTTTGAAGCACAGCATTTCCCTGACTCACCCAATCGCCCCTACTTCCCGTCTGTAATTCTCAAACCAGGCGAAGTTTATACACAAAAGACAATCTATAAATTCGGTGTAAAGAAATAATAAGAGAAACAATATTAATTTAAACAATCTACAAAACTATTTTTCAAAATGACTCAACAACAGCAACCGAACTATACGTTCGCTCTCACAGTGGTCATTATCGTATGTTTCCTTATCGGATTCGTCACGACAATAAACAACTCCATGATTGGTTTCTGTAAAACCGTATTTAACCTTACAGAAGCACAGGGACAGCTTGTCAACTCTGCATTCTACGGCGCTTACGCATTATCCATTCCGTTCGCGCTGATGATGAACAAAATCGGCTATAAAATGACTTTGGTACTTGGTCTGGCAGTAGTCGGTATCGGCTTTGTCATCAACTATTTCGGAATTTCTTCCAATCTGGATGCAGCCCAAACCACAATCTACAACATTTTCCTGGCCAGCATGTGCTGTGTGGCATTAGGTATTGTCATGCTTCAGCTTGTAGCCAATCCGTATGTCATGGTATTGGGTTCACCTGAAAAGGGCGCGTTCCGTATGACATTGAGCCAAGCTTTGAACTCAGTTGCCACTACATTGGCTCCGATGTTCATCACTTACTTTATTATCGCCGGTAAATCTGCGGATGAATTAAGTGGTAAGGATGTAACAGTTCCATTCCTCGGACTCGGTATCTTTACATTTATTCTCTGCATCATCCTCTATTTCCTGAAACTACCTGAAATCAAAGAAGAAGAACAGGTTGTAGACACTAACAAACAGTATAAATCAAGTGTATTCAAATATCCTCATGTTTGGTTTGGTGCTTTGGCCATCTTCATGTATATGGGTCTGGAAATCGGTATACCGTCAATGCTGTCTGCTTATTTCGACGCTCACTCAGACCTTCTCCCCGCCAATGGTAATCCGACAGACTTCCTTTCATGGTATTGGGGTGGCATGATGGTAGGACGTTTCATCGGTGCAGCGATCTTGAGCAAATACCAGCCTCGTCACTTGCTGACTGTCTGCTTGCTCGGTGGTGCAGCTTGCGTTGCTGTTTCATTCGTATTGCCGGGTATGGCAGCTGTATACGCCATGTTGGCAGCCGGTCTGTTCCACTCAGTAATGTGGCCGCTTATCTTCAACCTCGGTTTGCAGGAACTTGGCCCTCACACTAAAGCTGCCAGCGGTATCATCAACATGGGCGTAATCGGTGCTGCCACTCTTCCACTTCTGATGGGAGCTGTAGTAGATGCCAAAGGTGTAAGCCTCGCTATCTGCATGATGTTCATCTACTACATTTATGTAATGTGGTTCTGCTGGAAAGGATCCAAAGTAGGAATCAAATAATCAAGACAACTCTTTTTATTAACCTCATAAAACAATCAGATTATGAAATTAACAATAGATGATGTAAGAAGCCGTTTCATTGAACACTTCGATGGAACAACCGGTTCAGTATATGCCTCTCCTGGTCGTATCAACCTGATTGGCGAGCACACAGATTATAATGACGGATTCGTATTTCCCGGTGCAGTTCAGCAGGGTATGATCGCTGAGCTCAAGCCTAACGGAACCCGCAATGTTCGTGCATACTCAATCGACTTGAAGGATTATGTAGAATTCAATCTGGATGACGAGAAAGGTCCTAAAGCAAGCTGGGCACGCTACATCTTTGGTGTATGTCGTGAAATGATGGCTCTTGGAGTTCCTGTTGAAGGCTTCAATACCGCTTTTGCTGGTGATGTTCCACTCGGAGCAGGTATGTCTTCTTCTGCAGCCCTTGAAAGCGTTTATGCTTTTGCACTCAATGACATGTTTGGCGACAACAAGATAGATAAAATGACACTTGCCAAAGTGGGTCAGGCTACAGAACACAAATATTTGGGCATGAAGTGCGGTATCATGGATCAGTTCGCATCTGTTCACGGTAAGGCAGGCAGCCTGATGCGTTTGGACTGCCGCAGCGGCGAATTTGAATACTTCCCGTTCAACCCGCAAGGTTACAAATTGGTTCTTGTCAACTCTTGTGTAAAGCACGAACTGGTAGGTTCTCCTTACAACGACCGTCGTCACAGCTGCGAGAATGTAGCTGCAGCTATTGCCAAGCATCATCCTGAAGTGAAAAGCTTGCGTGATGCAGACTATATCATGCTGGATGAAGTAAAGAACGAAGTATCTGCAGAAGATGCACTGCGCGCAAAATACGTTATCGGTGAGAAAGAACGTGTTCTGGCTGTATGCGACGCCCTTGAAAAAGGTGACTACGAAACAGTTGGTCAGAAAATGTATGAAACTCACTACGGTTTAAGCAAGGAATATGAAGTATCTTGCCCGGAATTGGATTACCTCAACGATATTGCCAAAGAAGAGGGCGTAACCGGTTCACGTATCATGGGTGGAGGTTTCGGTGGCTGCACCATCAACTTGGTAAGCGACGAACTCTATGACAACTTCGTAAAAGTAGTAAAGGCTAAATACAAAGAAAAATTTGGTAAAGAGCCTATCATTATTGATGTAGTGATTGGTGACGGTTCAAGAAAATTATGCTAATGACCGGCCATTTGCCACTTAATTAAGAACAGAAAAGGACCATACATTATGTGTGGTCCTTTTTCAGTTTTATGAACACTACAAACAGCTTTCTCCATAATTTAACCTTTTATAACCTTTTATTTCTAAAATATAAGTGTTACAAGCACACTATATGTCATAAAACATATATATTTGCATTAGAATTGTTCAATAAAGTTGTAACTTTACGGAAAGAAAACATTAAAGAATAATAACCATGAAAAGAGTAAGAAACACCGTGCTTTGCACAACTATGGCCGCAGCATTTCTTGCAGCATGCAGCCAGCCCAAAACGACAGAAAATCTCACTGCATCCGGACTTAATCCGGAAAAATTCAAATCTGAAGTCAGAGGTAAGGCAACAGATCTCTATACATTGACCAATAAGAACGGTATGGAAGTATGCATTACCAACTTTGGAGGACGCATTGTTTCTGTCATGGTTCCAGACAAGAACGATTCACTCAGGGATGTTGTGTTAGGCTTTGACAGTGTAGCTAACTATATAGATTCCATCAATACGCCCAGCGATTTCGGAGCAGCCATCGGCCGTTACGCCAACCGTATCAATAAAGGTAAGATCACAATTGACGGACAGGAGATCCAACTTCCGACCAACAATTTCGGACATTGTCTCCACGGTGGTCCGCAAGGATGGCAATATCAGGTATACGAAGGACAAATCGTCAACGACAGTACCGTCACTATGACTATGCACTCTCCTGACGGCGATGCCAATTTCCCAGGAGCCGTCACAGCTGTTGTTACATATACCTTAACCAGTGATAATGCCATTGACATCAAATATGAGGCTACGACTGACAAGAAAACAGTCATCAACATGACAAACCACTCTTATTTCAACTTGTCAGGAGATCCTACAAAACCCGTAACCGATCATATATTATATGTCAATGCAGACAAATACACGCCAGTAGACTCAACATTCATGACGACAGGAGAAATTCTGGATGTTAAAGGCACACCAATGGATTTCACACAGCCTCATGAGATTGGCCGTGATATCACCAATTTCGGTTTCGAACAGATCAAGTTTGCCAACGGTTTTGACCATAACTGGTGTTTGAATACCAACGGCGACGACACTCAAGTTGCAGCACGCGTAGTGTGTCCATCAACAGGTATCTGTTTGGAAGTCTACACTAACGAACCGGGAATCCAGGTATACAGTGGTAACTTCCTCGACGGATCAGTAAGCGGAAAGAAAGGTATCATCTATAACCAGCGCACAGCAGTTTGTTTGGAAACCCAAAAGTATCCAGACACTCCCAATAAACCGGAATGGCCATCTGCCTACCTCTCTCCGGGAGAAAAATACTATAGTCATTGCGTATACAAATTCTCTATTGCAGACTGACATTAAATCCTAATAAATCCATACGTCTCCTATTTATAAAAAGCGAGACGTATGGATATGAAATGAAAACTTAACTAACTCAAGTTTCGCAAGTACTCAAATAATGTAATAAAAAAAGGCTAAAGAGTTT